>TARA_R100001591_G_scaffold118639_2_pt1 | contig 14566 bp, 10 predicted proteins | sample TARA_R100001591 | Tara Oceans TARA_R100001591 (sample SAMEA2622725) | marine metagenome | biome: marine biome (ENVO:00000447); feature: surface water layer (ENVO:00002042); material: "saline water (ENVO:00002010), including plankton (ENVO:xxxxxxxx)" | depth 5 m
TTTAATTGTAAGTTTTTTCTGGAATCCTGAAGCGTATCAAAACCAAACCGTTATATGAAAAAAAGATTTACTATACTTTGTTTCAAATCAGAACAAAGCTTAAGCTTATTTTTAAAGTATGAGTGTATTTACTTATCATCTTGTAAGAACATCAATTGCTACTTCTCTTAAAGCTTTTTGGAAGCCTCCTAATTCTAATGATATATCAGGTTTAATTCATGCTGAATGTATGATGTCAATGAAACTGGGATCACCAGTTTTTTCACCATCCAGAATGTTGATCAAAGAACTAGCAGTTTTTGCTCAATGGGAAGATGAAGCCTCAATTGATAAGTTTTTGGAAACGGATAAGCTTGGAAAAGTTCTCTCTAAAGGATGGCATACTAGGTTACAATATTTAAGGCAATGGGGACATATTGATGAATTTAAAATCCCAAATAAAAATATAGAAATAGATGCTCATAACGAGCCTGTTGTAGCTGTAACTATTGCAAGGATGAAGCTCTTTCAGGTGCCTAGATTTATTCGCTGGGGACGACCGGTTGAGGAATTAGTACGTGATCATCCCGGAACTGCTTTTTCCATGGCATCAATCAGGTATCCGAGAACAGTTTCAACTTTTTCGATATGGAAATCACAACAGGAAATGTTAGATATGGTCCATGGTCACAGTTCTATACCAAGACCGAAAAGACATGCAAAAGCAATGAAAGAAAGAGAGAGGAAAGATTTTCACTTTCAGTTTACAACGCTTCGGTTTAAACCAATTGCAGAATTTGGGGAATGGAAGGGACGTACTAATATCATTCCTAAACCTAACGTTGACCAATCAAAATGAGACTCGCTTATCATAAGCAAAAATTCCAGGATTGGTTTACTCAGCAATGGATTATAGTATGGGGTAAAAGAATCGAGTCAAATACTGTTCCATGGTTGATGGGACCTTTTGGAAAAAGTGATTGGATATCAGATGAGTTCGTAAAAGAATTAGCACAAGATGAAGGATTAGTTATAGAAAGAAACGTCAAATCTCAGGGTCTTATCTCATCTATTGAACTGCTGGGATTAACTGAAGATGAGTTAAAAAAGCTTTCAAATCGTGTAATTGAGTTTTATCAAAAAACAGCTGAATACAATTTAGAATTGTCTGTGAGATGGAATTTTGTTTTTAAAGTTTTAGGCAACCTTGTAAAAATGTTATTCAGCAAACGAATTGATCAACTCAATATTCCAACAGAAAGCATCTCTTCATCAGAGGAAATAAGTAGTGAAATAATTACACTTACAGATCCTGATTCTGAGGAAATAAAATACACAATTTGGTATCGAACCTTTAAGACGACGGGGCAAGTGCTATATTCAGGAGTGTATTCTGTATGTACATTACCATCCGGGTTGTCTTGCATTAAAGCGGTTTTCCCATTACCCAAAGGAAATGCTACAGTAATTATGTCTCCAAGTGTAGGTCAAGATGGAGAACTTCATCTGTACTCATCAGGTAAGAAGTTTGGAGACCCCGGTTTTTATTTCCTGCTAGAAGATTCAAAAGGAGATTTATGGGCTCAATATATTCGTTCTTTTAGAGATCTATTAATAGTGTCTTCAAATGAAGAAGGTATTTCTGCAAAACAAACGTTAACTCTGTGGAATAAAGAAGTAGTTCAATTCCGGTATAAAATAAGTCGCAATAGATAAATACATATTGAATTTTCCCATTTGCCTCCCTCACCAAACCTTATCATATTCTTCGATCAACTAACTATATCTAAACGATGAAAAAACTCGGATTTTTATTCCTTATTCTCCTATTCCTAATTCCTGATTTATCTGCTCAAAATGGCTACCCGGAAATTCTTTCAATGAAAGAGCGTGCGGAAGTAATTGATGATCTACTGGAGGATAAAATTCAAACTGTGCTTCCCGATCTGATGAGAAGAACAGGTATTGATATGTGGGTTGTGGTTTCCAGAGAATACAATGAAGATCCTGTGATCAAAACATTGTTACCGGCAACTTGGTTGGCTGCAAGACGCAGAACCATCTTGGTGATGTATGATCAAGGGGAAGGCAAAGGAGTAGAAACTCTTGCTGTTGCCAGATATGATGTCGGAAAAACCTTCAAGAAAGCCTGGGATAAAGAAAAAGAACCGGATCAGTGGAATCGTTTAAAGCAAATCATAGAAGAAAGAAACCCTAAAACGATTGGTGTAAACCAAAGCGATGATTGGGGTTTAGCGGATGGCATAGTTGCTACTGATCTTCAGGAAATGAAATCTGCAATCGGGAAGAAATACTCAGACCGAATTGTTTCAGCAGAAAAACTGGCTGTGGGTTGGTTAGAAACACGTTCAGCAAAGGAAATGACCATCTATCCTCAAATTGTACGAATAGCTCATAAAATTATAGCTCAGGGATTTTCAGATGAAGTCATTCAGCCAGGCGTGACAACAACTGAAGATGTAGTTTGGTGGTTCAGAGAAAAAATAAGAGAGCTGAAATTGATTACTTGGTTTCACCCGAGTGTTTCTATTCAAAGAGCTGACCCTGAATCCTTTGATCATTTAAGATCTTTTTCCAGCCGACCTGATAATAATGTAATTATGCCGGGTGATCTTTTGCATGTAGATTTTGGAATCAATTACCTGCGTTTAAATACAGATACTCAACAACATGCTTATATACTTCGACCAGGCGAAACAGAAGTACCTGAATATTTAAATAAAGCTTTTGATAACGGAAATCGACTTCAGGATATCTTCACTAACAATTTTAAAGAAGGTAGAACCGGAAATGAAGTGTTGAAGATGTCGAGAGAACAAGCCATTGCAGAAGGGTTAAAACCATCCATTTATACTCACCCTATCGGATATCATGGTCATGCTGCTGGAACAACGTTAGGAATGTGGGATTCTCAGGGTGGAGTTCCGGGAAGTGGGGATTATCCATTACATTTGAATACTGCCTATTCCATCGAGTTAAATGCTGCTACAATGATAGAAGAATGGGGAAAGGAGATCCGGATCATGTTGGAAGAAGATGCTTTCTTTGACGAAACGGGAGTTTGGTACATCGACGGCAGGCAGAAACAGATCATGATGATTCCAAGAGTACCGGCAAAGCAGTAAACGATAAGACCAATGAATTTTGATGGCTTAGAGAATAGAATTAAGCATGCCAGAACTCTCTCAGAACCAATACCGGAACTGGGAACTGATATTGTGCGGCTTCTAAAGAAAGGAATCGGAAATACAGATACCTTTTTGATCTATCGGGATAAAGAAGGGAATAAAACTCATCTTAATTACAGAGAGTTTTATGATTCTGTGTTAGATGCCGCAAGGTTTTTTCAATCCAAAGATTTACAAGCTGGGGATAAGATCGCCACAATTTCTCATAATCACTGGCATACGGTTGTGCAGTATTTTGCAGCTTGGTTCTGTGGATTAGTTGTTGTGCCTGTAAATCTGAGCGAAGATGACCAGCGGATCGAATACATACTTAAGAATGCTGAAGTTAAGATGGCTTTGGTTCGGGATTTGTATGTTTCCAGAATAAAAGAAATCATTGAATCGTCTTCTGAATTATCAGGAATGAAACTGATAGAATGCGGCAAAAGCACAGACTCATTTTCATCCAAAACCGGAGATCTTAAAGAAAGGGATTTTGATTCTGAAACGGATGCACTCATAGTTTTCACCTCCGGAACTACAGGGAACCCTAAAGGTGTCGTTTTAAGTCAACGTAATTTACTGGAAGATGCTCGGGCAATTAGCGACTGGCACAATATAACTTCTGATACAAGAATGATGTGTGTACTTCCGATTCATCATGTAAACGGGACTGTAGTCACGTTAATGACTCCGTTTCTGGTTGGAGGTTCGGTAGTTTTAAATGAAAAATTTCAGATAGATCAGTTCTTCCCTGTAATTGAAGAAGAAGATGTAAAGATCGTAAGTGTTGTTCCAACTTTGCTTCAGTACTTGACCAGCTTTTACGAAGACAAAGAAACACCGGAGCTCAATAATTTCAGTCATATTATTTGCGGAGCAGGTCCACTAACTGTAAATGTAGCAAAGAACTTTGAAGCGAAATTCGGCAAGAGAATTATTCACGGATACGGGCTTTCAGAAACCACCTGTTACTCGTGTTATTTACCGCTTGATATCAGCAAAGAAGAGCATCAAAAATGGATGCAGAATTTTGGGTATCCGAGTATTGGCGTTGCTATTCCTGCCAATGAAATGTCGATCCATGATGAACAAGGAAATGCCTTAGAAGAAGGAGAGCGAGGCGAGATCGTAATTCGAGGAGTAAATGTGATGAAAGGTTATTTCAATAATCCTGAAGCAAACGAGAAAGCTTTTACAAATGGCTGGTTCAGAAGTGGGGATGAAGGGTTTTATCAAAATGATGAAGAAGGAAAGGCGTATTATTTCATAACCGGAAGGATCAAAGAGTTGATCATCAGAGGTGGAATAAACTTTGCTCCGTTAGAGATAGACGAGGTGATAAACAAAGCCCCGGGGGTAAAAGCCGGTATTGCTGTGGGCTTTGAAAATGACTGGTATGGAGAAGAAGTTGGAGCTTATGTTGAACTTTTGGAAGGAGAGAAAGAAAATTCAGAACAGATTATAAACTTCTGCAAAGCTCACCTTCCACATGCAAAAACCCCAAAAGTGATCGTGTTCGGAAATGAAATTCCGGTTACTTCCACTGGTAAATATCAGCGCAGAAAAGTTGCTCATTTGTTTTCTGACTGGAAGGAAATTCAGTTTAGAAAGAACTAGTAATCTAATCGCTCCTTAAGCTTTTAACAGGATTTTGAAGTGCTGCTTTTGTGGTTTGATAACTTAGCGCTAACCAAGCAAGAAAAAGAGCTCCAAAACCAGAAAGTAGAAATACTAAAAAATTGATATCAATTCTATAAACAAAATCTTGTAGCCAGTTATTCATCATAAACCAGGCAACAGGAGTCGCTATCAAAATTGCACAGAGTATAAGTTTTATCAAATCTTTTGATAGCAATAGAATAATATTACTTGTTGAAGCACCCAGAATTTTGCGAACTCCTATCTCTTTAGTTTTCTTTTCAATTGAAAACGAGATTAAACCCACAAGTCCCAGAATTGCAATAAAAATTGCTAAGGCCGTGAATATGCTTACAACTTTAGCTACTCTTTGCTCCGATTGATATTGTACATACAATTGATCGTCAAGAAAAGAGAATTCAAAAGGCATATCTCTTGCAATTGATTTCCATTGTCTTTGAACAGAAGCTATCAATTCATTCAAATTAGCATTGTTATCAAATTTGATGGTAAGAAAACGATTAGGGCCAGCCCAAACATCTGATGCTTCATGGAATATGGCAAGAGGTAAAACATCATAATGTAATGATGCTGAATTAAAATCATCTACAACCCCGATTACTTCATACTTAGGCTCATTTCCTCCAAATAGTATAAACTCGCCTAAAGGAAAAAATTCGTTTTCTTTTGCGGAATCACTCCATGGGAGTTGGTTTACTGCTGTCTGGTTTAGAATAACATATTTGGCGTTCGATTCAGACCTTTGATTGAAGGCACGGCCAATGGAAATATTAAATCCCATGGTAGAAATTAGATCATCATCAACAACCATCGAATTAATTGTTACTTCTGGGGCATCGCTACCATACACTCCCGCAAAATCTTCATACCAAATGTTTGGAGGTAAAGCATTAGACTCAGCAACTTCTTTGATAGGAGCTTCTTGTAATAATAATTGTTTTAACGATTCTGTTTGAGCTCCGATCTTTTCTACATTTTCAAGAATAAGTATGTTTTCTTTATCGAAACCTAAATCAGTGCTTTGTATAAAAGCGAGTTGCTGGTAAATGATAATACTACAAGAAATCAGCATGACTGAAATGGCAAATTGAAATACCACAAGGAAATTCCTAAGACCTGAAAAGGACAATTTATTCTGAGAGATTGAAGGTAAACTGCTTTTGAATGATTCTATTGGATTAAAAGAAGTCAGGTAAAGAGCCGGATATAATCCCGCAATTATTCCTAAAATTCCCGCAATACCAATTGCTGATAGTAAGCTGGAAGGAGTTAAAATCTGCGCAAAAGTAAGTTGTTTAGCTGATATTTCATTGAATGAAGGAATAACTAGCCAAACAACCAGATAAGCAATTATCAGTGAAATAAAAGCGAATAAAACGGATTCCATAAGAAATTGACCTATCAAACTTTCTTTTCTGGAACCGAGAGTTTTCCTAATTCCCACTTCTTTAGCTCTGTACACAGATCTGGCAGATGATAAGTTCATGAAATTGATGCAAGCAAGTGCAATAATCAGCAATGCAATAGCGGAAAAAACATATACATAAAAAATATCGCTTACTACACCGATTCTATTACCTGCTTCTGTAGCCTTTAAATGTATATCAGTAACTGGGGTGAAATACATATTCCAGCTTCTTCCTGAATTCGTAAATTCGGTACCGGTTGTACCAAAAGCTGAATACAAATTAGCTTCAATATCCTCTGCAATAGATGAGGGAATTTTATTGCGGACACTCTCAATAGAGGCATTTTCATTCAGCAGTACATAAGTCACAAATCCGGTCCATATCCAAGTATTTTCTCTTCTCTTTACGTTGAGATCGGAAGAAAGAGAGGTCAACAGATCGAAATTAAAGTGTGAGTTTTTTGGCATTTCCTTAACAACACCGGTAACCTGATAGGAGATTTCCTCACCGGGATTTCCAATGCGAATTGTTTTTCCAACTCCCGATTCATTATCAAAATATCGTTCGCGGGTTCTTTCTGTAAGTACAACAGAATAGGGTGCTTTAAGAGAAGTTGAAGGATTACCTTCAAGAAATTCCATAGTGAATACTTCAAAAAAGCTGGAATCTGCAGACAAAACTTCAGACTCTTCAAAGTATCTGCTACCACTTTGATCATTTTGTATTGTGATCAAATAATCGGCTGGATCATTTATCCTTACCGTCGATTCTATTTCCGGGATGGCTTTTTTTAAAACGCCGGCTACTCCGGGGCCTGTGGAAGCAAACTTTCCTTCAAAGTTGGCCCAGATATTGGTTTGATCAATTCTGTAAATCCGATCAGCTTTCTCGTGAAATCTGTCATAACTAAGTTCATCTTGTACATATAAAAATATAATAAGAGCACATGCAATACCAATCGACAATCCTATAATGTTGATAAAAGAATAACCGGGCTGACGTTTAAAGTTTCGAACAGTAATTTTTAACACATTTGGCAGCATTGCCGGAATCCACCAAGATGAAAACCATTTAGATTTAGGCTCTTTCGATCCTTTAAATCTATATTCTTCAATAACTTCTTCAAATCCGGTATTCAAACTCGAAACAGCTTTTTTAAACGCTTCCTTTTCATTCATTCCCAGCGCAACATTTTGATCTATAGAATCCCTTAAATGTCCTTCTAGCTCTTCAATATCTCCTGGTTCAAGGTGTTGTTTTTTTGATAAAGCTCTCCTCCAATTAGTGATAGAATGTTCGAGATTGAAATTTTTCATGATATTAGGCTAATTGGTTAATGGAAATTCCTCATTATTGCTCCACAACTTTACAAGAACGCTATGAACATTAAGCCACTGTTGTCTTTCAACCTGTAGTGCTTTTTTGCCTTCAGTAGTAAGACCGTAGTATTTTCGTTTACGTCCGTTTTCCTGAATTTCCCATCTGGATTGAATTAAACCATCTGAATTTAATCGGTGTAATACCGGATAGATCATCGCTTCTGACCACTCCCATTCTCCATTTGAAAGCTCCAGAATATCTTGCAGAATTTGATATCCGTAGCTATCTCCTTTAGAAAGAATAGAAAGGATCAATGGTTTTGATGAAGCAGCTTTGAGTTCTCGTGGGATCATAAAGTATTAATTTCGAGTATATACCTAATTCTGTTAGGTAAGTTGCGAAAAATTTCGATCCCGCTCAATAAAATTTAGATTAAACAATCAAGAAAAGTGTTTATTATCAGTAAAAACAGTGAGTAGAAGAAGTGTAATAAATTAATTTCTATCTACTATTGCCAGAGTACAGCGGCTTTGGCAAACCAATTTTCCGTTACCATCTTCAATTCGGGTTTCCCATACATGAATGCTGGATCCCTTTTTTACTGGTGTTGAAATGCCTCTTATCATTCCGCCTTCTTTTACTGATCTTATATGATTTGCGTTGATCTCAATACCAACAGCAGTTTTGGTATTTCCATCAAGAGAAAACCATGCCCCTAAAGAAGCTAGAGTCTCAGCTAGAACTACTGATGCCCCACCATGAAGGATTCGAAAGGGCTGAACAGTGTTTTCGTTCACTGGCATTGTAGCAATTACTTTATCATTGCCAATGTATTCAAACTCAATTCCAACTGTATTACCCATGTGTTGGTTTGGTAAATCAAAATACAGTTGGGCTTTTTTTTTCAAAGAATTTTCAACAAACATAAAATAGCATTTGATTAACAGTGTTAAGTTAGTGAAATTGAGCGAAGAAAGCGCTTTCAAATGTACAAGGAAAGTGTTACTTACCAAAGAGTGATTAACTAGCTTTTTATTCTATGAAATATGATCCGGAAATAGTCCCTAATATCATTGAGCAGGGCATTAAAAAAAATAAGACAGGAATTTTTTCTGCAGTAAAAAGAAATGGCGAATGGATTGAAACATCGATAGATGATTTCAAGAAAAAGACCAGAAACCTTGCGCTGGGTTTATATGAACTCGGGGTTCGCAGAGGTGACAGAGTTTCTATCCATTCTGAAAATAGTACTGAATGGCTGATATGTGATCAGGCAGTAATTTCAATTGGTGCTATTAATGTAGCCGTATATACTACTCAACCGCCTGATCAAATTAAATACATTCTCGAAAATTCCGAAGCAAAGGTTCATATAGTTTCTAACGATGAATTATTCAAGGAAACAAAGCCCTTGATGAAAGAGATTACCACGGTTGATGCCATAATTTCAATACAACCTTCGAAGCATAAAAAGTTGAAAGGCTTTGAAGAAGTAATGGAAATGGGTGCTGCGCTCTATGAAAAAGAACCGGAACTTTTAGAAACGTTAAAATCTGAAATTAAGCCGAATGATCTTGCAAACATAAATTACACTTCAGGTACAACAGGAGTCCCAAAAGGTGTGATGCTTTCACATAACAACTTGGCTTCTAATGTGCAGGCATCCAATGAGAGAATGGCTTACGATCCATCAAAAGCAAAGGACCCTAAAATTCTCTCGTATTTGCCTCTGGCACATATGTTGGAGCGAATTGCTTCCTATATCTATATCTACACTGGTGTTCCTGTATATTATATAGAAGATGTAAATGAGATTAAAACCGATCTAGTAACCATCAAACCCATTTATTTTTCCACTGTTCCAAGATTATTGGAAAAGATTATGGCAGGATTGAAAGTAAGGGGACAAGAATTATCCGGGTTAAAAAAGAGAATGTATTATTGGGCTATAGATCTGGCTGAGAATTATGACCCTGAAGACCCTCCTTCCGGTCTCGAAAAAATGAAATTCAAAGTGGCTGATAAAGCCGTGTATTCTAAGATCAGAGATGGCCTTGGCGGGAATTTGGTTGGAATGATGGTTGGAGGGGCTGCACTGGCTCCGCCTGTGATGAGATTCTTTAACGGAATTGGATATAAATGTGGACAAGGTTATGGTTTAACGGAAACATCTCCTGTAGCAACAGGAAGTTTGCCTGATTGGATCAGAATTGGTTCTGCAGGGAAGCCAATTACAGATGTCGAGATCAAGATCGCAGAAGACGGTGAAATATTGATAAAAGGTCCGAATATCATGCAAGGCTATTATAAAATGCCTGAACAAACAAAAGAAGTATTTACAGAAGATGGATGGTTCTGTTCCGGAGACATCGGATATCTGGATGAAGATGGATGGTTGTTTATCACAGATAGAAAAAAATCTATGTTCAAACTATCTACCGGAAAATATGTAGCACCACAACCTATTGAGAATGCACTTGTAAACAATGGTTTCATAGATCAGGCTATGGTAGTTGGAGCAGAAGAGAAGTTTTGTTCTGCTATTATAATCCCTGACTGGAAAAATATGGAAAAGCGATTCGAACGCTTTGGATATATACTTCCCGATGAGAATAAAATTGAAAGTGAACATGTTCGAAATAGAATCCAAAAGGAAGTCGATAAGGTGAATAAGAAACTTCCGCATTGGGAAAAAATAAAGAAATTCGTTCTGCTGGAAGAGCCATTTACTATTGAAAAAGGGGAGCTTACAGCAAAAATGAGCATTAAGAGAGCAGGGGTAATGAAAAATCATAAAGAACTAATAGAAAGTATTTATCAAGACTAAATTATGAGCAAAGGACAACGAAGAATCAGAAAAGTAGCGGTATTAGGCTCCGGAGTTATGGGAAGCCAAATAGCTGCTCATTGTATCAATGCTGGACTTGAAGTTATTTTATTGGATTTGAAAAGTGACGATCCAAAACGTCCCAATAAAACTGCTGAGGAAAGCATCAAACATATCCTGAAGATGAAACCAGCTCCTTTTGGGTTACCGGAGTTTGCTGATCGGATCAAGCTTGGAAATTTCGAAGACGACTTTAACCTGCTTAAAGAGGCCGACTGGATCTGCGAAGTGATCATCGAGAGAATGGATATCAAAAAAGATATGATGTCTAGGATTGAGAAAGTCCGAAAGCCTGATACTATTGTTAGTTCAAATACTTCCGGGTTACCGATTACAGAAATAGGCGAAGAATGCGGGAAGGATTTCAAAGAACACTTTTTAGGGACCCACTTTTTTAATCCTCCAAGATATATGAAGTTGCTGGAGATCATTCCGACAAAGCATACTTCCAAAGAAATTGCCTGTTTTATGCATGGATTTTGTGAACGGGTTCTGGGTAAAGGAGTGGTGCTTTGTAAAGATACCCCGAACTTTATCGCAAATCGGGTAGGGATCTTTTCAATAGGGAGTATGATGCCCTATTTCTTTAACGGAGATTTCAGAGCTGAGGAAATTGATCTGTTAACAGGAACGCTGACCGGGTATTCGAAGGCCGCTACATTCCGAACCGGAGATATGGCAGGATTAGATGTAACTCTGCATGTAGCTAATAATATTATTCCGTCTATTCCTGAAGATGAAAAGCAGGATGTTTTTGATCTGCCGGAGCAATTCAAAAAAATGGTGGAATCAGGAAAGATCGGTAATAAAGCGGGACAAGGATTTTACACTAAAGTTCAGGAAAATGGAAAAACTGAATATAAGGTGATCAATCCGGAAACACTGGAATATGAGTCACAGCAAGTATTAGAAGATCCGGTTTTAGTTGAAGCCAAAAAAATAAGAAATACTAAAGAGCGGCTAAAGTTCCTGGCTTTTCATGATAGTAAGATCGGTCATTTTATCTGGGAAACTCAGCGAGAAGTATTGTTATATGCAGCTAATAGAGTACCCGAAATATCAGACAATCCTCAGGATGTAGACAGAGCAATGAAATGGGGATTTAATTGGGAATTAGGTCCGTTTGAACGTTGGGATGCTCTGGGGATTGATGAAGTCATTGATAGAATTAAAGAGGAAGGAATTCCTGTTCCTGCAATTATCACAGAAATGAAAAATGCGGGCTTTGATTCTTTTTATAAAGACGGGAAAGTTTACGATCCGATTTCTAAATCAATGAAAGATGAAAATCCATCAGCAGCTGGAGAAATAAAAGTTGCTGCTCTTAAAAAAGAGAATAAAGCGGTAATGGAAAATGATTCAGCCGCTCTATATGATATGGGAGATGGTGTAGCTTTATTTGAGTTTAAGACCAGAAATGCTACGCTCGGATTCGAGTTGGTTCAAACATTGGAAAATGCATTGGATGTAGTTGCAAAAGGTTTTGATGCAATGGTGATAGGGCATGATGGTGATAGTTTCGCTTTCGGCGCAAATCTAATGGAAGCAATGCAAGCAAATAAATCCGGAGATTGGGAAAAGGTAGTTGCAGCAGTTACGAATTTTCAGAGAACAGCTGTTGCTTTACGATATGCTCCATTTCCGGTTGTAGCAGCTCCTTTCGGAAGAACATTAGGTGGTGGAACAGAGTTTTGTCTGTATTCAGATAAAATAGTTGCCCATCACGAATTGTATATGGGTTTAGTTGAAGTTGGAGTCGGATTGATTCCTGCGGGAGGAGGAAGCACCGAACTTCTGAAAAGAGGAATGAATAAACTGGAAGAAGGTGCAGATCCTTTACCGTATGTACGAGAAGCTTTTAAAACAATGGGAATGGCAAAAGTATCCGATAGTGCACATAAAGCACGTGAACTCGGATTTTTGAAAGAATCAGACACTATTGTAATGAATAGAGACCTACAGCTTTCTATTGCTAAAGAAGAAGCTATATCTATGGTAAAAGCCGGATATCAATCACCTGCTAAAACCGATATCAAAGTTCTTGGCGAAACGGCATTATCTGCAATGAAGTTGATGCTGTATGTAATGCATGAATCTAAATTCATCACTGATTATGATAAAGTGGTAGTTGAAAGACTTGCGTTCGTGCTAGCCGGTGGAGATCTGAGTGAAGCTCAGAAAGTCTCGGAAGATTACTTGTTAAAACTGGAAAGAGAAGCAATTCTGGATTGTCTTAAAGATGACCGAACACTTGCCAGAATGGAACACATGTTAAAAACGGGGAAACCATTAAGAAATTGATGAATTATGAGTGTTGAATTTTGAATGAAGACACTCATAATTACTAATTCAAAATTAAGAATTTTATGAAAGAAGCATACATAGTTGTAGCAACACGAACCGCTTGTGGTAAAGCTAACAAAGGGTCGCTTCGGTTTACGAGGCCTGATTCTATGGGCGGAGCTGTTATAAAAGAACTTTTGAAACGAACTCCGGAAGTCAGTCCTGAAATGGTTGAAGATGTGATAATGGGATGTGCATTTCCGGAGGCATCTCAAGGATTGAACGTAGCGAAACAAATAGCGGCACTTGGTGGTCTTCCTGATGAAGTACCCGGCGTGACGGTAAACAGATTTTGTTCATCAGGATTACAAACCATTGCGATGGCAGCAGAAAGAATCATGGTTGGCGCTGCTGATGTAATTGTGGCAGGAGGTGTTGAGTCAATGTCTTTGGTTCCTATGGGTGGAATGTCGGTGCAACCAAATCCTGAATTGGTGGATAATAAACCTGAATTATATATCAGTATGGGATTGACTGCAGAAAATGTGGCTAAGAAATATGGCGTAAATCGTGAAGATCAGGACGCTTTTGCCTATCAAAGTCATCAAAGAGCAATCTCAGCTTGGGAAAATGGAAAGTTTGATTCCCAGATTACTCCAATCGAAGTTGTAGAAAAGAAAATCAGTGCTGATGGCGAGATCATCAAAGAGAAATTCACTTTCCGAAAAGATGAAGGTCCCAGAGCTGATACAAGTAAAGAAGTCTTAGCAAAATTAAGGGCAGTATTTAAAGCCGGAGGATCTGTTACTGCCGGTAATTCGTCCCAAATGAATGATGCAGCTGCTGGAGTAATAGTTATGAGTGGTGAAAAAGTAAAAGAACTCGGACTTACTCCAATAGCCAGATATGTTGGATTTTCCGTAGCCGGAGTTGCACCTGAATTGATGGGAATTGGTCCGGTAGAAGCTATTCCAAAAGTGTTAAAACAAACAGGACTTAAATTAAGTGATATAGATCTCATAGAATTGAACGAGGCATTTGCGGCACAATCATTAGCGGTGATACGTGAGCTCGGCATTGATCCGGAAATCACAAATGTAAATGGCGGGGCAATTGCTATGGGACATCCTTTAGGATGTACAGGAGCTAAGCTTACTGCTCAGATCCTTCATGAAATGCAATCCAGAAAATCTAAATACGGAATGGTAACCATGTGTATTGGTGGCGGAATGGGTGCAGCAGGAATATTTGAAAATCTTAGCTAATCTAGAAAAATTAAAGGAACAAACATGTTTACTAAAGACACTCTTTCAGGAAAAACAATTTTAATCACAGGAGGAGGAAGTGGCCTCGGATTAGCGATGGCAAAAGGTTTTGCTGAAAGTGGAGCTAATATTGCAATTTGCGGTAGAACTGAAGAAAAGCTTCAAAAAGCTGCAAAAGAAATTGAAGAAGCCGGAGAATCAACAAGGGCAGCCTATTATATTTGTGATGTAAGAGACCATGACGCCGTTACTACCATGATCTCAAAAATTGTCGAAGATTTTGGATCTATGGAAGGATTGGTAAACAATGCAGCCGGGAATTTCCTTTCCGCATCTGAAGATCTTACTCCCGGTGGATTTAAGGCTATTGTTGATATAGTACTTCATGGAAGCTTTAATTGTACGCATGCTTATGGAAACTACCTGATCGACAACGAGAAAGAAGGTTCAATTCTGAATATAGTTACCACTTATGCAGAGAGTACAGGGTGTGCTTTTGTGCTTCCCTCAGCTTGTAGTAAAGCGGGAGTTCTTGCAATGACTCGTTCGTTAGCATTTGAATGGGCAGAATAT
>TARA_R100001591_G_scaffold2428_4_pt1 | contig 14311 bp, 20 predicted proteins | sample TARA_R100001591 | Tara Oceans TARA_R100001591 (sample SAMEA2622725) | marine metagenome | biome: marine biome (ENVO:00000447); feature: surface water layer (ENVO:00002042); material: "saline water (ENVO:00002010), including plankton (ENVO:xxxxxxxx)" | depth 5 m
CAGTCTGAAGTAGTCTCTAGCAGGAATGTTGGCAACGCATTTTCCTAAAACTGGGTGAGTTTTACCAACATTTGTCTTTGCCTCTTTAGCAGTAGCATTGATGCGATCTTGCTCTTTGGCTCGCTCCATCTTGAAGCCAGTTTCAATCTCACGCAGAAACGCTCGATTGACCTCACCGTCACTATACTTAGGTACTGATGTAATAATATTCATTTCTTTTTTAGGAACAAACAACTTTTAAAAAATTTATGAAGGCTTTTTGCTACAACAATAAACGATTGTCCTTCGTCAACAGATACCCCTAGGGGGTAATATCTACTGCACGACAACTTAACATTGCAGCTCACTCCTTGGCATTTAATAATATTCACAATCTACCTAGAAGCTGCTGTTCTTCTTTTTGTAGTTGGCCCAGGGCTTCTTGATTTTTTGAAGGTAACAGTAAAAGGAGGAAGCTCTAAAGGCTTTCTGTTTACTGTTCCTTCGGTGCGATCCACAAGACCATCTTTTCTAGTTTTTCTAGCTGTTTTGCGAGCAGCTTTGCGATTAGTTCTAATCTGTTTTTTTACAACAGATCTGTTTCCACTTAGCTGCTTACCAGTTGTAGGATCGGTAGTAACAAGATAAGGTTCTAATATAAATGTGGGCGTATTTGGCATAGTTAAAAAATGTAAAAGGTTAAAAAAAGGGAGGCCAGAACTGGCCTGACCTCCCTTGATAGTTTTATTAAAAAGAATTATCCTCCGAAGTTGTCACCAGCAGTTGGGTGATACTTGAACAAAATTCTGACTTTACCTTTGGCTGCGTCGTTTGGCGCATTTCCGGTGAAGTTGTAAGTGAGGTCTACAGCAGAAACCAGATGCAATCCATCGTCAAGAAGAGCACCATTATTGGTGAATATCTTTCCGAGGTTGCCGCTGTCGCTGAAAACATCAACTTCATCAACAAAACCGTCAGGATCTCCGTCATCACCGAGAGCAATAGTAGCGTCCGAAATAGCGGAACCACCATCTGTAACTTCAGCAGTTACAAGCTCGTCAACGATAACAGCAGCTCCGTAAACTCCACCAGCCATTGCTGCACCACCAACTTGGATGTCAACAGCAGTGGCAGAGCCAGCGGTAGATCCAAGATCAGTTGTCAAGTCAACGACGGCTTCATAGTTAAAACCAAGAGCCAAGGTTTCAATGTTCTGTACTTTCTTAAGTTCAATAGCCATTTTAATGTACCTCCTATGGTTTAGCTAAGGGCTGTGATTTTACCGTGAGCACCAGGATGGTACATCAAGAGTGTAAGAGCACAATCAACAAATCCGCGCTCGCCACCACCTTGATTGGGGAGACGTGCACTGCCCATTGGGATCAACTCAGAAACACCGTAGTATTCTGGGTGAACCAAGTAACCAGTGTCTTTGTTAGCTGTGTCTGGCATGCAGTCAGGATTTCCGTTGATAACAGAAACCAATCCGTGGTCGGACTGATAAACTTCAACAGAAAGCTTAATCTGAGCTACATCACCATTGTAACTTACTGAACGTACACCATCGTCAGTAGTGCTTCCATCCAATCCTACGCGAGCAAAATCACTGATGTCGCGACGCAGAGCAGTGTCAGCAACCAATGTTAAACCATTGCTAGCTCCCGTAACACGGTAGATAGAAGTGATTAGGTTGTTGAGAACTGTTTCCGTGAAGTTTCCACTTGAGTGAATGCTGTCAGCAGGAGTACGGAATGCAGCAGGAACGTCAGATGGTCCTGAAGAATCAATCCAGTCGCCAAGTCCACGCAACTTGTAAACCGTTCCAGCTCCATCTTCCGCAGCGCGGTCGTTGGTAGAGCAAAGAGTGGCCTCAATGTCACGTTTTAGTTCACGGATTGCTTTTGCTTCGGCTTGAGCTACTTTAGCAGGTCCAACGGAGTCAACAGCTTCCTGTAAGTCGGAAACCATGTAGTCGCGGCGGAACTTCTGAACGTAGTTGCCAAGACGCGCGCGGCCACTGAATTGATCAGTGAATGTAGTAACGTCAGCCCCTTCAGCTATACCAGCAGTGCTGGGAGATGAAAGACTGTCTACAGTCCACTCAACAAACGTAGCGTTTGCACGAGCCTTTGATGCGGATGAAAGGACAGGCGTTTCTTCGGGGGCCAAGATGGTAAGTACATCCATCAAGTCCTCACGATTGGAAACAGCCGATCCAGGATTTGTGGTATCAAATGTGTCTGAGAATGCCATGATTATTTACTTTGTAATTGTAATGTTCTTAACGTGATGAAATCGTCTTTTCGTCCAGATGATTTAAATCGGTTTCTATGTTCCTTCATTGCCTTGCCTAAAGGTCTTTCAGTTTTTTCAGACATTGCAGAAGCTGGAGTTGAACCACTAGAAGGAGTCAGCTTTAACGATTTTTTTGAAACCGGTGTGCCTTTCTCCTTTATTGGTTTTCTCCCGTATATGCTATTTACAGCGTGAGACATGAAATAGGGAATCTGAGAGTACAAATCTGGAGAAAAACTCTCCAAATCTTTTAGTCTAGGATCACTCATAATTGATATGAAATGACTCTTTAACTCATTTTCATTCTCGTCCCTTAGCCATTCAAGTTCCTCTACGGCTTTACTACCGAGCTGCTGACGCATTGTTTTTGCATTTTCCAAACCCTGAAGTTTTTTCAATTGGTCTGGAATATATGAATCACGCGATTTTCTGGCACTTTGAAGAGCTTTACGCACTTCGGCCTTAGTCATCGGGCGACCTTCTACAGTAGTTATTTCTTCGTCAGCAGAATATTCATCGGACTCAAACAACAAATCTTCAGCCCAACTAATAACATCATTCACCTCATCAGACTTCTTTTGGAGGTCTTCAATGGTTGATAAATTAGAAAGTGGGTTGTCTTTAACTTCTGGCTGCTTGATTGTTAGTTGCATAGTTTGCAACTCTTCTTCAGCAGCTTTCCGTCTTGCCGTAAGTTCACTAATACGTGACTGCGCGCCGGGAATGAGTTGCTGACGCAAAGCGTCTTTTTCCTCATCCGACAAACTGTCTAAATCAAACTGTGAAAGAACATTACCCTCAGTCGCTTGCTCTGGAACTTCTTCCTCACTAGCTTCCTCGGCCGATTCTTGAGACTCTTCTTCAGACTGTTGTCCTAGTAAAGCCTCACTACGTCTCTGAACAAAGTCAGACGCAGATATGTTTTGGTTGTCCACTGATTCTGGTTCAGCCTCAGCGACGGCTGTGTTGATTTCATCTTCCATAACTGTTTCCACTATTTACGCCTAGCGATTGCGTGGGAACATATTATCATGTATCAAATAAAATCTTTGTGTCTTTTTTGTAGTTTTTTCACGTCAACCATTTGTAATATCTGATCATAGGTTATTATCCTACCAGATATTTGCTGAAGCTGCTCTGTTGGAGCCTCGTGCATATCTCCTATGCACTCCTCACGCAAAGCTGATATTACATTCATGAAACGAGCAAAAGACTCGTGGTTGTGTAGCGATTGTATGTCTTTCTCTAAACTCACTGAGCCATGTTTTGGGTTTGAACTCCACCCATCTGGGCAGGTGCTGTACCAATTCTACCTATTTGTGCGTTCTCAGCTTGTTGCATAGAGAACTGATATTGGCCCATATACTTTTGCAAACGCTGCGAGAAAGCAGGATCAGTTTGCATACGTTGGGCAATATCTGGTTGCTGCAAATATTGCTGAATGATACCCATAGCCGCTTGAGCACCGTTTGCACGTGCCGGCATCTCGATTCCCGCATAAATTTTTGATAAGTCATCTGTAATGTCTTTGAGCATTTGCTGCTGTGCAGCTTCCACTGGTTGAAGAACACTATCAGCCAAAACCGGATCTACGCTTCCAGCAATTAGTGTTACTAAATTATCTACGTTTATTCTTCCATTCCTGTCCAACTGAAGCAGAGAAATCATAGAGTTTAGTTTGTTCTCCTGTTTTTCTGGGTCAGTGTTCTGAACATCATAGGAAATTGTTATATCAAAACTTTCATCTGGGCTTCCTTTGCTAAACATTTGAGGATCTGGAACACCAGTAACCTGAAAGAAAACACTGTCTGGGCCAAAACGCTGAAAGCATTTGTAGCACATTGATATTACGTTAGAGCAATGAGTTAAAAATTTGTCTACCAAGAACTGCTGTCTTATTTGGCTAACTGGACCCTCGCGATCCAAGCCAACCAATCTATCAGCTTGAGATTCTTGGGTTTTCTCCATCTCAACCGATCCTTGGTTGTACACAGGAGTAGGACCAAACTCAAAGTCTCCTTTGCGGCGATATGGTATCATTCTACCAGGACCCCAATCTGTAGGAGCTTGACCAACCGGGTGCATTATTGGAGGCACCGTAGAAAGACTGTTTCTGTCAATTCGGCTGTCGCGCTCAACCTTTACTTGGTTCTGTATGCCACGTAACAAGTCAGGTATGGTCATTGTATCGTACAACCTCTTGCTATCCTCGGACAGCTTGGTAACTACTACTGGGTAGTCTTCATACCCGTTTAGCAGTTCAAACTTCGCATAACCCGGTATTCCTGGCATACCACTAAACTCACGATGGAACACTGTGCAATATATGCCTTCGGAGCCATCCTCTTTGTCTATCAATCTTTGATAACCGTAAACAATTTCAATAAGCTCCTCAGCCTCATAGGCATTATCGGTAAGACTAAGAGACCGGCGTCCTTCTTGCTCACGCTCGATAGAATCTATGTTCACTCCACGGTAACGATCAATAACGTGATCTACAAAATTTTCATCCCAACCATCGGTAATCACTTTGTTCTGCAACTCCTGTGGTGTGTAATAGGTTTTCCAAAAACAATATGGAGCCCGCTGCGGATCGGTAACATACGGAGGAAAGATAAAGTCTCCGTCTGGGGCTAGAGTTTTTACCTCTGGGGCATTCACTTGGCGACGCACTATTGGTAACTCAGCACTTCCATTTTCTTTTAAATCTTTAAGAGCTTTCTTGGCTCTTTTTTCTGTAACCCCTTGAAAACTATTTTGAAGCATTGCCAAGACATCATCATCTGCTTCACCCTCAGAAATTAGTTCTGCCAAGGCGGGATCAATAGATGCTATTTGTTCTAAGCTAAGACGTTGAAGGAACGACCTGTCTTCCATATGCCAGCCAACGTAAGTAATCAATATACCACGCTCTAACATATAGTTGGCTCCTAGTTCCATCTCCTGCTTGAAGCGAGGGATGTAACCACTTTTCACCATCCATTTTAAAAAATTTGTAACTACGCGACTTCTGGCAACGTCTGCTATCTCTACAGGAAATGCTCTGATGTTTGCTCTGCTCATTGCAGAAAGAAACAAAGAAACCAATCTGGTTATGCGCTCGTCAATAACATGGCTCTCCATGTCCGAGGCTCCCTCCCAAGGGAAAGCGTCTGCTCCGTGCTTGCGAAGATCCCTACTTTTGCCAGGCCACCAGTTACGGCGGTCATCATAACTGCTTCGGCACAAATCAAAGTATGCCTCAAGCTCAGTAACAGACTGATCATAGGCGTACCTAAGAGATGTAATGTCGGGATCGTCACTAACATATGTTAGAGACTCGGAAATAGAATCATTTTGCATTGAGCTTGCCCTTAATGTTATGGAAAACGTGATAAAAATATTGCTCGTTGGCTCCTATCTTATCACATAACTCGCTGGATTTTATTGAGTAAAGCTCATCATGGGTAGCTACTTTGCACAAAATCTCCCAAGCAAGCAGTCGATCTATCTGCTCACATATCCATTGACGGTTCATTGTGATGTCATCTGACGTATCTGTAGGACACTCCAACTTCATCTTCAATAGCCTCTATTTTTATATTCTTACCAACCAAGGCTTTTGTTAATTTTTTAGGAACACACACTGGAACCTTTTTATCAATTTCATTAATTAAAGCGTATATGTATCTAGGATTTGCAGCAGACTTTATAACATATCCTTTGTAGTGTTTTGGAACAATCTCAGGAATGTCTACAGCCATACGCAATATTTCTTGTCCATCTTCATTAATCCACAATGCCTTGCCACCTTTTCCTGTAATCATCGAGGAACACAACTTTGATTTAGCTAGGCTAACTAAATTATCTACGTCAGCATCAAGCTCATCAGCTAATGCTCCTATCCTAATTTTCGGCATTAATATCCTCCTTTTGATTTGCTAGTTGTTAGCAAGCTTCTGTTCTCCATGTGATCTGGGCCTTCTCCTCCATTTGCCATTCTCAAATAGCGTATAAGATCAAAGAAATCTTTAAGGGCCTCATCCGCTTTACCTTGTGAATTATAATTTAATAAACTGTCAATCAAATTCCCACATTCCTTGTGTATGTAACACAACGGCCTATTAGCAGCATCTATTGGATCGTTTGGATTGTAGGTAAACCATTCGTCAACCGCACTAATACCAACCTCTTCCATGCGGCCATCTGATGGATGGAAAAGCATTCCATATTCATCAAACAACATAAACAAATCTTCATTGTTGTCATTCTCCCTAGCAAAATACCTAGAGTCCCCTATACGCTCAAAAACATTTATACCAAGAGCGTCCTCAATATCTCGGAACAACTCAGCATATCTTTCTACGTTTAGTCCTAGTTTTTTTGTTGCTGGCCCCACCTTCCATTTTGGATCACCAAACATAGCCCACTCTCCATAGGTATCCCTATCGGGCCATTCTCGGCGAATGTAAACATAACCGTCCCGATCCACAGCAGCCCATATAGCAGTAAAGTTGCGAGCCCCGGCAGGGTCAACTACCTGATAACAAGTAAACCTGCTTTTGTCCGATATGTCAGGGAAGGACATACCATACTTATTCTTTTCCTCACCAAGAACATTAACCTCTGTATTGAAAAGCGGAAGTAACGATGTTACACTCTTTACAGGAACACCATAAGCACGGACTAATATTTCCTCATCTGGTCTGTCCCGCAAATCCTTAGCTATACGCTCATAACCACCAAACGGGTTTTCATCTGAATGCAGGTAGACTACTGATGCGTCCCGTTTTGGACTATATTGTTGTACTGGCAGTTCTCGGTTAAGAAGAATTGCCTTTCTAGTCTTTAGCGTTTCGGAACCTTTTAAATATTCGGATATAAACGGAGTGTACCCATTGATAGGGGTAAAAGCTATTAGCATCTTGGAATTCCTAGTAGCCAACCGAAAACGCAAAGTGTTTATCAAAGCATCGTCACCAAGATATTCGTCTAACCACGTTCCAATGTTCAAGTTGTCCCCAGACCTAAACCCAAATTCAAAACCTTCTAAGATGGTTTGGTTATTGGAAAACTGGGTGTAGGTTTTAAAATCAACCCTAGTTCGGGTATCAGGAAAGATAAAGCTGCTTCCGGTAAACCCATTTTGCATCGAGTAGTTTATGTAACCCTCAATACTCTTGGTCTTCTTCTTGAACTCCTTGGGCATCATCTCCCACACCGCAGCTTGCTGCACCTTTACGCTGGTGTCAGCGTTCTGGGAAAAACAAACAACATGACCATCTGGATTGCTTATCACGCTCTCCATGACAATTTTAGCACAGCCAGTAGTTTTGCCGCTCCGGTTGCCTCCCAAACACAGACACTCGTTGTATGTTCCTAGTCCATCTTTTATACGCTCCCAGCCATCTAGGTTAAACCCATGCCTTACCGGATCTTGCTCAGAAGCCTCTATACGGCCCTCATGGGCCTCGTGCAGCTCCTTTAGCATCTTGGGGTAGTTCTCCCCCAAGAACACTATCTCTTCATCTGTAGGAGGCTTTAATATTGGATGATCGCTAAACTCAATCATTCCGGGAAAAAATCATTTAAGTCCTTCATGGCTGAAGCATTAACCAATGCTAAAAAACAAGACATTTGATCTTCTAAGTCAGGATCAAATCCCCGACTAAAGGTGTCATACTCAAAGCCATTCTTCCCCATAGAGGCTACCAAAAACACCTCCCATTCTGGGTTTATGGTATCCAATGATTTCTCAACTAGCTGAATGTTTCTGTTCATTATAAAATCCTGTTTATGTCATGCCTTATTGGCTTAGAAGTAAAAGGTTTTGTTTCAATTGGAAACATCTCATGCTCTAGCCTATGGCAGTTGGCACATAACAAATCACACTTCTCTAGCTCTCTTAAAAAAACATTTTTACTGCTTACCGCTTTTCTAAAATTCTCAGATATTTTAAATCTTTTAATACCCCTAGCATGGTGACAATCAAACTGAATGGGCCTACCCTCAAATCCACACCTAGAGCATTTCCACTTCCCAAAATGGGTTTTAATTAACTTATTTCTTTGGGTTCTTGCTATACTATTAATGCATTTTCTGCATCTAGGTTTATACCTTTTCTTGCCCCCTTGTCGGCCGTTGCTGTGAAACTCCTTAAACAACAGGTATTTGCCACAGTTTTTACACTTCTTGGTCATTGAAATTAAGAATCATTATTAATAACCACCTCTGCTTTCTTCATATTGGCTATACGCTCCCTAGCAGCCTTAACCGTAGCTTCATAGTCCTCTTGGCTTACCACCTTACGCTCCTCTACAATCGTACTAGCTTCTCCCCTGAATGTGTTACTACCCTTTTCCGCTTTCTCCAACGCAACCGCTAATGGCAACAAGTCTTTGAAACTAGCTTTTATTTCACCAGACTCCATTCTCTCTCTTAGCTTTTCTATCAAATCCTCCTCTAACGAGGATAGTTCTAAGAATGCCCGTCCCCTTATCTTGCTACCCAACTGTTTCCACTTGCCCGTAAAGTCGGCATAGTCCAACAAAACGTTTACAATTGTTTCACGCTTGAGCCCATACTTGGTTCTCATTTTGGTCTGAGTCACCCCAGTAGCGTGTAAGTACAATATCTCCGCAACCTTTTCGGGGTTACTCTTAGACAATATGCTATTGTTCTTAGGATTGTGTTCTTGGATCTCTAAAATTCCCTCCCGAATAGAGTCTATGAGTTCCTCCTTAGCATCCATTTGCCCATCCACCTACGCTATAAGCCCTTATCCGTCAATATTTTTTAGAGGGCTAGTAGATGATATATATATATAGTAGTCCCGCCCCCGCGACCCCCGCCTCCTTCGGTGCCGGTCGGCAGCCCTACGCGTAACACGCACGATACACGTAGCCTCAGCACCGGGTTGTGCGTACGCCTGGCGCGCGCCTAGGCTACGCGTACTCATCCTTTTTCTTTGGTCGATGGGCAAAACATCCTAGGCGGGCCATTGCTAGGCCCAAATCAACTTTTTTACCCGTAGGGTAATTGCTCGAGATTAAACTTTTTTCTTGCAAATCTTTTTCTGCAGTTACAAATTGTTTGGATGGATAAAACAAAAAGCAAGAAACCGTCAGTTGTTAAAACATCTGACACAATAATCAAAAACAACTTGGAACGGTGGTTCAATAGTGCCACCAAAGAAGAGATTGTAAAAGGTCTTGCGTGGTATGATGAGGCCACCAAAGAAGCGGATGCCATTGGTATTGCTGTCAGGAGTCTACAGGATGCGCTAGGCGTGGAGACTGGAGACCAAGCTTCCTGTTATTTCGGGATGGATAGGGGATACGAGGCAATCGATTTGTTTGCCCAGTATATCGAGAGCGAGCTAACCCTCGAGGAGGAGGGCGACCAATAATGCAAGCAATAATCATGATGCTGCCAGTTTTCTTCCTTCTCTACATTCTTTGGAGATGGGTAGAAATTGGGAACAGACAACTAGAAAAGGAACGAAAAGATGGACGCAGAGATAATTAGATTTATAGCGGGGGCCGTTGTATTGGTCTCACTCTTAGCAATCAAAATGAAAGAAAGGATAAACCAATGAGAAAAGAAATTGAAGGGATAGGCAACGCTCTTGAGAGTCACCAAACATTTCTTGAGCGCTATTGCTCAAAGGAACTTTATAAAACACTCACTGAGGTTGTGGAGTTTATTAAATGCCAAGCTAAGAAAGGGGGAGCGGAATGACTGCTTGGCTCCTCTTTCTAAAGGCCCTTGCTCTAGTTGAGAGTGGGGGCAACCCCGAAGCCATTGGTGACGGGGGCGATAGTTGGGGCAAGTACCAATTGCAAGCTGCCTATGTTCAGGACGCTAGCGAGTGGGGGCTAGCTAACGGGGTGATTGAAAAGCCCTTTGTACATGAAGACGCCTTCAACCCGGAACGGGCCGAGCTTATCATTCAATGTTATATGGGAAGATATGCAACCCCTAAGAGACTAGGAAGGCAACCAACAATTGAAGACTGGACTAGGATTCATAACGGGGGGCCGAGCGGTCACCGGAAACTAGGGGCAACGCAACCGCATTGGAACAAAGTGGAAAAAGAACTTGCAAAGCTAGGGTTTTTTAACTCTATTAATAACTGAACCGGGCAACAAGCCCACTAATGAAAGGAAAAAGATACTATGAGTAATGAAAAAGAATGCACACAAGATCGCATAGAAGAAGCCTTGAAGATGATCGGGGGTGCTCGAGAGGATGTTAAAAAATACTGGCATGGTAATAAACACGCCCGTGAATCCGTCGATGAACAGTTATCGATAGCAGAGTCGCGGATCGACATCCTCACAAACCTGATCAACCTTCGGGTGATTAGGGCCAAGTATGAAGGCCGCCTGGCCGGACTGGAACGAGGGCGTCAAATTTACAATGATGTCTACGGCTCCACTTACGGCTTCACCAAAGATCAACTCCAAGCTGGGGAGGGCAACCTGTCGCTATGAGGGATTTTAAGATAGAAGGGCTGAAGGTGTCCATTGACTCGGACGGCTACGTCCAGTCTGTCATTGAAGACGGGGAAGAAAAAATAAAAACCCTCAGTCACTCTGAAATCTGTGACCTCAAAGGTCTTGCCAAACAACAGGCACAGGAAGACCACGATGAGGAGCTAACAGTGCCTGAATGGCAAGATTATAACGGCTGCTAAATGTCGTTTGAACTGGAACGGAGGGCTTGGGCTATCCCCTTGCCCTCAGCAGAAAAGCTTGTCCTTCTGTGCTTGGCTCACCACGCAAACCCAGACAATGGCCTGTGCTACCCTTCCACTTCAAAGATAGGGAAAGACACAGGGCTTCACCCGAAAAGCGTTTCTAGGGTGCTTACAAGGCTTCAGAAACGCAAGCTAGTTACAATCAAGAGAAGGATGGACAACTCCAACCTGTTCACCGTCACATTACCGGGGGGTGGTAACGCTAAGTCACCCTATCCTAGTATTATATTACCAAGAGAAAGTTATAGTCTGTTAGAGTAACCAAGAGTTACTTACTGACTAGGAATTTACCAATAATGAAAATTAAAATTGAATATGTTCCCAGCTATCCCGAGGTGGTAGCCGAGGAACCAACGCCGTTTGAAACGGCCAACTTATCCTCAATCCGAGAACGCTTGAACGTTCTTCTTGGTAGTTTATCTGACCAAGAAAAGAAGGCCCTTGTTCTAAGGGCGGAAGGTCTAACCTACCATGAGATGGGGAAAGAAATGGGTGTTTCTAAAGCTCGTGCTGACCAAGTTTATCAGAAGGCTTTACGACGGGCAAAATCTCCTGCCAACATCTGTTGTTTTTTGGAGTGCATGAAATCTTTTTGCCAACGTTCGGGCAACCCTGTCCCAGATCACAGCTTATTACACCAGATAATGCTTCAACCTGGAGAATTGAAAAGAAAGAGGGAGGCTGAACGTAAAGCGGAACCACTCTGGCTTAGGTATCAAAGTACATACAACAGGAAGGTTTTGGAACAATCTCGGATCAAGAATCGGAAAAGGAGGGAGAAAGAAGAGGAGCAGGCTAAGAAAGAGAGGAAGAGGCAGGCATGGATTGATGCTCAAGCTCGGAAAAAAAAGGCCGCCCAAACGGAAGCCAAACAAAAGGCCGAAAAGATACGGTACATGGAAAGGATGCTGTTGAAGGCAAAGCAAGAGAGGGAAGCGGTCATGTTTGAGAAGCAGTTTAAGAAACATATTTTACCAGAGATAACGAAGATGGCACACCAGCTTCATAAATTGGCCGATGAAACTGAATCAATTGTTTTTGGTGGGGCAACGCTGCACGAGAACAAGAGTTCCAAAGAATTTAGAGTTGTTTTCAAAAGAAATGAAGTATGAACCAACAGAAAGTATGAAGCGTAAAATTGAGGCTGTGTTCACCGCAGTTTCTGAGTGTTACGGCATACCCCTCCAGCAGATGTTAAGCCGAAGGAGGGATGCACACACCGCAGAAGCACGGTTTGTTGCAATCCACCTGGCCGGCAAAATTCCAATGGCTTCATGGCCCACCATTGCTTGGTATGCAAACAGACATCACTTGTCTTGCATCTACGCAAACAAACAGGTGATGGAGTGGAAAGATACAGACTCTCAGTTTGCACAAAGACTTGCCGGAGCGACAGAATCCGTCGATCCATTGATAAAAATCACCGATAAACCTAAAAAAGTATGACAGAAAACAGAAAAACTAAACAGCAGTTGACAGAAAACAATCCATCGGACAGGGATCTTGCCCTTGTCCGTTATAAAAACAGAAAAGAAAGAAGGGGCAGGCCACGCAAATGGATGCCAGGGGACAGGGTGAGGTTGCAGACAACTATCACTCCCAAAACTCACGATCTACTACACAAGCTGGCCGATGAGAACCATTGCTGCACTGGAGTTATAATTGATTGGATGTTAAAACCTGAGCCAAGACATGAGAATGAACCTTTGCATATTAAAATATGAAGACACCCGACGAGATAAAAAGGGAACTCAGTTCCAAAATTGATAGGCTCATGGCAGAAATGTTTCCCGGCGCAAAGCGGGAAGCGGGTGGTCGGTATGTCATGGCCGACTTGCGGGGCGATGCCGAAGGCAGATCCTGCAATGTGTTCAAGTCAAAGAATTCCTCTGTCTACGTTGCCAAGGATCACCAGACTGGGGAGAGTTGCAACATCCTAGAACTGTGCCACCGCAAGCTAGGAGGATCGTTCTCAGAGACGATGAGATGGGCTCTCAAGTTCTGTGGGTTTGAGCAAATCAGAACTGTCAAGACAGAGGATAGGGTGGAGGTTCAATCTGTTCCTGACACTGCTCTCAGGGGCAGCGAGGTGCACCGCTACATGGTTGAAAAACGAGGGATCAACGAACGCACCCTAGGCAAATTCAACATCTTTCACCACGAGCAGAAGGGTGGACACTGGTGGGGGGCTCCGCTCTATGATACTGAAGGCCGTTGCCGGATGCTCAAGTTTACTTGTGTTACTAGGATTGGAAACAAGAAACAAATCTACAGCACCCAGCCAGTGTTTGCCACGCCTTTTGGTTTGCACTTAGTGGGGGAGGACGACCGGGAGCTTATCATTTGTGAAGGGGAGATTGATTGTATGAGTCTCCACCAGATACAGAAGGAGAAAAGCATTCCAGTAATTGCTGTCCCCTCAGCTAGCAATCATGGTTGGATTGAGAACTGCTTTGAGATGCTCACCCGAATGGAACGTATCTACGTTGCCAGCGACATGGATGACGCAGGTCAGCAGATGTTTATCAAGCTCTCTCAGAGGCTATCAGCGGATCGCTGTTATCGGATTGAGATACCGGAACCACACAATGATGTGAACGATTGGCTGGTCAAGGATCACCCCACTGAGGAAGACCTGAAGGCCTTGATGGACAGTGCCAAAGGCAACGAGCCAGAGGCATTGGTGAGGCCCAACGATTTCGTGCTACAGATGCAGGATTGTGTCACCCAACAAGAGAGGGAGAGGGAGTGGAAGAACTGGTGTTTCCAAGATATGCCCTTGTCCTTGAGGGAGAGCGAGCTGTTCACTATCATTGGCATCCCCGGTTCAGGGAAAAGCCAGATAGCTTACCAGCTACTGCTTCACCTAGCCAGCACAGGAACCAAGTGTATGGCAGTGAGTTTTGAGGTACCCATTGAGAACATGATGCTCCAACTAGGAACACAACTCCTTGGAGAGGAACCCAAGCATGAGCAGTGTGCGCAAGTTGCAGATGAACTAGGAGAGAACATCTACTTCATCGACGATACCAACTTCCGAGACTGTGGAAACAACTGGGAAGGACTGAAGGCAGAGATTATATTGGCCAAGCAGAAGTATGGTATTAACACTATATTGATAGATAGTTTTAGCTACCTTGCACCCAAGCTTGACTTTGAGCAGCAAGGTCTTATCAGTAAAGACCTAGCTAGGACAGCGGTTAAGCACCAGCTTTCCATTGTCCTGATAGCTCATGCAGATGCAAAAAGCAAAGAGAACGGCGGTACTAAGTATGCCCCTACAAGCCCCGGATCTAT
>TARA_R100001591_G_scaffold41777_1_pt1 | contig 14302 bp, 14 predicted proteins | sample TARA_R100001591 | Tara Oceans TARA_R100001591 (sample SAMEA2622725) | marine metagenome | biome: marine biome (ENVO:00000447); feature: surface water layer (ENVO:00002042); material: "saline water (ENVO:00002010), including plankton (ENVO:xxxxxxxx)" | depth 5 m
GGAGATATAGTTGAAGCTGTTTTTAAGGGTGTTCTTAAAGAGTCTAATGTGGCTTTTGAAGACACTGATAAAGTTAGCCTTCCAGTGGGAGATAGTAATGATACTCACGTTTCTGGTAGTTATGATCTTATTGTAGATGGTGCAGTTGATGACGTTAAGTCAGCGTCAGACTGGTCTTACCGTAATAAGTTTGAGTCATATGACACGTTAGCTAGAGGAGATTCGTTTGGATATGTCGGGCAGTTGGCAGGGTATGCCAAAGCTGCAGGTAAAAAAGCAGGTGGTTGGTGGGTAGTCAACAAAGCCAACGGTGGTATCAAGTACGTACCTGCTGATAACCTAGACATGGAAGTGGAGTTGGACAAGATCAAACAGACTGTGGAGACAGTCAATAAGAACGAGTTCAAACGATGCTTCAAGCCTGTACCTGAGTTCTTTAGGGGTAAACCTACAGGCAATATGGTACTTAATGATGGTTGCAAGTTCTGTGACTATCGACATGAGTGTTGGCCTAACATGGTAGAAGAGCCATCACGAATGTCAAAAGCAAAAGACCCTAAGATAGTGGCATACATACAGGAGTAAACATGATAGGTGATTCAGAAATTCAAGAGTTGCATGATAACATCAAGGAGATGGAACAGGAACTCTCTGAAAAAAAGAAAGCTTTGCGAGAGGCTAAGTACGCAGGATTACGTACAGCAATGCAAGCTCGTAAAGAAGCTGATGAAGCAGTTCGTCAGGAGCTAAAGGAACTAGGACTAGCGCCAACATCCTTTGGCGCACCATTACAATGGCACTGGAAGTTCTAGTGGATGGTAAACGCTTTAAACATGCGTTGAAGCAGGGGTATAGGAGTGGACTTGAAATAAAAGTCAAGGACTATCTGAGAGAACGTAAGGTACGTTTTAAGTACGAGTCTTTCAAGATAGAATGGGAAGACTTAATGTACCGCACCTATACTCCTGACTTTATACTGCACAATGGACTAATAATAGAAACTAAAGGACGGTTTACATCAGACGATAGACGTAAGCATATTGCTATAAAAAAACAACACCCTGAACTTGACATACGTTTTGTGTTCGAGAACAGCAAACGCAAGTTGAGCAAGGGTGCTAAGAATACATATGCTACATGGTGTGAACGTAATATGTTCTTATATGCAGACAGGGTTATTCCAGAAGAATGGTTGAGTGAAAAAGGTAAAGATAATCACCCAGACTTAGTAGAGTTTCCTTATGAAAAAATAAAAAGGAGATGACATGGGAGAGAACCATACCTTTATTGACTTTGATCCAAATGATTTCATCATACGAATTACTCCTGTAATGGAGAATGGTGAGTGGATTGGTGAGATTAATGTAGGTCAAGTAACTACTGGAGAAAATAATTTACCAGATACAGATTATGCACACCTTAGTATGTTGACAGACATGTTAATATGTGCTATTCCTTTAATAGAAAAAGACGATGTACTTAGAAAAGAACTTTTTAAGTTAGTAGAAGAACAATTTGAAAATGATAAACCTAAAGTAATAAAGCGTGACGGTAACGTTTTAAAGGTAAACTTTTAAAGAGGAGAACAAGAATGGCAGATACAATAGATACACTAACACTTGGAGAAACAACAATCACACTGGATGATCCAGTAAATAAACCTACGCATTACAACCACGCAGGTATTGAATGTATAGACGCCATTCGTGCTGCATTAACTCCAGAAGAATTTAAAGGTTACATAAAGGGTAACAATATAAAATATATTTGGCGTGAAGATTATAAGAACGGTGAGCAAGATTTAAGAAAAGCAAATTGGTATATGAATTATTATCTGGACAAGTTAGATGATAGTTAAAGTATTTCTTACACTAGCTATTGATGAAGAAGAATACCCTATTCCTGTGGACGGTTTCATTGATCCAGAAATAGAGGACACACTACACGAATACATCCATGATATAGATGGTATAAAGATTAAACATATTAAAATAATTACGCAGGAGTAGACATGAACAATTATTTACCCACAGACTATCAAGCATTTATACATACCTCTCGTTATGCTAGGTGGTTAGAGAAAGAACAAAGACGAGAGAGTTGGAGTGAAACAGTAGAACGTTATATGGATAATGTTGTACGTAAGGTTGCAGGTGACGATAGTTATATAAATCAATTACGTGATGCTATACTTAGCCTAGACGTAATGCCTAGCATGAGAGCTATGATGACAGCAGGAGCAGCAGCAGACCGTGATAACATCTGCATGTACAACTGTTCATATCTTCACGTAGATCATCCCCACGCCTTTGATGAAGCAATGTTCATCCTCTTGTGTGGCACTGGTGTTGGGTTCAGCGTAGAGCGTCAGTTCATTAGCAAGCTTCCCGAAGTACCTGAACTGTTCAATAGTGATACTACCATTGTGGTAAAGGACAGCAAGGAAGGGTGGGCTAAGTCTTATCGTCAACTCTTGGCTCTTCTATGGGCAGGTGAAATTCCACAATGGGATGTAAGTAGGGTCAGACCTGCAGGTTCTAGGCTAAAGACATTCGGTGGTAGAGCTAGTGGACCTGCACCTTTGGTTGATCTGTTTAACTTTACGGTATCAACATTTAAAAATGCACAGGGCAGACAGCTTAGTTCATTAGAATGTCACGACATCATGTGTTTCATAGGACAGATAGTTGTTGTAGGTGGTGTCAGACGTAGTGCTATGATCTCTCTGAGCAACCTGAGTGATGATCGTATGCGTCATGCTAAGTCAGGTCAATGGTGGAATGAGGCAGCACATAGGGCGTTAGCTAATAACAGTGTGTCGTATACAGAAAAGCCAGATTCAGAAACGTTTATGCGTGAGTGGCTGGCATTGGTAGAAAGTAAATCAGGTGAGAGGGGTATATTTAATCGTGAAGCATCTAAGAAACAAGCTGCAAAGTATGGAAGACGTGATCCTGACCATGAGTTCGGCACTAATCCTTGTTCTGAAATTATATTACGATCAGGTCAAGTCTGCAATCTTACGGAAGTTGTGGTACGAGCCACAGATACGATGGAAGACTTGGAAAGAAAAGTCAGATGTGCCACAATACTTGGGACGATCCAAAGCACGTACACGAAATTTCCATATCTGCGAAAAGTGTGGCAGCGAAATACAGAAGAAGAGCGTCTGCTTGGTGTGTCACTCACAGGGGTAATGGACAACCCATTGATGACCACAAAGAACAAAGGACTGGAGAAGACCCTTGAACATTTACGTGAGGTTGCAGTTAACACTAATGCTATGTGGGCTGACCGTCTTGGTATTAATCATAGCACAGCAATATCGTGCAACAAACCATCAGGCACTGTATCACAACTCGTGGACTCAGCCAGTGGGATACATGCACGTCATAACGAGTATTACATTAGAACCGTTAGAGGAGATAATAATGATCCCCTTACAGCCATGATGAAAGATCAAGGCATACCTGCTGAACCATGTGTGTTTAATCCTGACACTACTACAGTGTTTAGCTTTCCAATGAAAGCACCGCACAAAGCTGTTACTCGTAATGACATGACAGCAGTTGAGCAGCTAGAGACATGGTTGATGTATCAACGGCATTGGTGTGAGCATAAACCTAGCGTGACCTGCACTGTACGTGACGATGAATGGCTAGAGGTAGGTGCATTTGTATACAAACATTTTGATGAGATGTCAGGTGTGTCATTTCTACCACACTCTGATCATACTTATCAGCAAGCACCATATCAGGATTGTACTAAGGAAGAATATCAGGCATTACTAAAGCAGATGCCAAAGGCTATTGATTGGTCTGTATTATCTGACTATGAAAAAGAGGACGGTACTAGTTCGAGCCAAACGTTTGCTTGCACTGGTGATGTCTGTGAAGTTGTGGACATTGGAGCATAAAGGAGAAGCGTATGTTAGAACCAATTAAAGGATCGTATTATAGAAAGTTTCAACCTCAGTCTTATAATGAGAATGACAGTAAGGCTAAGATAACAATAACAAACTATCTAGAGAGTATTGGACACACCATTATTGATATGAAAGAGGACTACTCTTTTGATATAAAAAGCAAGAAGAATGGGTGTATGTATTACAGTGAGGTCGAGATGAAGAACCAATGGACAGGTGATTGGAATCCTAATTGGACAGAGATACGTATTCCTTATCGTAAGCACAGATTAATTAATAAATATAAACAGATGCAGGATGACGAAACCTTTTGTAACTTTTATATCATACGCAGAGACTGTGAGAAAGCTTGGAGAATAAAGGACTACCAACTTACCAAGGAGTGTACAAAAGAGATATGGCTGTCTAATGCAAGACGTTACGAATATTTCTTTCACATACCATATAAAGAAGCCGAACTAATAAATTTAGCATAAGGAGATTGCATATGAAATTTTTATCTCGAAAACAACGTGGTCTTGGTAAATATGACGCACCATTAAAATACCAACACGAAAAAGGTTATCACGATTTTAAACATGGGCGAGTGTTTAATCCATTCCATAAAGATACTATGCAACATAGGGAATGGTCACGTGGGTTTAATAAAGCCTACTTTGAGCAATTAAAAAAGGTAAAGCAGTATGAATATAAAGCAAGAAGCAGAGCAGTTTCTGAAGGACAAGTACGACATGGTTGATTTTAATTCATATCAAAGATCAGCATCTAGTACAGCAATTTATCCTGATCAACATAAGATTATCTATCCTGCGTTGGGTATGGCAGGTGAGGCAGGTGAGGTAGCCAACAAGGTAAAGAAACTTATTCGTGATGGACTAGACAATAGACCTGACACATGGCGAGAGGACATAGCCAGTGAGATAGGAGATGTACTGTGGTACTGCGCTGCACTGGCTGACGATCTTAACTTAACGTTGGGTATGATAGCCGCACAGAACTTAAACAAATTACAGAAGCGTAAAGCCAAGGGAACAATAGGTGGGAGTGGAGACATTAGATAAAAAAAGAGGGGGCTGTTTGCCCCCTTTGTTTTGTTATAATCTCTCTTGAAGAAATGTAGCTATCTGAGTTAGTGTTTCTAAAACCATCGTAGATTTTTCTTCATCTTCTCCTGTTATCTCTGGGTACTCCCCAAACCTAGCCTCATATTCTTGCACTGCCAGTTTTTGAAAATTAGACTTTAGTTTACGGAACTCCATGACAGCCATTACATAAGGGGTTGTCTGAGAATAACCAGTATCTTTTAACAAAGCTTTTACTTCTTTGACTTGTCCTTCTACAAATGCCCTTACATAATTATTTGTAAATTTATCTTCAGATATTTTTCTTCTATATAAGTCTGGGTTTTCCATAGGAGTTCCGTCTGGAAGCAAACCATTTTTATAACCTTCTCTTATACTTTCCTCAAACACTTTGGCAGCTTCTGTTATCATAGGAAGTTGTTCTAATAAAATAGAGTTCTCAAAATTTTCTATAGATGGTACTTTACTTTTACTAGCCAAGTCATAGCTATCAAAACCCATTGCCTTTAGATACTCTGCATACTCAGCGTCAGCAGTTCTTTGACCTAAACCAAATAGTAATCTCTGCATGGGTCTTACACGTCTGGACTCAGGATCAAATATATCTACCCTGCTAGGTACGTCAGACTCCTCTTCAGGTGTTACGTTTATACCTCTGTTACCTAACGCATACTTCTTTGTGGTTTTTAAAAACGTTTCAAACCCACCAAGGCTAGGGTCAGGTCTATGATCTAGGTAGTCTAAAGAACGAGAACCATATGCTCTCTGTGCCTCTATAGCCTGTCCAAATGGAATCATCCATGTACCAAGATATTCTCCTAATGCTCTACCTAATGCTCTACCTAGATTTTCTCCTGCCATAATATCAGAGCCACCATCTATTATAGCTGCAACCTCATCTAGAATAACATGACCTGAACCTCTTCTAAAGTTTGACCCAGTAAAGGTTTCTATAAACTCACGTGCATCAAAGAAATCACTGAACGTTCCTTTTTCTATTTGTCTTGTAGCCTCTCCCAAGTACATATATTGTGACAGAGGAAACTGAGGTTTAATATCTAGCACTACCCTCGTACCATCTTCTTCCGTTCCTGTGTACACCTCATTAAAACTATCAGGTACATCTCCTGCAAATCCTGACCTGTATTGATATGCTGCACCTACGGTAGCCATAGACATGAGAGCATCAGACATTGCTTGCTGTAGTGACTCTGGATCTTCTTCATCCTCTGTTAATGCACTGAGTGCAGCTAACCCTGTACCACCACCGCCTAATACTCCTACAATATTACGACTAATTCTTTGTCTGTCTTTTGTTGTAAGTGGACCTCTATACTTTTGATCTACTAAACCCATTACCTTTCTGGTAATTACTGGTATACTACCACCTGCATATTGACCCATGAGTTCCATAGAGTTAAACATAAATCTAGGAAACGGTATGGCTACAGTTAAACCATTACGTGTTATAAAACTAGATATGTTTCTAAACAGAGGAACGTCTGGTGTCTTTGCATAGGTAACATCTAACGACTTTGTTACTGACTCATCAATTAAATCAATAAAACTTCTAGCGTTTTCAGGCTTTACATCAGAAGCATCATTCATTAATGATCTTAATTTACCCTGTTGTAAAGCGTCAAATAAATCCATGTCGTACTCACGTCTTACTAGTCTCTCTAATTCACCTAAAAATGTAGCACGTCTTACTAAAAATTCTTGCCAACGGTTAGGCATATTTAATGCTTGTACAACGTCTTCAGTTCCACTTAGTATTTTATCTATTACAGTACCGCTTCCTCTACCTTGAGCCATTTGAATTTCGTTAAGGTTGTCAAACATCCTGCTAAATTGTGTGTCAAACTCTGGTCTATCTAGTATTAAATCTACAAACCCTGCAACTTCATCTGGTCTACCATTAAACATATATTTGTGTACATTAAAACTATCTTTCCAGTTTTGTGGGCTTATCAAAGATAGAGCACCTGCACCATAGCCTTTGTTGGATACGTTCCATAGTGCAGTGTCAAAAACATTTGCTAAAGATTCCAAAGGACTACGGACAACAGCAGACTCTAAGTTACGTGCAGCAGTAGCAAGTTGTGATACAAGTAACCCTCTTCTTATACCTTCTAGTCTTACAACAAACTTACGAAAGTCTCCTTGTGCCTCTGCCATTGCCTTTACTATAGCGTCATCTTTTTCAGACATAGGGCGTACACGTTTAATACGTGACAGTCTCTCTAGAACTCTACCTGCGTCAGACCCAGACCCAACTACAGACAATACGTAATCCTCAAATGATAGACCATACTTATCTAAATCGTCTATTAAATCTTGACCGTCAAGCTCAATGTCTTTTGAAACTGTTAGCCTAAATAAATTGTCTATGACTGTATCTGACTCATCCCAGTCGTTTTTAAATTTTCTTTTGTAGTCACTTGCTATGGCTACTATACCATCCAACTTTTCTGGTTTTAATATAGGTATGGTTATTTCGTCACCACCAACCGCAAGCTCTGCAAACTCACTCATTTTAATATCTGCTGAACCAGTGGCTATCTGTCTTCTACTTGTTCTCTCAGCGTCAGCAATTCGTTGTGTAGTTTGTTTACCCACCTCTCTTGCTTTCTTTGTGTCTAACACAAGCACACCATCAACTACTTTTGATATACTTACCTCTTCACCTGCCCTGTCACTTAGCTTCTTTTCAGTTTGCAGTATCATGTCTTCCATCATGTCAGCATTTTCTGCTGCTACTTGTGCCGCTAAGTTTTGTTTGTCTGCTGTAGCTTCACGTGTTGCCATCTCTGCACGTTCAGGACTCATACGCTCTGCACGTTTTAATTGTTTCTGTTCTTTCTTATATGTTTTAGCAAGTCCTGCTGCTGCACGTTTTGGTGCTAATGAATATGCAACATTTATAGCTGACGTAACCCTACCCAATGCAGGTATCGTTTCACTAAACTCAAAAAACGCACCCATATTACCTGCTATTCTATCTGCTAACTCTTCTTCATTCCTAGCAGAACCAAGCCTACCACTCATAGCTTTATTTATACCCTTATAAAGAAACCTTCCGAACATAGGTATATAACCTTCACCCTGATCATTTAAAATTGTAAGACCTTCTTCAATACCATCTACTGTACCACTAGTTATATAAGACATGGCCCTACCTACACCTAGTAACTTACGGAAGTTGTCTGCGTCACCATCTATTTTGTTTGCTATCCATATATCTAATGCACCGTATGCTTGATATCCACTATTAAAATCTTTACGCATTTGTGCGGCTGCATCTGCTCCTGCCTGTGCCATATTTTTATCGTCCTCTATGGCGGCTTGTGCTTTTGTCATGTCATATTTTTTTTCAAACTCTTCATCTGACATATTCTCTATATCATTAGTAGTCTGATAAATTTGATCAAACAAATTCTCTGACTTTTCAACACGTGTTATATCCTCTTCTGCACTAGGTAATAACGCTTGTTCTGTCTGTTTTTTAAGATCATCTTGAGCCACTCTCTCTTCTATCGGAACAAGTTGCATGGCTAAAGCCTCATCATCTGTGGCATCTTTAGGGATAACTATAGGTTCTAAAATTCTTTTTTCAGTAGGTTGATCTTGAATAACTGGATTAGGATTTACAGACTCAACTTCTTTTGACCGTATTAAATTCAATAAACTATTCTGTTCTACTTTAGGTTTTGGTTTTTCAATGTCAATAAGGGGAACAGATGCCTCTGAACCCCTTTCTTTTGATTGAATTAATTCTAAGATACTTTGCTGATCTGCCATATTAGTTTATACCTACAATTATGTCATTACCTTCTATACCTGTATACACAAATATCTGTAGTTGCCCATTATCATCTGTATACTGAACCACATCTCCTGCTTTGTACTCTCCCTTTTCTATGTTTGCACTAAACTCAGTTGCACTGGATGCTACCTTAACAGATGTTTGCGTTTGTGGATTTTTAGCATAGGAGTTAGATTGGTTTAATGCATACTGCCTTAATTCTTCCATAGCTTCTTGTCGCTTGTACGCAATTTTATCTGTCATCAAAGCGTCATTTAAATTTCCATATGTACCTTGTAGCTCATTTACTGTTTGCAGTAAAGCAACACCGTACCTACCCTCGTCACCTGACATTCTTTTTTCAAGACCAGTTTTAAAATCTACCTGTATTTTTAGTTTACTCATTTTCCTACGCTGCACAGAGTTTACCACAGGCTCAATTGTATTTACATCAAAAGAAGGTGTAACTGTGCCGTCCTTTTTTAACTCTGCCTGTTTTAATTCAGATAGGTCTTTTAAATACTGTTGTCTTTTCTCTTCTAAAGCTGCCCATTCTTTTGAAGACGGATCAAGATCTCCTTGTTCTTGACTTATTCTAGATATTGCTGCCCCATAAGAACCGTCAACCTTTTTTGGTTTTTCATAAAGGTCAGCTACCATATCAGGATCAAAACCTGCAACACCAGTAGATATCTTTTTAGTTGTGCCTGTTATACCTGTTATCTCAGTCTCTAAAGCGTCCATGTTTTCTGGTGAATTATCCGCAAGTTTGTAGTAGGTATTAATATCACCACCAACCTCACTAACTTTTTCAGCTACAGCTAACGATCTTTCAACGGCATAATCGCCTTGCATTGCTATTTGTGCAGCACGTTGATCATCAAATCCTATAAATTTTAATGACTTTATTTTATTTTGTAAATCTAAGTCTTTTAGTTTTCTTTCTTTTTCTATTTCTTTACTACTAAGTATGTCTTGTTTTTCTTTAAACAAACCTAGCTGTTGATCATACGCTTCATCTGCCTCAATGTCAGATACTATCTGACGTGACATACCACCAATAAATGCACCAAGATTAAAACCCATTATACTGTTCTCCTAGACATCAACCCACCCATAGGTTCTTCTACTATTTCTTCTTCAGGCTCTTCTTCAGGTTTCTTTTCAGGTTCACCTTCTTTAGCCTTTAGTTTTTTAAGAGCTAGTTGAACTGCAACCCCTGAAGGGCTGTCATCTACCTCTACATCAGTTCCCATATTATACTCTATACCTCTTTGCTCTGCAAGATAAGCAAGCATTTCCATGATTACAGGCATAACTAATATACCCACATCTAAATTATGAGTGCCTTGCATAACTGCACCTTGCTGTAAAGCGTTAGCAATTGTAGTTAAAGGTAAACCCATCTCTATTACATTCATTAATTCGTTCTGTAATGTAGGTTCAGTTAATCTAGGAAGATAAAATTCTAATGTTTCTTCTACAGTTGTATACTGAGGTGGTTGCTCCCAAGGCCATCCACCTACCTCTGAGGTAAGAGACTGACCTGCAATTGGTGCATCTATAAATGCTTCGGGTAAATCAGACATCTTTTAATCCTTGTCTTGCTTTGCGTAGTTCCGCAACATACATAGCCACTCTTCTACGAGGTTCTAAATTTTCTGTATCTGTTCTGTCAGAAACATTCCTAGCTAACAAACCACCACCTTTAGTAATAGGTTTTGGTTTAACCATCTCTAAATTTTTATATGCTAATTTTGCTTCCATTTTATTTTCCTGTACTATATACCAAACAAACCACCTAATGCTGTTTTAGTTAAATCTGTAGTTAATATTTTACCAACTAAACTACCAAAACCACTTGCAGAATTTGCGTCTGCTTTAAACTCTGCAACCTCCAAAGCTTGATCTTTTTGTATTTGAGCTATTGCAACTCTAGCATATCTGTCACGTTCATTATCTGCAGATGTCCACGCCCAATGCATATTATCTTTATAAAACTGCCATAAATTATTATATGCAGTTTGTGAGTATCCTAATAAAGCTTGTGCATTTACTTCATTAGAACGGTTAACAGCTGCTGTATCTGCTGTTGCTATCTGTCTACGCCACTGTGCATTGGCTTGATCAATAACTAAACGATTTTGTGCGTTGAATTGATCACGTTGATTATTTATTTCAGTATTAAAACGTTCAATAGTATTAACCTGACCTGCATTAAATTGAGCCTGTGCATTTGCTTGTGCAGCATTAAACTGTGCAGTTTGATTTTGCATATTAGCATAAAACTGATCAACTTGATTCTGTGAAGTTGCATTAAATTGTTGTGCAGAATTAAGTGCAGCCTGATCTGTAAACAAAGACTGTATACGTTGTTGCGCCTTAAATAATTCTGTAGACTGTTTATTATTTAGGTTACTTAAATCAGCTTGCAAAAAGTTCTGTGCATTTTGTACTGCTGCCTGTTGTCTATTGTTTAAATTAGACATATCTAAATTAGCAAGCGCAGCAGCTTCAGCCAACACCATAGCCTGTGAGTTAGACAGGTTGGTAAGATTCATAGTGTTTGCAATACGTGAGTTCTCTAATGCCACCTGTTGTTCGGCAGTAAAGTTCATGTTTGCAATGTCAGCAATACGTGCTGCATTAGCCACACGTGACTGAAAGGCTTGATCAAACTCTTGACCTATAAATTTAGCACGTTGCTGTGCGGCAAGTATCTGTTTTTGTTGTCTGTTAGATAGATTTTGTGCCTCAAACCGAGCTTGTGTAGATGCATCTATCTGTGCAATAGGCAATGCAGACTCCATAGCGGCCTGTACAATAGCCTGACCTGCTATGGATGAAGCACCAAGACCTCTAGAAATCATGGCATTAGTAGCTGCTCTCATTGATCCTGCTGCCCATGCAGGTGTATTACCACCTTCAAACTGTTGTAGCAATCCTTCTAGTTGACCTGCTACTGTAGCTTGTTTACTTGGTTCTGCAGTTGCTGCCTCTAGCTCTTCAGCAAATTTAGCTGCAGTCTCCGCATTAGCTGCACCCGATATAATTTCACCGTCCTCTACTTTTCTTTGTACAGGATTAGACATTAATATCTCTTTACCTTGTGCAGCTTTTATATCTGACACAGAGCTTGTAGCTTGCTGCGCTGCATCTATCATAGATACTTGACCTATTTGTGCAGCTTGTGTCTGATCTGCTGCTGCACGAATAGCACCAGACGCCTCTATAGGCGACATCAGTGCTGCTGTTTGTGCAGTAGGTAAGATAGCTTGTTCAGTTGCTGCAATGCTTGTAGGTAAGGCAGAAGCACCAGTTACTTGTCCTGAATATGGAGATACAAGCTGACCTTTCTCAAGTTGTGTACCAACAGGAACTACAGTTGCACCTGCAGGTAATCCAGGTGTCTTAGCTAGTGCCACTTGCACTCCAGTAAGATCTTTTCCTACAAAACTAGGTTGCTGTGGTATATACTGTTGAGCAAGAGCACGTGCATCATACTGCTGTAAATCTACGGTTGTAGACTCTGGCGTACCACCATTAGCAAACTTTTGTACCATACCACCCTCTGCCATTTGTTTAGCTCTCATGGTATAGTTGTCCATCTTTTGTTTTTTATCAGGGTTATCATTTAAAAATTGATCAAAGCCACCCATGTCTTCATTATACCCAAGACTACTTGCTATACGTTGCATGGACTCTGGTTTAAATCCTCCAAACACACTAGCTGACTGCACAGGCGTTGTGGGTGGCATCATAGCTCCACCTTGATTCATAAATACAGGTCTAAATCCTGTAACTGGTGAAACTGTAGGTGGGGGTGTAGGTGCAGCAACTGGAGTAAAAGGCAATTGACCTACAGGTTGTTCACCTACTGGATAAAAACCAGATGGAATTGGTGTTGTAGGTTGACCATTTACAAATGTAATACTAGTGGTCATTCCTGTATCATTACGAAACATACGTACATCATACTGTGACGGTTGTGAAACTGTAGGTTGAGCTGTGGTAAATCCAAAAGTAGGTGCTTGTGAAGGTTGTACACCCAACATACTTGTTGTTACAGGTTTAGTAAATGTGCCTGTCATAGGGGGAACTACAACTGGTGCAGTAACACTTGGAACAGTAGGGGTAACAGGTGTAGGTATGCTTGGTGTAGTTACAACTGGTGGAGTAAAAACTGCAGATGTTGGTGGTGTAGGTGTAGGTGTGCTGGGTGCAGCAGGTGTAGGCGTAGTTCCTACATCAGGAGTTGGTGTAGGCATAGGCATAGGAGTTGGTGTAGGTGCAGGTGTAGGAGTTGGTTTAGGAGCACTAGGTGCAGGTATATTTGCCTGTCCTGTTAATTTATTTAATAATTCTTGTGCTATTTCAAGATTTCCTGCAGCTTGTGCTGCTTTAATAGCAGCTATTTGTTGTTCAAAGTCTGCAGGTAAGGGTGCAGCAACTGCAGCCCCAACATCTTTTATTGATAACAAATTATTATTTGCATATGTATTTGCTTCTACTTCTAGTTCTTCTTTTGTTTTACCTTTTTGTGCAGAAAGAATTGAAGCATGTAAATCTGCTCCTTGTTTAACTACTGCAGCTTCTACACTAAATGGGTCAGATGATTTAGAAGATATACCTACTACAAATTTATTATAGTCATCTCTACTATTTATATTTACACCTGTACTTTTAGCATAGTTTAAATTAGCTTCAGCTATACCTTGTTGAACATTAACAATATCACCATTAGGAAAATATATAATAGCCATACCGTTTCCCAATGAGGATAATCTCATTATGGGAGCACCTGCCTCTTTTGCAGCATTTTCACCGTTCAACATATTTGTAGGTACAGCATCTGTAGGAGAAGTATCCGATATAGGTGCAGGGATTGGTCCTTCATATTTTAAAGGCGTTATACCATCTGGCATCATGTATATACCGTTTTTTATAGTAACGCCTTCAAGAGCAGGACTACCTTCATTAAAAGCTTTATCTATATCGGGATTACTACCTACTGCTATAGTTGAACCTGTTATATTATCTGCAGGAGCAGGAGCAGGAGCAGGAGCAGGATCTGGTGTTGGGGTAGGAGCAGGTGTATAATCCACACCTAGTGCATGTCTTTCTTCAAATGTGTCACCTGCTTCATGGTCATAGACTTTACCTGCAGAACTTAAAAGAGTTCCGTCACCTCGGTCTTCCCAACCAAACTTGTCCATAAGTACTTTTTCTACATTACTTAGTTCTGCCATATCTTATTCCTTATTTACCCATTGTCATCCACACTGCACCTGCAATAAATGTTAGCAGTGCGACAGTGGTTACTTTTACTATTGTTGACCAAACAGATTTACGTGTATCTCTCCATGCCTCTAAAAGACTACGCATTTCTATGATATCTTTAGCTGCGTCATCATCAAGTAACCCGATAGAGCGTAGTGCCTCCTTAGCACCACGTCTAGCTGCGTTGTCTAGCATCTCTTCTAGATCTTC
>TARA_R100001591_G_scaffold2622_3_pt1 | contig 14144 bp, 8 predicted proteins | sample TARA_R100001591 | Tara Oceans TARA_R100001591 (sample SAMEA2622725) | marine metagenome | biome: marine biome (ENVO:00000447); feature: surface water layer (ENVO:00002042); material: "saline water (ENVO:00002010), including plankton (ENVO:xxxxxxxx)" | depth 5 m
CAATAAAATAGTATATGCCAGAAATTAAAAATAATTTCATACGAGGTAAAATGAATAAAGACCTCGATGATAGATTGTTGCCTAACGGAGAATATAGAGATGGTCAAAATATAAAAATAGCTAAATCTGACGATTCAGATATGGGAGCTGTTCAAAATATTAAAGGTAATGATTATGCTTATGCTTCTGCAATTAGCGATACATTAACATTATGCGATACTATCGGTTATTATAAAAATGATTTAACAAAAGAAATATTTTGGTTTGTAACAAATTTTACAGGAACTGAAAGTGATGAATCAAATCAACAAACATATGCTTCAGCAAATTTACCATTAGCGCAATCAGGCGGGGCTACAGTTCCTACTATATGTAGAATATATTATTTTAAAATAGGGCAAAGCCAACCTAAAATATTGATTGATAGTTTTAGATTAAATTTTTCAAAAAAACATCCTATATTACATATAAATTTAATTGATGATTTATTATTTTGGACAGATAATTATAATCAACCAAGAAGAATAAATTTAAAAACAGCATTAACAACAACATTTTATTCAATGACCGACAACTTAGGTTATTTAGAAGATAAAATTAGTGTTGCACAATTTGCTCCATATTCTGCCCCTAGTGTAGCAATGGATAAGATAAGTTCGGCTACAATAAAAAGTTTACATATTGAAAATAAGTTTGTAAAATTTGCATATAGATTTCAATATAGAAATAAAGAATATTCTTTAATATCTCCTTTTACTCAAACTTGTTTTATGCCTGGTAAAGATAAGGCAATAAATATAGGTGCATTTTCATCAGGGCAAGCAGGTTTATTAACATCAGCAGAAGAAGGAGATGCTTATAAAAACACTACTGTTGAATCTATGCAAAATGCTATTAACAGAGTGCATTTGCGAATAGATTTACCCGATAATGGCGATATCCCTAGTCACGCTTCAGCTCTTACAAATGGAGCATGGACGGGAACCTCTCATAATATAGATGGAAAGTTGGGGGCTGGTACTATTGCTAACGGAAATGAAATAGTAACAGAAAGAGGAGATACTTACGAAATATCAGCTACTAATGGGTCAAGCACAGTTACCACTTCCGCGGCTGTAGCGCCAACACTGCAGGATAATACTAGGTTGTATTTTTTTAATAACCCAGCTGTTTATAGTAATCCATTAGATATTATAAGGATACAAATATTATATTCCGAAGCAGGTAGCACAGCTATAAAAGTTGTTGAAAACATTGAAATAGATGATAATACGTTTACAGGATATAATAAATTTAGAGCTCAACCAATTTCAAATGAATCAGCAAAATTGGTTTATGTATATGAACACATATATAATTCAACAAAGCCTGTACAAACATTACCAGAATCAGAAATCATAAGAGTTTCTGATGTTATTCCTGTTAAAGCTAAAACACAAGAGTCAGCGGGTAATAGAATTATATATGGTAATTTTAAACAAAATAGAAAAATAAATATATCAAAAGATAATTTTTCTGTAACATCAGGTGACCAAATTGCTTTTAATAAAGAATATTTATTATCTTCTGTAAAATCAAACAGAGAATATTCTGTTGGTATAGTTTTACAAGATAGATACGGAAGACAATCAACCGTATTTTTACCAGAAATAAATACTGCTTTTGTTGATCAAAAAACTGGACAAGTTACAGACGGCGCAAATTCATGGACTAGCTCGACTTTAAAATTAGATTTTACAAAAGCAACAGGTTTAACTTCTGATAATTGGAATGCAGATACAAATCCTTTAGGTTGGTATTCATATAGAGTTGTTGTAAAACAACCACAACAAGAATATTATAATGTCTATAGCCCAACTCTTTTAGATAATATAAATGAGAAGTCTTGGTTAGTTTTGCATGGTGATAATATAAATAAAGTCCCTAGAGATGTTACAGATTTAAATGTTGAAACAGGTACACAAGGTTCACAAACAAGATTATTACCAAGAATATTAAACACAACAGGAACACAAGCACAACAAAACACAACTAGCTACCTTGATGTTATTTCAATAGGTACAGCTATAGAACAAGGATTAAATGATAATTATAATGGCCATGGAGGATCTGCTACTGAGGCATTAAATGAATTATATAATGCTGAAAAAAATCCTTTACTAGCAGAAATGAAAAATGATCTTGGTATTAATTGGACAGGTGGTGTTAGCGTTGATAAATTAACTGTTTTTGAAACAGAACCGGTAGAGTCTGTTTTAGATATTTATTTTGAAACTTCAACATCGGGTAGAATAGATCATTTAAACTCTGCAATTGCTGATACACTAGCAGCAGATCCAGCTAGTATAACTTTAACATTAAGCAATAGTGTAGTTAATAGCTTTGCTGAATCAGTTGTTTCTGGAACAAAAGTTGCAGATATCAAATGCTTTAATACTAGCGGAACACAAATATCATCAGAGTCTTATTCAATAATATCTATAACCGATGGCAATTCAACAAATAGACCTGGTGCTTTTACTGTTGATAATACACAAACACCCCGTGAATTGAAAACTGGTGAAAATTTTGAATTTACAAATTCTAATACAGATAATTATATTATTAAAATTGAAGTTACCGATAGCTCTGGTAAGACACTAGAGGTTGATAAATCTTTTTCTGTTACAAATAGTAACCCAACAATAAACGTAGGAAGTACTGTTAATATACCGCAATCAACATCTTCAGGAACTAATATTAGAACAATTACAGCAACAAATGGTAGTGCAAAAACTAGTGCTAATACAAATAACTTAACTTTTTCTATTATATCAGGTAATACTTCAAATTTATTTACTATAAATAGTTCAACAGGTGTTTTAAGCACAACCTCAACATTTTCAAGCACAGGTTCACACACTTTAGGCATACAAGTAACAGACGTAGGTGGAGCTACTGCATCTTCAAATTTAACAATTAATATTACATCTAATACTTATACTGCTTTTTATAGATCGTTTAACGGTAATAGCGATTTTCAAACAGCTGGAGATGAGCCAACCGGGGTTTTAAATTATTTTGAAAATACTAGCGGCGGAGCTTCAGATGCTTTGCCTGAAGTTGGTGATACCATATATACAAATTCAAACGGTACAACTAAATTTACGCCTTCAGATGATACACAGTTTTTTTCAATAGCTGGGCCTAATGCCGCCGGTGCACAACAAGCTTTATTTGCATTTAGGGTACGAGGCGCTTCACATGCTAGTCCAGGTGTAGTATATTCTAAAAGCTTAACAGATAATTAAAATTATGGGACACATATTAGAAGTAAAATTTTTTAATACATTTATTTTAAGATCGGAAACTACAAATACATTATATGTGGAAGAATCTAGAATGAAAGGCGGTTTTAATGAAGATTTTGTAAGTATTGGCCCAAAAGCTCATTTAGTTGATGATACATACGCTGAAACTAGGCGTGAAAATGCTTTAATATATTCTGGTATATATAATTCAAGAACAGATATAAATAGAACAAATGTATTTAGCGGTGGAGAAAAAATTACCAGAGCTGTTGATCCTTCAAATGGAGCAATACAAAAATTGCATGCTGAAGATACTAATTTAAATATATTGCAAGAAGACAAAATTAGCCGAGCTTTAATTGATAAAGATGCTCTATTTACTGCTGAAGGCGGAAGATTAACAGCCTCAGGCGCAGCTGTTATTGGTCAAATAGTACCATTTTCTGGTAAATATGGAATACAAAATCCAGAAAGTTTTGCTGTGCATGGCAATAGAAAATATTTTGTAGACAAAGACCGCGGGGTTGTTTTAAGATTAACCAGCGGTTTAGGTGGTGGTAATGGATTAATTGAGATATCTCAATTTGGTATGAGAAATTATTTTAAAGATAATTTAAATTTAATTGATAATTCTTTTATTTCTTCTGATAAAATTGTAGGAGGTTATGATAATCATTCAGATGAATATATTATTTCTTTACAAAATTCAAATATAGAAAGTTCTAACGCTGATGAAAGACTAAGAGGCTTTCAAACATTAAATTTTGATGATACTACCAATGGGTGGGTAAGCTTTTATACTTATAAGCCAGATTTTATTTTTAGTTTAGATAATAAATTTTATAGCTTAAAAAATAATAATTTGTGGGAACATTATAAAAATACAGAATATAATAAATTTTATGACAATGTAATTATAAATAATAAGCTAATAGGAGGCGCTTTTACATCAAATATAACTTTTATTGCTAATACTGAGCCTTCTACTGTAAAGAATTTTTATACTATAAATTACGAAGGAGACGATAGTTGGAAAATGATTTCATCAAAAACTGATGCAAATATAGAAGCGTTTCCCATATTAGAAAATACTAATTATTCAGATTCTGATGTTTTAGGCTCTTCATTTGTTGAAAAAGAAAATAAATACTATGCTAACCTAAAAGATAATACTTCTAATACCTTAAAAAATCAGGTTATAGGCGTAAATTCTGCTGGTATTAAAGGGTTTTTTACAACTGTTAAAATGCAAAACGGATCTAATACTAAAAAAGAACTATTTGCGGTATCTCATATAGTCAGTAAATCAAGTTAATTTTACGTAATAATAATAACATATGGAACAATTATTAGAAATAATATTCGGGGCACCAGAGGGAATGACATTAGGTTTAGGCCCTTTAGCTGCTATTGGGGCTGGTGTTCAATTAATTGGCGGTCTTGTTGGGAGCATGAAAGCGAGAAGACAAGCTAGAGCAATGGAGCGTAAGCAAAGAGAGTTTCAAAGACAATTGCAGTCTCTTGAAAAAAATAGGCAAGCAGTAATAGATCCTTCTGCTGCTGTCCAAGATATGGGCGCTAGACTTACAAATCCATTTGCTAATTTACAAGTTGCAACACAAGCTGCAGAAATGAAAGCTGAAGAAGCTGATATATCTTTAGCTAATACATTAGATACATTAAGAGCAACAGGTGCGGGCGCAGCCGGGGCAACAGCATTAGCACAGGCGGCAGCAAAAAGTAAACAAGGCATTGCAGCTGATATTGAAAAACAAGAAGCAAGAAACGCAGAATTAAGAGCAGCTGGTGAACAAAGATTAGAACAAATGAGATTGCAAGAAACAGCAAGAGTGCAAAGTGCGCAGATGAAAGGGGCTATGTTTAAATTTGGTGCTCAAGAAGCTAGGGACGTTGCTAAATTAGATAGACTAGCAGGTTTAGCAGATCAATACGGAGCTCAAGCGGCTGCATCTCAACAGCAAGCAAGCTCAATGTTCGGTTCAGCTCTTGGTGCTTTTGGGGGAGCGTTAACTAGCATGGGCATGAGTGGCGCTTTAGGTGGCGCTAATAAAGCCGCGCAAGGCGTTACTGGTTTAATGACAAACCCCCCGGCGTCTGGTTTTTCTAGTGCTTTAGATAGTAGTAAATATTTAACGGGGATAACTAATATAAATGTGCCTAGCTCTAGTATGTTTATGAATCAAAATTTTAGATAATTAATTATGAGTTATAGAAATCCAAAAATATATGCACCAGATCCTACGGCTTTTGCAAAAAGCTTTCAAAGTAGCTTTATGTCTACTTTAGAAAATTTTGAAGAGGAAAGAGAAAAGAAAAGACAACAGCAAGAAAAAGATGATTTAATTGAAGCAGAATTAATTAAATATCAAAATATAGGTGATTTAGAAGGTGTAAGTGAAAATGTAAATTCAGCATTACAACAATCAATTAATAATTTAGTTGATTCAAAAAGTTTTGTTAACATGTCGGCTGTTGATAGACAAAGAGAATTAAATAATATCCAAAATATAAAAGCGGGGTCAGCTGCTTTTGTAGATCTTATAAATATCTCTCCAGACGAATTAAGTAATAGAAGTGTTCAAGCTCATCCTGAATTGCATGCTATTTTAACTCAAATTAAGCTTGACCCTAGTAAAGTAAAAATAACCCCTGCTACTACAGGTACAGATGTTATGTTTACGTATACTGATGAAAACGGTAATACTAATATTACATCGTTAAGAGATATGCGTAAATTTAAAAATACATATGTTTCTGCTACTGAGGATGTAAAATTTTATAATAACTCTTTAGATTCTACTATAGATGGTTTACAAAAGAAAATAGCAGATGATGCTAGAATAGGCGTAAGTAGTCGAGACAAAATTGTAAATAGTTTTTTAAAAAATACTGACGGATCTTATAAAGATATTTTAGATAAAGATGAAAAAGCTACTATATTTTATGAAATGTTAGGCGATGATGAAAATCTTAGAAAAGCTATAGGTTATACTTTATATCCTAAAAATTCTACGCCAGAACAAAAAGCTTTACAAGATAAAGCTATATATGACTATTATTTTAAAGAAATAGATGAAAGAATAACGCAGCCAGCCGTAAAAGATATATCATCAACAGCTACTGACACTAGAACAGCTGATCAAAAAAATGCAGATGATCTTAGAAAACAAGCTGACCAAGTAAGGCAGTTTATGGAAAGTATTCAACTATCTATTACTAAAAGAGGGGCACAAGGTGCCACTTTAACTACTTCTAGACCTATAGCCGATATGATTTCTGATTATGCAAAAGCATTAAATCCTAAGGGCTATCGTATAGTGCTAAGAGACGACGGAGGCTATGATCTTGAACAATTAGAGAGGGTTACAGCTACAGGAATTAAAGTTAACAAAGACTTAACAGATATAACTGCGGATATAAAAGCATTACAAAATAATGATAATAGCAAACTAATAAGTACAATATTGACTAAAGTTTATAAACAATTACCAATTTTTAATAATTAAATTATGTACGAACTTAATGGGCAACAGTACAGTTTGGAAGAAATTCAAGCTGCTGCTGATCAATCAAATTTGTCTCTACAAGAATACATTGCTAAAGCAAATATAAAGATGTTAGATCCTGTAGGGCCGGATTTTCAACTTCCCACAACACCGGGTGCGGTTGTGGAGAGTACTGTAGCACCCGATATGGATTCCACTTCGGATCCTGGTTCTTCGGGATTTCTAAACAAAATAGTTGATTCACCTATAGTAGGTAAATTTGTTGAACAAATAGTTCCAAGGACTTTACGACCTCTTATTCCAGAAGGTAGTATTGCAGAAAAAGGGCAAGACTTACTTAAAACCGGTGTTACTGCAGCGGGCATTACACAAGGAGTAAAAGAAGATCCGAAAAGTATTGCGAAAAGTATTGCAGGTGGATTAGTTGGCGCTGCTGGATTTTTAACAGAGCTTGTACCTAGCGTAGTTGACTATGCGGAAAGGCTAGCCCCTATTGCTACAAGTAGTGGCCGAAGAGAATTATTAGCTAAAACATTATATCAAGCTGGTATAAAAGCTGAAGATGATCCTAGAACTCTTGCTGGTATATTTGAAGAAAATCTTTTAAAACAAGGGGAAGGTATAGATTTTAGCCCTATTTATGACGCAGCTGATAATTTATATAGAAAAAAAGATTTAATAAGCGGCACATTTGATGAAGAAGGAAATAAATTAGGAGTTACAGAATTGCTTGAAAAAGGTGAATATTCAAAAGCAGCAACATCTGCTGTAGCAGACGCTATAACATCTGCACCTTCATTAGCTTTATCCTATGCTTTTCCTGTAGCTGGATCTGCTATTTTAGGAGCTAGTGTTGCTGGTAGAGAATTTGAAGATAGATTAAAAGAAGGTGAACAAGGATTAGCAAACATATATTTAGGAAGTACATTATATGGTGTAGCTGAATTTGGAACAGAATTTGCTGGAGCTAAAATACTTAGAGCAATAAACGGCGCTAGAGCTGCTGGTGTAGCAGACGACGCTGTAAAAGCTTTTACGAAAGAAGGTGCTGAAAAATATGTTTCTTTTTTAGCAGGAGCTAGTGGTAAATTTGGGCTTGGATTTGCGGGTGAAGGATTTACAGAGGCCGTTACACAAGCTGGTCAAATGGCTACAGACGCACTTGTATATGATAATGATTTTGATTTTGCAAGAGATTGGAGACAATTAACCGATGCTTTTATAGTTGGAGGTTTACTTGGAGGACCTGTTACAGGAGCAACTGATTTTGCAAATAGAGTTAAATTATCTGATAAAAAAGAATTAGTGTATAATTTTATAGCGCCTAAAGCTCAGCAATCAGAATTAAATAATATTAGAAGAGAAATAGCTGCATTAAACCAAAGAAAAAGTAAATATAAACAACAAGCAAGAATAAATCAAATTAATCAAGAAATTCAAAAACAAGAAAATGTTTTAAAAACTGCTGAAGATATTTTAAATAATAGATTTGATAATTTAACAAAAAAAGAAATTAAAAAATATTATGAAAATAATAAATTTATAAGAAATAATATTTATGATACTAAAAATGGTAAATTTACTGAATCTGAGAAGCAATCTATTTTAAAAGAAATAAACGAAAAAGCAAAAGAAAATGAACAAATACTAGGTTCTGGTATATATAATGGGGATTTAGAAATAGCTATAGCAGAAGGATTAGCGGATACTGAAATAGTTTTAAATCGTTTTGATAAATTAAAAGGTGTTAATAAAGAAGATTTAGATATTATAAAAATTACGGACCCTAAAAAAAGACCTAAAGAAATGAATGATGCAGCTGGTTTATTTTTAGATGGAAAAGGTAAAAAGCCGGTAATATATATTGATGTTAATAATGCGGTAGATCAAGGTTCTACTAGTGTATTAGGTCATGAATTATTACATTATGTTTTTTCAAGAGCTTTTAAAACTGATAATCAATCTATGGCTCCTTTAGTTAATTCTTTTAAAGAATATTTAAAAAAATCTGAAGAAGGTACTAATATATTAAATAGAATTGAACAAAGAATAAAAAGTGAACCAGCATATTTTGATGCTAATAAAAACGAGTTTAAAGAAGGCGCATTAGAAGAATATTTTACTATATTTAGTGAAATTATTTCAACAGAAAAAGTAAATTTAGATGAAACTAAAATAAATGGTATTACTAGAAGTTTAAAAAATACTTTTGATAGATTAGTAGGAGCTTCAAATGTACAACTTAATAGTGGCAAAGATATTGTTAATTTTTTAAAAAATTATAATAACAATGTTAATAGAAATAATAAATTATTAAAATATACATTAAACACTACAATTGATGGCGTTAAAATAGCTGACAATAAACAAACAATAAATAAACAATCTATTAATAAAGTAAAAATTAACGAAGGTGAATTATCAGAAATAATAGATAGTTATCCAGGCAGTAATACAATACAAACTAACGCAGATTTTGTTCAAAAAGGTGGTCTTCAAAGTATTAAGCTAAATATACAAGATCTGGGCACTTTAGATGGCTATTTAACAAACTTAATATTAGAAGATGGTAAAATACCTCAAGAACAAATTCCACAAGCTTTAAAAAAGGTAAAAGATAGATTATTAGAAAGAATAGAAAAAAATTATCAGCCTATTAAAGATGGTAATAGAAGAAGTTTATTTAGTTATATTTTTGGTTCAGCAGCAAGTAGAGGAAAAGGAGGTATTGCGTTTAGATCGCTACAAGATATAAAAGCTGAAGTTGCTAAAGCGCCTAAAACAATTTCTGTACAAAAACAAACAGCAGAAGGCACGGAAGAAATACAGATTGCTGACGACGCTGGCATTGAAAACTTTGTTGATAGATCTTTGAGTGAAGACATTGACACCGGCGTGTCTTCCGCTTTACAAAATAATCTTACTGTAAACGGAAAAAGAATATTAGATACTGATAGCGAACTTGCACAAGTAATTAGAGATACCGCATTAGATATACAACAAGAATTACAAGAATTAGGTTTAGACCCGCAAGATTCTAAATATAGAAAAGAATATACTAAAATAGTTAAAAATAGATCTAAAGATGCGCTTAAAAAATTTAGAAAAGCTTTAGATATTAGTACTAAACAAAAATACGAAAAGTTTTTACGTGAAATTTTTAATAAAGTAATAAATAATCCTAAAGCTTTAAATATATCTTATTTTGTACAAGCTGAGCGAGAAAATGCAAACAAAATATTTGTTAAAAAGAATAGAAGACTAACTACACAAAAAGATATTAGAAAAGCGGTTGAAAATGGTTTAGCTTTTGTTGAAAATGAAGCAGATGGCGTAATGCTTTATGATAAATTAAGAACAACACCAGCTCAAGGGTTATCTTTCTTTTTAGATGGTGAAAGAATTGATGGCAAAAAAACAGCTTTGGTTACAGCTATGTTTATGCAAGCTGTATCAGATGCAACACCTGGTGTTTTAGATAAAGCTGGATTTAATGAAGGGCAAAAAAATACTGTACTTAGAAAAATACAAAGAGTTGCTAATCAAAAATTTTCAAAATCAAAGAAAAAAACTGAATATGAAATTTCTAAAATTATAAATAGTTTAGAATTTCAAGAAGTATTACAAAATCATATAGGTATTATTACTGATAGTGCTGATATAAAAGAAAAAATAGATGCTTTTATTACAGGATTAAATGTATTATCAAGAAAATATCCTAACTTTGACCCTGCTGATTTTATGAAAAATAAATCAGGACAAACAGCGGAATATTTCTTTGCTCAAGATTTAATTAATAAAGTTTATCCAGGAGCTAATATTGAAAATATTGGCGAATTAAAAGAGCTTACAACTGGAGATACTGGCGTTGATGTTATTCTTAAAACACCTACTGGAGCAAGGATAGGGTTTGAAGTTAAAATGAATAGCAAAGCTATAATGGGTAGCTTTACAATTGGTAATATAGGCGTTACTGAAGGCTTATTAGCGCCAGGCGATCAAACCTTAGCTCTTAGTATTGCTGAAACTTTATTACAAAATAACATAATACCAGCCTTGAAAAAACAAGGATTTAAAGAATCTGATTTAATCATTGAAAACGGCCAAATAAAATTTCCTAAAGAAAAAAATGGTAAAGACGTTTTAAATATAGTAAATAAATCTTTAAAAGAAGCAGAATTAAATAAAACTGATTACATTTTGCTAGAAGATGGCGGGAATTTAATAGCTCAATTTTATATAAATAAAGGAAAAAATAAAGGTATAGACTTAGATTATATATACATGTACGATGTTGGTCTATTACATTTAGACAAAAATACTTTACATATTCCTAATACAAAACATATTTCTGAAGTAATCAAGGGCACGAAAGTTGCTATTACATGGAAATCCACTGATTCAAAAAGTATTCCTAAAGGTAAAAATGAAATTTACAGAACATTAACAGCAACAGTACAATTAAATACTTTAGGTAAACCAAAATCTCAAAGTGTTAAAATTGAAAATATTAAAAATGTTAAAAAATTTTCTAAATCTAAAAGTAAATTAAATAAAATATTTAATGAATATTTAGAAAAATCAACGGGTATAGGTGCACAAAAAGTATTTAGTGAAGCTAAAGCAATAGCAAGAGGTAAACAAACAAGAAAAGTATTTGGTGATTATTTTATACCACCTGGCGCAGAAGATTTTGGTGGATTAATGCATAGAACATTAGCTAAAGGTAAAGTTGGCGAAGAACAGCTAAAGTTTTATAAAAAACATTTATATGATACTTTTAATGCAGCTAATGAAAGCATAACAAGAGAAAGAAGAGCATTAACAGATGATTTTAGAGCATTGAAAAAGAAATTAAGTAATGTGCCTAAAAAATTAAAAAAACTTACATCAGAAGGCGATTTTACTACTAGTAATGCAATTAGAGTTTATATATGGAATAAACAAGGAATGAAAATTCCAGGGCTAAGTGAAACAGATTTAAAATCTTTAATTAATGAAGTTCAAAATGATTCTGAATTATTAGATTTTTCAAATCAAATAATTAGAATAACTAAAGCAGAAGGTTATGCTAAACCTGAAAATAATTGGCTGAGTGGAAATATTGCTACTGATTTAATGGCGTTATTTAATACTAGTAAAAGATCTAAACATTTAGAAGTTTGGCAAAATAATGTTGATCAAATATTTACTAAAGAAAATTTAAATAAATTAGAAGCTGCATACGGTAAAAACTATAGGGTTAATTTAGAAAGAACCTTAGAGCGAATGAAAACAGGTATGAACAGAAAATGGGGTGGAGATAAAACAATACAAGCTTATTTGGATTGGGTTAATGGTTCTGTTGGTGCAATTATGTTTTTGAATACTAGATCAGCCGTGTTACAAACAATATCTAATATAAATTATATAAACTTTAAAGATAATAACCCTTTATTAGCTGCTAAAGCTTATGCAAATCAACCACAATTTTGGAAAGATTTTAAAACTATATTTAATTCGGATTATTTAAGAGAAAGAAGAGGTGGTAACCAAATAAATGTAAATGAAAATGAATTAGCACAAGCTGCGGAAAAAGGCGGTATTCAAGGAACAATTAGTTTACTATTAAATAAAGGATTTATATTTACAAAAATAGCAGATAGTTTTGCTATTGCATCGGGTGGTGCCCCTATGTATAGAAATAGAATTAATACATATGTAAAACAAGGGTTATCGCAAAAAGAAGCCGAAGATAAAGCGTTTTTAGATTTTAAAGCAATAACTGAAGAAACTCAACAATCAAGTAGACCAGATAGAATATCTGAACAACAAGCAAGTAATGCTGGTAGATTATTATTAGCATTTGCTAATACACCAATGCAATACAACAGAATTATAAAAAGAAATGCCCAAGATTTAGTTGATGGAAGAGGTGACCCAAAGGAAAAAGTAACTAAAATAATATATTATAGTACAATACAAAACTTATTATTTAATGCTATGCAAAAAGCTTTATTTGCTTTAGCTTTTGCGGGTGAAGATGAAGATGAAAAAGAAATTGAAAAGTATAGTCAAGTAGCTAGCGGTATGGCTGATTCATTATTAAGAGGATCTGGTTTAACAGGTAATGCCGTTGTAGCTGTAAAAAATATAGCATTTGATATTGCTGATAGAGCAAAAAGACCTAGGCCTAATTTTCAAGATGCCGCGTGGAAAGCCTTAACTATATCGCCTCCATTACATAATAAAGCAAGTAAATTAAGAGGCGCAGGATATTCGTTAGGTTATGTAACGCCTGAAAATGTATTTGAACCTAAATTAGATAATCCTGCGTTGTCAGCTGGGGCTAATATAATATCTGCAGCAACAAATGTTCCATTAGATAGAGCGTTAAGAAAAGCACAAAATATAGAAGCAGCAATGAGCGACGAAGCAGAATGGTGGCAAACAACAGCGCTATTAATGGGTTGGGGAACTTGGGAGCTTGGTATGGAAAATGAAAAAGATAAAAAAGAAAAACAAGTAAGGGACGCTAATATAAGAGCATCCAATAGAAAGCCAATAAAAAGAGAAAAACGAAGAAAAACATTTTAATTATGGCAAAAGACGCATGTTATTACAAAGTAAAGGCAAGGTACAAGGTATTTCCTTCTGCATACGCTAGCGGAGCTATTGCAAAATGCAGAAAAGTAGGTGCCGCAAATTATGGTAAATCATCTAAAAAGAAATAATAATGAAAAAAGATAAAGCAAATTTTAAACCACATAAAATGTATTGTCCAAAAAAAGTTGTTAAAACTGGCAAAGCAAAGGCAACTAATATGGCAAAAACATATGAACAACATTTAATGTTTAAAAAAATGGGCTGTGGTCATAGTCCAATGAAAAAATAAATAATGGCTGATCCTAAAAAAGGAACTGGTAAAAAACCTAAAGGAAGTAGCAGGCGTTTATATACGGATGAAAATCCTAAAGATACAATGCGTATAAAATACGCAACTGTAAAAGATGCTACTGCTACTTGCTCTAAGGTTATGAAATCTAGTAAATCTTTTGCTAGAAAAATACAAATATTAACTGTAATGGAACAAAGAGCTCGTTATGGTAAAAAACCTGCTCAGTCCAAAATAGCTACAGCTTGTAAAAATAAAGTTAGAAGAAAGCATGGCAAAAAATAGACCTACTTGGAAAGACTCAGACGCCCCTGACGCTGAAGGCAAATTTAAAAATTTATCTTGCGGAGCATTAGCTAAATGGATGATTAAATCTAGAAAAGGTAATATGCGTAAAATTGTTGGCAGTTTGAATCAACAATATGTTTTTAATAGAAAAAAGAATCCTAGTTA
>TARA_R100001591_G_scaffold38694_2_pt1 | contig 14081 bp, 23 predicted proteins | sample TARA_R100001591 | Tara Oceans TARA_R100001591 (sample SAMEA2622725) | marine metagenome | biome: marine biome (ENVO:00000447); feature: surface water layer (ENVO:00002042); material: "saline water (ENVO:00002010), including plankton (ENVO:xxxxxxxx)" | depth 5 m
CATGAACACTGAATGTGATGAGAACGGAGATTTCAGAGATGGTTGGAAAAACTGTTCCATATGCGGAGAGACAGATTGGGATTCTCTCTTTGAAAACGTCTTTCCTCCATTGGATGTGATGGACTTGATTACCCAAGACGAAGTTCTAATGGATAAGTTAGGAGACATAGAGGCTGAACACTTTGAAAGAACATATCCAGATATGACTGAGGCTCAACTGCTAAAGTACGCACATTTCTGGAGTCCAGAATATATTGCTAGACAATTATCTAGTGATGAACCGTTTGCGGGATATCTAGCAGACAGACATTCTGTAGTGAGATGTTTAGTGGGTTCTCTTAATAGAGTTAAAAGAATGGAGTTGTTTATTACTGCTCATGACTATATCTTCGATACGAAATGGAGAGAGAAGTACGCCGAATGGCAAATGGAAAGAGCAACAAAAGACTACAGGGAACTACAACTGAGAAAGGCACTGATGGGTGATTTTGATGAGTGAAGACGAGATAAGAGAAGACCAACAGTTAGGTGAGGAAGATGTCAATGAGATAATTGACTTGCTTTGCCAAGATGGATTGTACAAGCGAGCAGAGATAGTGAAAGTGTACTGTCCAGTATGTGGTGAGGAATTCATAGGAACTAAGAGACACGCAGGAGGATTCATTGCGGGTCATCAGGCGTTCCATGAGTTTGAGAATAATCAAGACGTAATGATGATACAAATGGGAGGACAATAAAATGGGAAGAATGAGTGATAAACAAATTGAAAATGCAGAAAGAGATGAAAAGAGAATAGATGATGCCTATGATGAATTCTTAGTAGATGAGGCTTATGCGATTGCCCATCCTAAGATACCAGAATGGGAAGATAGGATTAGGAGAGTTTGGGAGTCAATACTGAAAATGGGAATAACACCTAATTTCTACAACCCGGATACCTATGTTGAGAATACATTCCTATCTGAGATATGGCATATGTCAACACAGGCATTTGAGAAACCAAGGGAGATACAAGTGGTGGTAGGAGCAAATGACAGGTTGTTCATCAGTGTAGGAACACCTAGTTTCGTGGACTTCAAGGATGCACCAGTTGGGTTGAAACTGCCCATCAAGTCATGGATTCACACACACCCATCTGGTAGTGCCTTTTTCAGTGGCACAGATTGGAGGACAATCAAGGCTTTTGAACCTGTAATGCAATCCGCTATTGTATTAGGTGACAACGAATATTGGGCGTACAACATCAAGAGTCGTATCGTTAAGCAAGTTAAGTTCGGTACACTGGAATTCCCAGAATCAATTACTGAACAAAGAAAAAGGTACGAGAATAAAAACACACCAAGACCAGAACGAGAAATGTACAATACTCCTGTCGAGCAGACAAAGGAGGGAATAGAATTATGAAAGAAAAAATAAGACAATTTAAACAACAATTGACCTGCGAATGCCCCGGATACCCTAAGATGGTAAAGTCTGTGGGAAGAAACAAGGACTCACCAAGGGTGCTATGTGAGAGAAAAATCACAATTGCTCTAAAACTAGGGCAGTCCTATCAACAGAATGGTAGAGAGATAGCGAGAACCTTAGAGGATAAGGGTTGGCATAAACTCAAGACATTGGGTGTGTTTCAGAACTTCTGTCCTACTTGCTCTAAGTATATCCTAGACATGAGGAAACACAACAAGGAGGTATGGGGATGACTCTTTGGCCTAATCCTATGGAACACTTCAACAACTTCAAGGATGTTGAGAAGTTCCTACAGTTATCCTTCACTGAGATAAACGACAAGATGTCTGAGATAGAAAAAAACATGTCAGCAGTTGATGATGGAGTGACTTATGAATGGGTACAGGAACACATAGGTGAGAAAGTCAACGAACTACTGGCTCAGATAGATGAATTGGAACTTAGAATAAAGGAGTTGGAAAAGGATGAGTAGATTCCTAGTAGGAATGAGTGGAGATAAGGATGCTATGATAAGACATCTTGAGAAGTGCGAGAAGAGGATGTTGGAGCAGTTCGCAGAGATACGAAGGATTGCCAAGCAATGGACAAAATCATCACTACCCGGTAGCAACAAATCTGCAAGTAGCATAGTCGCACTATGCGATGTGTATCTTGACAAGCGTAGCAACGAGCAGAAGATGCAAGACCAAATAGATGAGATGCAAAAGACGATTGAAGAACTGATGGAATACAAGAGAGAATCCTTACAGCGTAAGGAGAAGGAAAGGCAACTACGTTCAGATATAGGAGAGTCACTATCATGAAGAGAGAGTTGCTAGTTCTATTGCTAATCAGTCCTGCACTAGCAGGTTGTGCTGAGATGATACCCGACCCACCAGTTGAGGGCAATGACCCAATCTGGACTACGGAGTATCACAACTTCACATACGAGGATACCAATAACAGTACGATGCCAGTTATCACATTCGGTAACAATGGCAAGTTGGTAGAGATATTTTCTGCTAGTGCGATACTGTACAACGAGACAGTCAACTTGACTGTTGACATGAAGCCGTTCTTCTCGGTGAACAATGTATCTTTCCAACAGGGACATGCACCTGCTATGGGAGAAGTTACATTGAATCTGATTGAACTGAAAGGCTATGATTACAATTGCACAGTTGTATACAGGTTGTGGGAACTATGAGTGGTCCCGGTACTGGATATCTCGGAGGGTGGACTAGCCGTGATGAAGAACGCAAGAAAACATCAAAATGGAAGTCTTCTGCATCTATCAAAAGATATGCACTTGTTGAACACATATTGGGAATTAAAAATTCAGAAGAGATAGATGCTCTATATCAAAAAATAATTGGAGATGAGTGAATGAAACAAGCCGTGACTGTCAACTTCCCTGCACCATTACCTGCGAAGATACCATGTCCCATATGTGAGGGAAACAAGTGTCACGTATGTCAGATGAAGGGTAAGATTGAGGTCACGGTAGATGCAAAGGTTCCAATCCAAAGGCATTTGATAGTTAGATACGTTGCTGAACACATGAATGAGGTAGCGTTTGAACTGTCAAAGCACTTTGGATTGGTTCCTGAAGTGGAGACTGTAGAGATGTTTGATGTGAATTATGGCACTTATGAATTGACTAAAGTAAGTAGTCTAGGTGGTGTGATTTGGGTTGCAAATAGAGTGGACGAACTTGAATCACCACGATATTTCAAATCATATTCAGAGATAAAGGACTTCAAGAAGGGGATGATAGGATGAAAGACGAAAAACTTGTAGCAAGAATAACCCGTAGTGCTACACAGGAAATACAAATTAAGACGGGTGAGTATTGGAACATTCCAATAATAGATATTCGATGGTATAATGATGGTCTACCAACGAAGAAAGGAATAAGAGTTAACCATCAAGAATTGGAGACACTAATCCAAGCATTGGAGAGAATTGAAAATGTCAATAAGTATAAGAGAAATGAAAAAGAAATTGAAGAATGAATTAGATGTTGGAACTTTTGTAAACGATAGTGCGTATGAGGCACTAAGAAAATATGCAGATGGTATGCTTACTTTAGTTTGTAAGGAAACTGCTAAAGTTTTCAAGGAAAGTGATGATAGAAAGGTGACTGATGGTCATGTTCTACTCGCTATAGTCAACATGGAAGGAGGCAAAGAAGAATGACATTGACCACGTTTGCTAGGATGTGTGAGACTCTTGAGGAACAATCACCGTCTGTGAAACAGTTCACTGTTAATCAGGGATTGTCTGCTTTCAAAAAGAATGAGAAGAAACTAGTAGTGCAGATTCTAGCATTGGAGTTACCTCAGAACAATATCGCACAAGTGAAAGCCACCAAGTGGTTAGCATCAGCATTCGATGTTGTTGCTTCTGATATATCATCCACTAAGAGAAAGTGGGGAGACTTGGGACAGGCAATGTACTACAGTTCCTTTGTAGATACCGATTGTGGTATGACCATAAATGAGTTTCATAGGTTGTTGAATCTAGATTGCTCTAACATGCAGGGCGATTCATACCGTATCATCTCAGAGGCATTGAGAACCATGTCAGGACTTGAGTTGAAATGGTTCGTTAGATATTGGTTGAGAACACCTAGAAACGGATTGGGTAAAGGTTCCAATGGTGTTTTGAAGAAGGCATTGCAGAACCACTACTTTGAGGATAGGATAGCCAATTGGTCTAAGTTCAATGAACTGCATAAGATTGTAGAGGCATTGGAGGATAAGAGAGAACCACCAGAAGGTCTAACTATTGGTAGTCCAATCAAGCCTATGTTGGCTAAGAAGTATAACGGTTCTATTCCGTTCCATAACATGCACTTTGATATCAAGTATGATGGTAACAGATATCTAATTCATTGTATCGGGGAAGGAGACTATATCATTTTCAATAGAGCAAGAAAAATTATTGAGAACGCTAGGTTCCAAGATGTGCTTGATATCATGGACACATGGTGGGGAGGGTTCGTAGACGAAGACGGTAGTATGGGGAAACTACTTTCCAAAACCATACTAGATTGTGAAATATATCCTGTAGATGAAGAGGGCAATCCAGTTGAACACCAAAGAATGGGTAAGAGGGTTCACTCCAATAACATAGAGGAAGCAATAAGAGAATGCCCTGTTCGGTTAGTGGTGTTTGATATGTTGATGTGCAATGGAAACACGATAATTGACCAACCATACAGACAAAGACTAGATGATTTACCAGAATGTGTTCCTGAATCCTACATAGCAACATCATTAGATTCGCTTGATGCCGGATACAACATTGCTATTGCTAAGGGATTTGAAGGTATCATGATTAAGAATCTAGATGCACCTTATGATATGGGTAAGCGTAGTTCAAATTTATTGAAACACAAACCACCGAGGTTTGAGTTCGATGTTGTAGTAACCAGTGCTGAATATGGTGATGGTAAGAGAGCGCATGTCTTCGGGACTTATGGTATCTCATGTAGTGATGGTAACGGTGGATATGTTCCCGTTGGTTCAGTTGGCACTGGCTTTTCTGAGAAGCAATTGATGTCATTGACTGTAACCTTGAAGAAAATTGTAGCCGCTTACACCAATCCAGTATACCACTTCTTACCCAGAGTAGTATTGCAGGTAACTTGCGATGCAGTCACGACAAACCAAGATGGCTCTGTGGGTTTGAGGTTCCCAAGACTGATGAGAATTAGAGATGATAAAGCCGCTAGTGAGGTAGATACGATTGAAATGATTCAATCATCAATATGATTATATGACGTACCATAGTCAGGAGTAATGATAAATTGATACCCTTGGACTGTTTGATTGGCATATTGTTTGCGTCTTGTCGCAACACAATCACCATTGTCAGAAGTGACCAAACTAAGTTCGGGTACAAGATTCTACTCTCATCCTCAATAAGAGCAGATGAACCAACACTACAAGCAATTCAACGAACTCTATATCAACAGAACATAGAAAGTAAGTTGATTCCAAAGGAAAGCAAGAGTTACCCTAAACCTATACTGAAAGTAACTAAGGTCAGAAACCTGAGAATGTTGACCACTCTTATAGTAGGTCACACTAACTTGTATCGCAAACTTCCAGAAGAGATACTAGGTCAATGGCTAGAATTTGAAAGGGTTATTGGTTATATCGAAAACAAAGAACACTACACTACCGATGGTTTTGATAGGATAGTGGAGATAAAGGAGAGTTGGAATGGCGGAAATTAAGTGTGTTAGATGCAATATGCATAATGTCTCACTTCACGGACAAATCTGTGATGTGTGCAATTTGAACATAACGTTCAACAAGGTTCCTCCAGAGAAAATGGCTGAATCAGAGAAGATGGAATTCTACGTACACCAAAGAATACTAGCAGGGTGTCGGGAATGTGGCAATCGAGATTTCGGTTTCAATGCCGGAGTAAAAGAGGAAGATGGATTAAAATGGTATATGATGTATGTGGAATGTCCCGCATGCAACACAGAATATGTAGATGTAATGGAGATGGATTACGAAAATGTCAATAGTGAATGTGAATAATGATAGAACAATAATAGTAATAGGAAAAGATAGAGATGCAAAGATGACGAAGGCTATGACCTTCGTATCTGATTCGCCGCTTATCCTCTATGCCAATGAGTATGACATAGAGGATAACTATTCGATACCGGAGGAAATAGGTATCATAATAGAAGAGGTAGACTTCAAACCCAAGACCGACCTAATCAAGAGAACTATGCTAGAATATAGGGGTCAGGTCGTATTGCTTTCTTCCAACAAGAAAAGCGTACCGAAGGCAATCTTCAACCTATGTCAAGTCAAGACTGCTTATACTAAGGTAGTGGATAAACACATAGAAGAAATAGCACCTAACTCAGATGATAGGGATGCATACGAACAGGATATATTTCCATTAGTTAGAAGTTATCTCCTATCTAGCAACAGGGATAAAGTGGCTCAAGTTCTGAAGTTAAACAGACCTCCAGATATACAACTGATGACATGGCTGAGTAGCAATGTACATCCAAACAAACTAACTTTCGTTGACTTGAATGTTAAGAGAAGATGGAGTAGTGATTACTTCTACGAGTTGTTGGCATATTCTCATGATGGTAAGGTACATAGAAAGATGGAGATGCCAAAGAGAGGTTCTTACTCTAAGATTCCTAGACTTCTAAGAAGATTGGGATTGAAACCTAGAGATGCTTACTTATTCAGGAATTTGATTGAGGATGATAACGTCAAGAAGAATTTTAAGAGTAAGTGTAACAATGAGGAATGCAGACTACTGGGTTTAGGTGAGAAGCGTAGGTTAAAGCGATACGCAAGAAAACCTGTGAATATGACTTTAGATAGGTGGTTTTCATAATGGCAGGACCACTAATACACAAGTACAGAATTATAGCGATGGAAGAGTTTGGCAAAACCATTGCTAAAGACAAAGAATTTGAGTTCAGGGAACTATTGGATTTCATGAACTCATACAAAAACAAGCAAGGCAGACCACATAGGTTTGTGCCATTAACGAAACAACAACTAGGCAATTTATTGCAGAGTCATCTAGACTTTGCATATCTTGGTAGAACAATATGGAAATATAAAGGTGAAATAGATGAAGATAAACAATAGAAGAAAATGTGAATTTATAATGGATGATGGGTTTAGGTGTAATCGCACTTTCTCCCATAGAGGCGGAATACGTGGAGGCAGTCGTGGTAAGTACTGTGAAGAACACAGGAGAACAACGGAGGCAGGACTAGTGAAGTCAACAAACGTTCATGCTCAGACAGGTAATGATGCTAAGATGCGAGAATGGGTAATAAAAGAGATGGCAAAGGAAGAAAGGCTCGCACAAAAGGTAAGCAACCTGAACAGAAGAATGGATAAGGTACGGAATTATCTAGAGGATGGTTCTCTCTTAGAAGCAAGAATCACGAAGGTCATAGAGAGAATGATAGAAGAAGGGAAGTTTTCGGACACCTCAAAACTTGAATCAATGATAATGCAAGTAAACAACAAGGTTGTTCGTATGATGAATGATGAAAATAAAAATGAAGAGGAATGAGAATATGTTATGGACAGAAAAATATAGGCCAACAAGACTGAATGAATTGAGAGGACAGAGTAACTTTGTCGTTGATGCGGAGCATTGGATAGAAAGTAAGGAAATGCCAAACCTGCTATTGTATGGAAAAGCAGGAACGGGTAAGACTACTGCCGCACTGATAGTTGCAAAACACATCTTAGGTGATAGTTTAGAAGGTAATTTCTTTGAGGTTAATGCATCAGATGATAGGAAACTAGAGACAATACGGACTGTAGTTAAAGAAATATCATCCACTAGAGTACTAGGTGATGCTCCTTACAAGATAATACTACTAGATGAAATGGATGGTATGACTAAGGATGCACAGAATGCATTGAAGAGAACTATGGAGAGGTATCATGAGAATTGTAGATTCATCATTACATGTAATGATAGATACAAGATTATCCATCCTCTTATATCACGCTGTGCAAACTATAGGTTCAAGAGATTAAACAATGATGAGATTAGGTTAACGCTTGACAAGGTGCTTCAAAATGAGCAAGAAATCACTTCCAAGTTTTCTGATGGGCTATCTTCGTTCTCAGATGAGGAAATGGAGTTGTTTATAGAAGGGTTACATGGTGACTTACGTAGAGGGATTACGGAACTACAAGCGGCTATGGCAAGCGGAAAAGGACTGGCATCCCAAACCAGAAAATTGCAAGAACCATATGAGGAAATATTACAATTGGTCCATAAGAATAATCATGAAAATGCGCTCAAGGAGGTTCACAAACTAATCTATCAGTCAGTCGAGATGAAGGAAATCTGTGTGCATCTTCACGATGTCATAATTAATTGTGACTTAGAGTACGCCCAAAAATTCAAACTACTCAGGGTAGTCGGGGAAGCAGAGTGGAGAAGCAATAACATGACTCCCAAAGTACTGGCTTCTTGGATGATAGGGCAGATGGTCTGATGGATGGGCTATCTCTTTTATTCATACTAGTAATATGGAGACTGATTTACAAATCAATGGATAGAAGGTGGCCTTAATATGAATGGTGATAAGAATGGTAAGAAAGATATTGGATTTAAACGATGATGGAAAGATAGATGCAGAAGACTTCAAGCATCTACTATTGCGATACGAGATAATACTCGCAGGAGGATTACTCCTAATCGCACTCCCCCTGTTGAAACTAGCAGGGGTATTGACATTAGATTCCGATTGGTTCTGGATTTTGGCAGGTGTTGTCATAAGTGCAGAAGCCGTATTGGAAATCTTACAAACAAAAAAGAAAAAAAAATAGGTGAAAAAAATGGATAAAGAAATAATGAATGAGTTGGAAAAAGCGGCAGAATTGCTGAGTATGGATATGGGTGACATAGAAAAGAAGTGGAACGAGATAGTTGACACTAATGGACTGGAGTTACCAAAGGAACAACTGCTTGCAAGAGGATTGTTTAGGCAATGGTATGCAAGTGTTAGGGTTGTACAGAAGAGTGACAACGAGGGTTCTTCCTCTTCTGGTAACTCACTGTTCAAGAATGCCTTTGGTTTCTTCATATCTCTAGATGATGCTAGGGATATGATGGCTATCCAAAGAGAGAGGATTGTCAATGAGTACAAGAGAGACTCAGAGACTACTTACAATCTCGGTAAGGTTGCTATAATCTCTAATCATGCAGATGGTTTTGAGATGAGAAGAATGGGTAAGACATCGGAGTCTGATGGGATGACTGAACTAGTGGGTGTAATCGAGGCACTACCTTCTAACAATGTAGAGTTGGACAATGGGCAGTTCCTAGTTCCAGTAGATACTACTGAAAACTATGGACCAAGACCGAACCCAAACTTCGGTAAGCCCTTACCTGCATCCGAGTTTAGAAGAAGTGGTGTGTTCATTGGAGAGGTAGATGGAGTACTAGGTAAGTACTTCTTCAACTACAAGGGTGAGCATGTAGTGAACTTCACTCCTAAGACCTTTGAGTACGTGCATTTTACATGCATACTAAACTCAACTGATGCTACAAGGATTCACGGTGCTACTGATAAGACTATGATGTCACTCGCATACAATGAGGATTTGTCTGATGACGATGAGAAGAAGGTAGATGTGTCTGCTCTATCTGTACAGGATGAGATAATGGGTAGGTCTGAGGATAACTACAGTCCTTTGGTTGACCTAGAAAGATACCATCAGAAGGTGAATGATAAGACGTACAATGATAGGTTTGTATTCACTGACGGTACTGCTACTAGCATCAACATGAAGGCTACGAAGAATGGAAACAGAATACTGAATCTCAGTGACCTGAATGCTGACTTCGTAGATGATGGTGGAATAACCACTTGTTGGGTTCCTGAGAACATCGAGATTGATTTCGGTATAGGAAGCAATGTAATCGTAGTGGGAAGAACATCACAAGGCACTGATGAATCAGGAAACCTAAGACCAGTTTCAATCAATGTTACTGGACTATGTGTTCTGGACAAGAGGGGTGGCCCTCCTACGGGAGAAGCACCTGTTGAGGATAACGCAAACTGGGTGTGATTGGATGAGTGAAGGTAAGGGATATTACTCTACCTTCCGAGTTTCTGTTGGTAGCGGATACAAACACGCTGTCATACATGGGGGCAGTTACTCAATCCCATCTACGCATGTGGATTTTGTAACTTGGAAGAAGAACATTGAGACTGGTGAGTATTGGGCAAAACTACACACCATGTCTGGTAAAGAAGTTAGGTTGAAAGTTAACCATGATGAATTGAACAGGCTATTGAAAACGTGTGGTAATGATGAAGTGTACTATGGTGAGGAAGTATGAGTTGGGCAAGTAAGAATGAAGAGAATACAGATGCACTACCTAAGATGTCTTATGAAGAGAGAAGACAGAAAATAAGAGAACAGGTAGCAAACAGATTAGCACAAGATAGAGCGTTCCTTAGATGTTCCATTGCAGGAAACCCAAAGACTGGTAAATCTGGGGTTGCTATGGACTGTAGAACCGAAGAGGAAATCAAGAAGGGAATGAAAGTTCGTGTCTTGGACTTGGATGACGGTTCAACACCAACATGGCATACAGCATGGGAGAAAGACCCCAACATAGAAATCTATGTTCCACAAGAAGATTGCTATCGTGTAGACGGTACTATTGATTGGGAAGAGGCGTTCTTGAATTGCAATGCATGGATGGAGGAAACAAGGGAGATGATTTCTGAGGGTATCGTCAAGGCTGTTGTGCTAGATGGTGTAGACAAGGTTAGAGATGCATCTTCTGATGTGTTCAGAGAACATCTAGTAAAAGGTGCTAGAAAGAAAGGACAGGTTATCATGGATACAGATAGCATGAAACCTCCGTCAACTCTGGATTGGAGAATACGAAACCAAGTACATGACAGGGTAGTGAATCCGTTCTACTCACTACAATGTGATGTGTATTTCGTGACACACATGAAACCAATCTATGAGGGAATAGCAGTACCAGTACCCATAGGTTTTGAACCAGATTGGTATAAGACAGTACCACAACACATGTATCAGATGATTGAGATACATGAACTAAAGAAGGGAAACTACACTGAGTTTGTTGCACGACTAAAGGCTTGCAAGACTAGTCCTTCCCTTGTCGGAAAGGAATGGGTAGTGTTCAGGGTAAAGAACTACTCCGGCGAGGAAACTCTAGATGACAATGAATGGTTTGGCATACCAGAATTGAAGACTGGAGAACTAAAGTAGAACAAAGGAAAAACGTGATGAAAATGAATATACAAATAATAAACACGAAATTGATAGAAGCGTTGAAGAAAGTGAAAGTAAAGGGCAAATACTATTCAGGCGGCTCAACTAGAAATGAGTCTATGGGAAACCATGTTGCAATAGGTGCATCCTCTAACGGGGTGCGCCTATGCAACGCCAACCATTTTGCTATGTGTAGGATAGATATTGAGTCACATGACAAGACAGTAATAGTAAACAAACCGGGAGATATTGTGGTTGAGATTGACAAACTAGTTGCGAACCTAAATGGATTTAGTAAGGATACTTTGCTAGATATCGAAGCAGGGGATTATCTAGAGATAGGTGGACCTAGTGGTTTAGCCAAGATGCCATTGATGATGAATCACCCATTACCTGCCGCCATCAATCAAATACAGAATATGTCTATCTCAGACAAGATGGTAGTAGGAAAGACAGAACTAACAACTAAACTACAGATTCTACCGTTGTTAGTAGAGCCTGTAGTTAAGGGTTGTAAGATAATTGACATTGGCCGATACAAGTTTGACTATGATTCTTCAAGAGAGAATCTTGTAATATCAACAAGCAAGTCAGCAACAGAAGGTTTCTCTGCTAGTGTAGGAATCGTGGAGTCAGAAGGTGAGTCTGCTATCGTAGAATTTAGTGGTCCATTTCTTGATTTCTTCAACCCCGCAGTAGCGTTGAATGTGTGTATGAGAGATGATGCACCAATCGTATTCTATAACGACAATGAGTTACTAGTTAAAGCACCTTTCATAGAGGGATAGGATGATAATAAGTAAGATAGACAAGGGATTAGGAATATCATATAGAAAGAATGGTAAGTTAGAAAGAGAGTACATTTCGTTTAATGAGTTTCAACCGTACTTCTATATTGGTATGACCATCGCAAAAAAGAATAGTTGGGCTAAGGCTGAAACAACTCCCAGTGACTGGGATTCGGTTGACTTTGAGAGATACTCCAAGATGTATGTCAAAGATAATTTCGGGAGTGTAAATCTTAAAATTAAGTTTGAGAAAACGGATGCTGTATCATTAGATGGAGATAATCTAATGAAGGTCACTTGGAAACCAAGTAGACCCGAATACACAAGAAAGATTGCTGAAAGAATGACTAGTTATGGTTTCAATACCTATGAAGGCGATGTTCCTTTCCACTATCGCTACGCTGTTGATGAGATTCAAGATATGCCGCAGTATGAAATGCGTAAGATGTATTGGGATATGGAATGGATGCAAGGCGGAGACTACGATGATGCAATCACATGTATCGTGGCATACGATAGTTTTGACAAACAGTATACCACATTCGGTTGGTTTCCAGATGAGGCGGAGTTCATAGCAATTAGCGGTCTAGATGAGGCGAACAATGACCACAAGTTCTTTGAGAATGAACAGGGTATGTTGGAAGAGTTCCTGAAATATGTTATGGACAAAGACCCGGACATGTTGTTATCTTGGTTCGGTTGGAAGTTCGATATGCCAAAACTATTGCAACGATTAGTTCACCATAAGATAGACCCGCGCTTTCTATCTCCATTTCAGGAGATAGACGGTATAGGTTGGAAGGAGAAAACACCGACATACAGTAAGAGAATAGAGAACTGGAGTCCTATATACCAACCAGTCAAAGGTAGAATCTGTTTTCCATTGGACTTGGCATTTGAACGACAATGGAATGATGCACAGAAAGGAACGTTACCCTCTATGGCTTTGGACTATGTAGCAGAAACTGTACTAGGAGCCAAGAAGTTAGTCAGTGATAAGTTTCCAGATAAGAATGAGTTCTTCAAGAGAGGGTGGTTAGAAGATACGGAGACATATCTTGAGTATGCTAGAGTGGATGTAGAACTTCTAGTTAGAATAGATAATTCCAACCATACATCAGAATCAGTTTTGGCTCTACAAAGACTATTGAAAGCACCATTCGATGCTTGCTTTTATGCCAGTAACATGGGTAGTATATACTTCATGCGACATGCACATTGGAAAGCACCAACGGGAAAGAAAGGAGAAAGGGCAGATTATGATGGAGCAATGGTATATGACCCATTGAGCGAAGGAACAAACGGACTGCATCACAATGTAGCCGCATTCGATTTCGCAGGTCTATATCCCTCGATGATAATCTCTAGGAACATTTCTTGGGAAACCATATCTAAGGAACCTACTGAACTTGCAGTCAATATAAAGACACCAAAGGATTTCTCTCCAGTTGTAGAGAAGTATATGAGATACTTCAAGACAGACAAACTCGGTTTGCTACCACGCTCCGTTCTAGAGTTGAAAACACTTAGACAGAAGTACAAAGAGAATATGAAGAAGTATCCACATGAGTATGTCAAGTGGAACAACAACCAACTTGCTGTTAAGAGATTGATGGCATCCTTCTATGGTATCATTGCGTATCAGGGATTTGGTTGGGCTGATGTCAGACTAGCAGAAAGTATTACTGCTAGTGCTAGAGAAGCAATAAGAGAAGCCGCTAGATTAGCAAAGGAGATGGACTGAGTGAATGGTATTGTCACAGTAAAGTGCGAGACTTGTGATAAGTATATCATGATGGGAAACAGATGGTGTCGTGAGTGCATCGAGAAGCAGGTGGAAGAAGAATGAAGATTCTAAGAAGAATATGGAATTGGATTACATTTGATGAAGGGATGACATGGGAAAGATACCATAGGAATATGGAAAAGAGGAATAGAAAATGAAATGTGTAGTATGTCTTAGAGAAGGAGGTAATGATGAGAAGGGTGTAATTACACTACAAAGTACAACTCATGGTTCTGTTTGTCCTAAATGTATAGACCAATTAGTAGG
>TARA_R100001591_G_scaffold118619_1_pt1 | contig 14078 bp, 14 predicted proteins | sample TARA_R100001591 | Tara Oceans TARA_R100001591 (sample SAMEA2622725) | marine metagenome | biome: marine biome (ENVO:00000447); feature: surface water layer (ENVO:00002042); material: "saline water (ENVO:00002010), including plankton (ENVO:xxxxxxxx)" | depth 5 m
CCAGCGGCCCCAGCCACACCGTCGCCGGTGGCAGGGCTAGGCATACCAGCGCCAGCACCCGCAGGTGGTCGCGGCATCGCTGCACTGCCGGCACCAGAAACTGCGCAACAATTAGCCCAAGTCGGCTTGCCCTTGTTTACTGGAGGCAACATTGGATAAACAGCGTTTGATTGAACAGTTACGCCTGCACGAAGGCGTGGAGCATAAGCCTTACGTTGATACTGTAGGCAAAACTACAATCGGTGTGGGGCGTAACCTTGATGATGTTGGACTGACTGATGATGAGATTGATTACCTGCTTGATAACGACATACACACTGTTATGTCAGAACTTGATGTTTGGTGGGATGGCTGGCGCGAACTGGATGAAGTGCGCCAGCGAGTGTTGGCAGATATGATGTTCAATATGGGTAGGCCCACGCTGAACAAGTTTGAAAACTTTCATGCTGCGCTGGTTGATGGTAATTACGAGCAAGCAAGTGTAGAAATGCTTGACTCCCGTTGGGCTGAACAGGTAGGCCAGCGTGCGGAACGTTTGGCTGGTATGATGGCTACTGGTGAGGATGAATGATCAAACGCGCAGGGCTTGTACTGCTGCTAGCGTTTATATTTCTGTTCACACTACCGCTGGCAGGCAATACGCAAACGACTGTCACAACGACTAATAACAACACTAATACGTCGACCTCTGAGTCTACATCTACTAGCGATAGTAAGGTGAACACTGATGCTGAAACCAAAACAATAGTCATCAATCCACCGCCCAGTGCTATTTCACCTAGCATCAATAGTAACAATATGGATTTGTGCACAACAGGCGCGAGTAGCGCCGTGCAGACGCAGATTCTTGGCCTTAGTAAAGGCAGTACAATACGCGACCCGAACTGCGAACGGCTAAAACTTAGCAAAACTCTGTACGATATGGGTATGAAAGTAGCTGCCGTGAGCGTGCTTTGCCAAGACCGCCGCGTGTTCGATGCTATGACAATGGCGGGTACACCATGCCCGTTCCTTGGTAAAATCGGTGCCCCTGCCCAAGCTGAGTGGGAACAAAACCCCGACATGGTGCCTGTAAAACGTGATGAAGATGCAGACCGTAAACAGCAGGAAGCCAATGAAAAATCTATGTTTGGTTGGGGTTCTCTGGGCCTTCTTGGGTTGCTTCTACTCCTTTGATGCCAGAGCACAAGTTACCAGCGACGCAGATGGTACAATCAACGAATTGACCATTGCTGATGATCAGTCAGCTATCGTTGATTTGCAGTTTGACTTCCCCTTTTTTGGGCAGACGTTTACGCGCTCGCACATGCATACAAACGGTGTAGTCAGCTTTACGGCCACCGATGTATCAACGCCCACCTTCCATTGGTGCTGTGACGGGATTGATTTGCAAAGCGCAACAATCACTGTAAACACTTACAATTATGCAATCGCCGTATTTTGGACAGACTTGATTCAAGCTGACGGCAAAGCAAAACTGTATACGCAAGGCTCCGACCAGTTTCAACGATATATGTGGAAGGGCTTGGATGAGTTTGACACAAACAATGCAAACAGTGTAGGGCTGGAGATACGGCCAGATGGCTCGTTTGATATGCACCACGACTATATGGAGTTGACAGACCATAGCTATACAATCGCAATTATGGGCGATGTAACACAAGGTCAGTTACACCAGTTTGACCACGGCAGCGGCACAGCAGAGCAGCCGTATGTATTTGGCTCTGCTTTTGAGGATACTCGCATCACTGGCTGGTCGCCAAACGGTACGCAGTATAGTTACCAGAACGGCAGCACAACCGGGCTGACCAACACCACAACAGACACAGGCGGCGGTGGCGGTGGCGGTGGTGATGTGGTCACACAGGAGCCTGCTGACCCATGTGACAGTGACCCGCTGTACAGCAGTTCATGCGCCGGGTACGAGCAAGCCTACTACAATCAGCAGTGCAGCCAAAATGCCTTGTATGATAGCGGCTGCCCAGGCTATGCCGAGGCTTATTACGACCAGCAGTGCAGCCTTGACGCCCTGTACGATACCGGGTGCCCCGGTTATGCCGAGGCTTACTATGCGCAGCAGTGCAGCCTTGATGCGCTGTACGACTCAGGTTGCCCAGGCTATGCCGAAGCTGTGATTGCCCAAAACTGTTCTGTTGACCCGTTGTTCAGCCCAACGTGTGATGGCTACCAAGATGCGCTTGCCGCAACCCTGCTTGAAGAAGAGGAAGAGGTGGTAGCGGTTGAGGAAGAAGAACCTGCCGTTGAAGTTACAGAGGAAGTAGTACCCGATGCACAGCAAGATGCCACACAAGTTGTATCCGTAGCAGAGGATGTAACCGCTGTGGTCGAGGTAGAAGGTTTACCTAACGTGACTACCGTGGTGCCCGAACTGCCGGTTGTAGATGTGCAAACTGTTGCTGTACTAGAGCGCCGCCTTGAACTGCAGACTGAGGTCCGTATGCAGACCCAGGAGGCACTGGCCGAACAGCAGGAGCAGGTTGTTGCCGAGATAGAACAGGAGCTTGTAGAGGAGCTTGAAGAGGAGGAAGTGTCAGCCCCTGCCCGTGATGAGCCGGAAGTTGGTGCCGAACCAGATCGCGACAAATCTACAGATGAAGTAGAAAACCAAAAAGAGGCAGAAGGAAAAGATCAACAGCCCGAGAAAAAGGTTGAGGAAAAGCCCAAGAAAAAAGAGCAACGTAAGTTGCAAAAAGTTCGTAAGCTGATTGCCAAGCGCAGTCAAAACCTTGCCGAGCGCATGGGTGAGAGTGCTGCATTGGAACAACAAAAACAACTCCAACTAAACGTTATTGCAGTGATGAGTTACGTTCCAGGGTTCAAAAACTATACGGGTGTGCAGCTACAGGACAAACCGTTTTATAATCAGCAACAAATGCCGGGTGGCGAGGTAGTAGATAACAGGCGGGTGAGTAGATACTTGCTGAACGATGCTAAGTTCAACCAGCTAGAACAGCAACAATACACAGGCCGCGTTGAAGGAAAACGTTGATGGCTGAGCTAGAGTTTGCAGGTATCAAGTTCAAAGGCGGGCGTATGGTGGCTGTTATCATGGGCCTGTCAACGCTGGCTGGTGGCTTGTACGGCGCGTTTGAGTTCTACAAAGATTATATGAACATGCGCGAGATGATTGAAAACTATGTCGCGCCTGACCTTTCTGGTTTTGATAATCGCCTTGCCGTGGTGCAGTCAAAAGTAGATGAGCAAGTTGAACTTGTGCGGCTTACTGAAGAAGTAGCGCGTGACATCAAAACTGATTTGAAAGCTGAGATTAATCAACAGCAAGATATCATCTACAAAATAGAAACAAAAACGACAAACCTCGATCGCCAGATGCGTGATGTGTTACGCTCTTTTGAGAAAGAGATGCGTGGCGTGCTTCACGAAACAGAAGAACGTATTGCAAACACTCGCCGTGGGTTGCGTGAGGACTTCCGCACTCTGGATAGGGAAAACAAAAAAGAGGGTACTGCCCTGCGAAACAAAGTGGATACAGCACTGGATCGGTTGCAGAAGAACGTCAATCGCCAAATGGATAAACTCCAGGCAAACTTCGACAAACAGATGGCAGATTATGAAACAAGGCTGAATGAAAAAGTGCAGAAAGCCTTGGACAATCCGCTGAATAATTAGTTTGCTATATAGAGAGTGATAGCGGAGATCCGGCCTTCACTTTTGTAAAAAAATCAAAATCGTCGCGCGGGCCAGTCAGACTTTTTGTGATAGCGAGATAGTGAGATATTGGAATATTTTTGGAGAAAATAAAATTTTCTCATCAAATTTCTCCGATATCTCATCTATATAGTAAAAGTTTTTGCAAAACTGTATAATGAACAAAAAACGGTGTTCCTGCACAGTCGGGCTAGCTACGGTGCAGCATGGTTTACTGGCAAGCAATCCTACTGAGCGTATTGCTGTTCAGCAGTGCATTGGCGCTTGACGCTTGCATGTTCACAAAAGGCTTGATGAGCTATGAAATATACCTTCAAAACTGAGCCATACGAGCACCAGCGTAAAGCCTTGGAGCGCGGCTACAATAAAAAGTTCTTCGCGTATTTCATGGATATGGGCACTGGTAAAAGTAAAGTGCTGCTTGATAACATCGGCATACTGCGTCAGCGTGGCGAGATATCGTGTGCCTGTATCATCGCACCAAAAAGCGTTTATCTGAACTGGTTTCACAATGAGCTTGAGAAGCACCTATCTAGTGACATTCCGCTAGACGTACTGTGCTGGAGCCCTAGCAAAAGCTCACATTTTGAGGGCGCGCGGTTACAGTTTATGAACCCACAGCCTGACATGTTGAAGCTACTGTTTATGAACGTAGAAGCCTTGAGCACAAAGCGTGGCGCTGATTTTTTGTTCAGCGTAGTAAAAGCCTTCCCCGACATGCTGTTGGCTGTTGACGAGAGCACAACAATCAAAAGCCGGACTGCGGCACGCACAAAGGCCCTGACCCGGATTGCAAAGTTTGTAAAATATAAACGCATACTTACGGGGTCGCCTATCACGCAAAGCCCGCTGGATTTGTTTTCGCAGTGTGAGTTTTTGGAACGTGGCTGTTTGCAGCAAGCGAGTTACTGGGGCTTTTTGAACAGATACGCCAAAGTGCAACGACGCACCTTGGGCGCGCACAGCTTTCAACAAGTGATGGGCTACCAAAACCTTGATGAGCTGAACCGCATTATACAACCGTTCAGCTACCGGGTACGCAAAGAGGAGTGCCTTGATTTACCTGATAAGGTGTATGTGCAGCGTGAGGTTGAGTTTACGCCAGAACAAAAAGCAGCATACAACACTATGAAAAAAGCTGCGATGGCGTTCTTGGCAGAGGGCCAGGTAACAGCAAGCACGGTGCTGTCACAAATGCTGCGCATGCAACAGATATGTTCTGGCTACGTTAAAACAGATGAGGGCGTGCTTGTAGAGTTGCCTACCAACAAGATCAAAGCCTTGATGGCTGCTATTGAAGAAACAGATGGCAAGATGATTATCTGGTGTAATTTTACCCATGATTTGAAGCGAGTAGCCGCTGAACTTAAAGCAGTGTATGGAGAAAAAAGTTACCGCTTATTTTATGGTGATACGTCAACAGAAGACCGCACTGATATCGTAAGACAGTTCCAAGACCCGGTAAATCCTCTACGCTTTTTTGTAGGGCAGCCGAGGTCTGGCGGTTATGGCTTGACCCTGACAGAAGCCAAAACGGTGATCTACTACTCCAACGGTTTTGACCTTGAGGTGCGCCTGCAATCAGAGGACAGAGCGCACCGCATCGGCCAAACTAATAAGGTGACATATATTGACATCGTCACTTCGCAAAGCGTAGACAGCAAGATACTGTTTGCCCTACGGCGCAAGCTGAACTTGGCCACAGAGGTGATGGCTGAGGGTTACAAAAAGTGGTTAGTCTGATTGACAAAATACCATTTGCGGCATAACCTCAGCGCCGCAATACTGTAATACGGTAAGCGCACTCGTAGAAAGGAGGCCCCATGCTTACGACAGTTTACTTCACAATTTGGTTACTAGCGTTCGGTTGTTACCTTGTCATAGGCAACATGCCATGACGGTGTACATAACCCAAGAAATGCGTGGCAGAGACATCTCACATGCGTTTCAGTTTGGTGAAGTTGAAACGTTGCTGCCCCCCGACTCACCAGTAACGCAGCAGAATATCAAAACTGTGCAAGAAACCTTGCATGACTTTCTTACAAATCGAGACTACTTGATTCTGGCAGGCGACCCTGTTTGGATTGGCATCGCATGCGCTGTTGTCAGCGATACTACGGGTGGCTTGTTTAGATTATTGCGGTGGGACCGCCTTAGTCAAACCTACCAGCCCGTGTTGGTAGATTTGTGGACGCACCGTGCCTTGTGTGGAGGACAGTAAATGACAGAAGATTCAGTAGACATGTTTGAGCTAGCACATGACGAGTTTCAAATGCAGGATGTGCAGCTTGAAACAGTGAGCAATCTGGCTCAGCGGCAACTAGCCTTGCATGACAAAATAACTGTTGCAGAAGGCAAGCTCAAAAAGTTTAAGGAAGAGCTACGTTCTGTACAGGAAGACTTATTACCTGCCGCGATGCAGGAGATTGGGTTGAGCAGTGTTGAACTACGCGATGGCAGTAAGATATCTATCAAGCCGTACTACGGTGCTTCAATCAACAAAGATAATACGGAAACAGCATACGATTGGCTGAACAAAAACGGGTTTGGCGACCTGATCAAAAACCAAGTCACGGCTAGTTTCAGCCGGGGTGAGGAGAACGATGCTGTTACATTAGCAGACTCGCTTGAGGGCACAGGCCATAGGGTCAGCACTAAAAAGTGGATTGAACCTATGACCTTGAAGGCTTTTGTACGTGAGCAAGTTGAACAGGGTGCAGACCTGCCCCATGACCTGTTCAATGTGTTTATTGGGGAAAAGGCAACTATCTTGAGGAAGGGATAACATGGCCGTTGTAAAGAAGTCCGAAGGTGAGGTCGTCGCGTTTGACGCCAGCGCCTTTGAATCGTTTGCTGGCGAGGGCATGGAAGAAGTCACTGCTGACGACCTTGCCATACCGTTTCTGCGCATACTTGCACAGTTAAGCCCACAAGTGAACAAGCGTGATGGTGCGTATGTTGATGGTGCCGAGGCTGGCATGATTTTCAACACTGTCAGCAACGAAGTGTACGATGGTGAGCAAGGTATATCTGTTGTGCCATGCTACTTCAACCGCCGCTTTATTGAGTGGCAGCCGCGTGCATCTGGTGGCGGCTTCGTAAGTTCACACAGCCCAGACGATGCTATCATAAAAACCACTACAAAAAATGACCGCGGTGAGGACATTTTGCCCAACGGCAATTTGCTTACGAACACTGCGCAGTTTTTTGTAATCATGCCACATGCTGGTGCTTTGCATAAGTGCATCATCACAATGTCTAGCACGCAGCTCAAAAAATCCCGGCGTTGGCTTGCCTTACAGGCCAGCTTCCAAGGCAAGCGTAAGGATGGCACGTTGTTCAATCTGCCTAGCTTCAGCCAAATGTACCGGCTTAAAACTGTTGCTGAGTCAAACGACAAAGGTGACTGGTTTGGGTGGGACATCGCCCATGAACGTCAGCTTGCTGCCGGTGGTGGCCAAGCTGATGAGGCGTTGTTCTTACAGTGCGTTGACTTCAAAAAAGCGTGTGCTGCGGGCGATGTACAAGCTAAAGAAACGGTGGCACCTGCGGGTGATGAAGAAGCACCGTTCTAATGCAGGACATAGCGGAGCAGTTCTTTGAACTGTTCCAAGGTAGCGAGATTGCACATGGCATTTTTGTAATTGGGCAATCTAATGGGCGGGTGAAACAACAAGGCACAACGAGTGCTGTTCGCCTGCCGGCTACCGTGGAACATTGGAAGGAACACTTAGCAGGAGGTACGGGACTGGCCATCATACCTATCCGTACCGATAATACCTGCTATTGGGGAGCTATTGATATTGATGATTATTCGGTTGACTTACCGAAGTTAGCTAAAGAGTTAGCCACAAAACAAATACCTGTAGTGGTCGGTCGTAGTAAGTCTGGCGGCGCACATTTATGGATGTTTTGTAGTGAACCAGTGACTGCTGCAGATATGCGGCGGAAACTTACAGAATTAGCCGCGACATTAGGGTTTGCAAAAAGCGAAATATTTCCAAAACAAGAGCAATTACTTCTTGACCGTGGCGACGTTGGTAATTTTTTGAATATGCCGTATCAAGCCGGTGAGCGCACCGTACGGTACGCTTTTGATACTACCGGTAATAGTTTGGATATGGCTGAATTTATCTCTGTTTCTAAAGAACGTACTTTGAACTTTGAACAATTTCATGTTCTAAACATAGCTGAACTGTTTGGCGGATACGCACCCACTGAAGTTCTTGAACAAGGGCCACCGTGCCTTCAACATTTATGCGCACGCGGGTTTACCGAGGGCAGCCGCAATAATGCGCTGTTTAATCTAGGCGTATATGCACGAATGTTTGATGAAGAGAACTGGGAAACATTAGTGCATAAATATAATATTGAACATTTGAACCCGCCCCTTGGTCACAATGAAGTGGGCACCATAATAAAACAGCTTAGTAAAAAAGATTATTTTTACCGTTGTGAGGACCAACCTATAAATGCACACTGTGATAAAGTTTTATGCCGTGAGCGTAAGTATGGTGTAGGACCAACAGGCATAAGTAGCGACCTTTCTAGTTTAACAAAAATAAATGGTGATCCACCCATATGGCTGCTGAACGTAGATGGCCAGCGGCTTGAGCTAACTACCAGTGGCCTGACGGTACAAACGCAGTTTCAAAAAGAGTGCGTTGCGCAGATTAACAGGTTTCCCGTTACGGTAAACCAACGCGCTTGGCAGACCAAAATACAGACACTATTAGATAACGTTACTGTGGTTGAGGTGCCGCCTGATGCCACGCTTGAAGGTGAGTTTGAAGACTTACTGTTTTCATTTTGCTGTGAGCGGGCGCGTGGTACAGACCGCGACGACATTCTGCAAGGCATATCCGTATGGGTGGAGGACCGCGTGTTTTTCCAGGTGAAAGATGTGCGCAAGCATCTACAAGCTAACGACTTCACCTCATACGGGTCAAACAAAATTACGTTGCGCCTACAAGACATGACTGCTGAAAAAACGTTTTGGCGAGTGCGCAATAAGGGCGTGCATGTATGGTCGTTACCGCAAAGCATGTTTGAAGGTGAAGAGCAGCCCTTAGCCCTACCACCACTCGCCGCTGAAAAAGACGTGCTATGATAGAAATATTCCTTGGCCCACCAGGCACGGGCAAAACAGAAACTAGCATACGCATTGTAGAAAAATGTTTGGCAGATGGTGTGCCACCAGATCGTATCGCTTACTTAGCGTTCACGCGGCGTGCCAGCCTTGAGGCAAAGCACCGCGCTATGGAGCGGTTCAACCTTTCTGCAAGTGACCTACCGTATTTTAGAACTCTACACAGCCTTGCATACACACAAATCGGTATTATCCGTAGCCAAATCATGGGCCGTAAGCATTTTGACGAAGTAGCGAACTGGCTGAAAATTGGTAGCTTTTTTGGATATGATACAGAAACAGGCCCGTTCAGAGATTTTGGCTACGGCGATAAATACCTTGAGTTAATCAATATTGCGCGCATCATTCAAAAGCCACTGCGCAAAGTATATGAAGACAGCCCAGCCCGGCATTTGATTACGTGGCGCAATCTTGAGTATGTTGCTCGTGGGCTTGCCCACTACAAAAAAGTCCATTCCATGTTTGATTACACTGACATGATCGAGCATTTTGTAGCTAGTGAGTTCGCACCCCGATTAGACGTTGTAATTGTTGACGAAGCACAAGACTTATCTAGTTTGCAGTGGCGCATGGTCCACAAAATAGCCGAGCGCGCACAGCGCGTGTATATCGCAGGTGATGATGACCAAGCTATCTACCGATGGGCGGGTGCTGATGTTGACCACTTCATCAATCTTGCGGGCAAAGTACATACGCTGTCACAGTCGTACCGCATACCACGTTCACACCATGAAGTCAGCCAGAAGTTGATACAGCGCATCTTTTCGCGCAGGGATAAAACGTTCATGCCGCGTGATGAAGATGGCACTCTGTTTTGGTACAGGCACAGCGAGCAGGTTGACTTATCCAGTGGTGATTGGCTGTTGCTAGCTCGCACTGTGCGTGGCGCTAACCAGCTTGAGGAAGAGGTGCGCAGCCGTGGCTTTTTGTATGACTTTGAGGGCAGCTCTACCGCTGACAGTAAGGTGATACGTGCAATCACTTTGTGGGAGCGGTTGCGCGAGGGTGCGCGTTTACCTGTGGCTGAGATACGCAAAGTGTACAAATACTTCCGCATAAACGATCAGATCGCCTACGGCTACAAGGGGCTGCCGAACATTGAAGAAGACGGCTTGTACAGTTTGCAAGACTTGATGGATAACTTTGGCTTGATGACTAAAGCACCTTGGCACGAAGCACTAGCCCTAGTTAGCGAGCGCGACCGGCGGTACATCGCAGCTTGTTTGAAAAAAGGTGAAAACTTGACAGGTAAGCCCCGCATCCGTATATCAACCATTCACAGGGCAAAAGGTGCCCAAGCTGATAACGTGTGTTTGGTGACCGATATAAGTAAGCGATCACGTAGCCGGTGGACTGCTGCAGAGCAGGATGACGAAGCGCGTGTGTTTTATGTCGGCTTAACTAGGGCAAAGCAATCATTGCACCTTGTACATCCTATGCATGGCCACGGATACATCATCCCTGCTTAGTTTGTCGGATTGAGTAAAAACCAGTTTGTTCTTTGGTCATGCTTGCTACTGTGTGTTTGTAACTATTACGGAGGATTGTTACATGCACAGTGAAGCAGGGCCTTCAGAGATTGAGGTTACATATGCCACTAAAGGCATATTGCGTACCTTGAACTTACAGGCCAGAGACAACGGCTGGGACCACTGGGAACTGCGCAGTGTTGAGGCACTGCCAGAGGCCTGGTATCCTGTTTACAAATACAATGAAGACACTATTGCGCAATGCGTAATGGTTACCTTCATGATCAGCACTTCCGGCCAAACGGCAGTGCTACCACTTTCTCACGACGAGTTTGCAGATTTACCGACGGCCATGCACCCCGTGGATGACAGTTGGTTTGATGACTCGGTTACTACACACTAAGTGCTTTATGGAGAAACAAAATGGCACACATGGTAGAGACAATGGCTTACGCCGGGAAGACGCCCTGGCACGGACTCGGGACCAAAGTCGAGCACGATATGACACCCGAGGAGATGCTCATCGCAGCACAGCTCAACTGGACCGTTAGCAAGCGGCCATTATATACGCCAAGCGCACCAAACGTTTGGAACTTGCTTGACCCTACCCAAGAAACTAGCTTCACACACTTGCCTGATGACCACGTACTTATGCGTGACAGTGACAACACCCGGCTGAGTGTGTGCGGCAATGATTACATACCTTTTCAGAACGATGAGGTAATGCAGTTCTTCAAAAAGTTCACTGATGCCGGCAATATGTCCATGGAGACAGCGGGCAGCTTACGTGAGGGCAAGGATATTTGGTGCTTGGCCAAGCTAAACAGTGACTTTCGGGTAAACGGCAGTGAGGACCAAATTGGTGGTTACTTGTTGCTGAACAACAGCCATCAGGTAGGTAAGGCTATGACCATTATGCTTACGCCTATCCGGGTTGTTTGTAACAACACTTTGACGCTTGCGCTTGGTCAGGGTGGTAGCAGGTTCCGCGTACTGCACATCCAAATGTTTGATGAGCAAGTACAGGCGGCTGCTGAGGAAGCCTTGGGCCTGAGCAATGCAGGGCTGCAAGACTTCCAGGAAAAGGTCGACTTCCTTGCTACTACTGCTGCCAAGGATGACCTTGTTGACCGCTACGTTGCACAGTTGTTCCAGCCCAACCTGCTGGTCAGCAATGATGAGGTGCCGTTCACCCGCGATGAGTTCAAGCGTACTGCCCTGGCCGTGCGTGAGGCCATTGAAACTAGCCCTGGTGCTGACCTGCAATCAGCCAAGGGTACGTGGTGGGGTGCACTGAACGGTGTGACATATGTGCTTGACCACCAGAAGCAAAGCCGCCAAGCTGGCAACGGATTGTACAGCGCATGGCTCGGCAGTGCTGCCAGCACAAAACGCAAGGCCCTGAGCCTAGCAGTAGATATGGCTAAGGCTGCTTAACGACAAAACAACACTTGTTTGGAGGATGTTCTTAAACCATAAAAGAACATCCTCTGAACTTTTGGAGTTACCGATGAGCACCGAAGAAACAGTACCTTACGCTACGAGCATTGAAGAGCAGCTTGACGCTGCGCCCGCTGCCGAACCGAAAAAAGCAGCGCCAAAAAAACCACGCATCAACAAAAATCAGCTGATCATTAATATTGCCGATGAGCCGCAAGGCGTTCGCAAAGAAACCAAGCGCGCACGGAATATGTTGGTGGTAATGCAGAGCCGCACCGTAGGCGAGGCACTTGATCGCCTTGCTGAGTTACCTAGTGCGGGCTCGTCTGCTGATATTTGGTTAGCGGTGAAAAAAGGTGTCATCCGTTTGGAAATGCCACCACAGGAGTAAAACATGCAGTTTGACCAGGAGAACGTAGAATTATTTTTCTACTGGATCAACGAGCGCCATAACATCTATCTCAAAAGGTTAGCTGGTCAGCCAGCACCTTGGACTGACGATGAGATTATGCGCGCGTACAAGTTCACAAACCCGTTCCGCGAAAACGATAGGGTAACTATATGGATGCGCCGCCACTGGACGCAGCCGAACAATAATAAGTCCTGGGGCCTACAAATTTTCAACACCTGCTTATTCCGCATGTTTGGTACGCCTGAATATGCTGCCTCAGTGGGCTGGCAAGAGGAGTGGAACCCAGGGCTTTTGAAAAGTGTTGCCCGTGAACGTTTAGACAAAAAGCAAAAAGTGTTCACAGGGGCATACATCATAACGAACCAAGGACTAAACTTACCAAAAGAAGAAGTAGTTGTTGACCACTTCCTTGCGCCCATTTGGGAAGCTAAGGAAGATTTGGCAGACCTTGCCCATAGCGACCCATACCTGCAAGTGTTCCACAACGAGCTGAGTAAGTATCGTGGCTGGGGTGGCGGTGGCTTTATGGCTTACGAGGTTGTGACAGACCTCAACCATATGCCTGTGTTGTCGCTGGCGCTTGATGTACTCCGTTGGGCAAACGCCGGCCCAGGAGCAAAGCGTGGCCTGAACCGTTTGAGCAACCGCCCACTCAACGCCAGTGGCATAAACTGGAATGATGAGATGCGTGATCTGCTTGACGAGTACGCTCCACAGCACTTAGGTGCACACATCCCAATGAACGAAGTTGACATGCGCTGCATTGAGCATAGCCTGTGTGAGTGGGATAAGTGGATGCGTGTATACCAAGACCAAGGCAGGCCCCGTAGTAAGGTTGATTATATGTGGGGGCTGAGCTGGCCTGTAGAAGAAGGCACCGTCAACCGTGGCGAGGGGGCGTGGGAATACAATGGCTGATACTGTAGTAGTGCACCTGACGAAGTGCGCTGCGCAGACTACTATCGCCAGCGCGCGCATCGCCAAATACATTGCCACCATGTTTGACCTGCCCTTGGTAGATCAACCTGGTCTATGGCAGAAGCAGTACAAAAACATCATCTATGTAAACAGCATGGGTGCGTTTGCTCCGCCAGAGTTGCGGCTTGAGCTAGCCCAACAAGCGCGGGGTTGTGACAAACTGATATATGTGCAGAACGATTATAACGTTCACCCAATCAGCCAAGTGCAAAAGGTAGTGCGGGACGAACGTGGCTGGAGCCACGACTTCCCCTTTACCACGGGCGACATCTACCTGTGGAGCACGGTGCCTGACTACTGCTGTAAGCCTGGGGACAGGTATATAAATTGGAACGCCCTTACATTTAACGAAGCTGTGCCTAAAGCCCTTTTAAGGGGGGCACAACCGGCGGTGTTGTTTTATTGGGGGGCATGCCGGCCCGGTAGGTTAGGCGCTTTCAGAAGGCTGCTGCTGGGCGGCGACAGCGTTAAACGTGGGCCGGTGGTTATAAGCTGCGCCGGCAAAGTGCAGCGCAAGTTCCTTGAGGCCGCAGGTGACTGTGTGCTTACACACCCACAGAGACCATACACACCTGACCATGTGAGCTTTTGCAAACCGTTCAAAGACCTGGGTGAGTTAGCTGCTTATGGTGCAACGGTGTACCTGGAAGATGAAACAAGCCACTACGTTTACACCAGTCCTGCAAACCGCTTTTACGAAGCGTTGAGTGTGGGCCTGTTTATGTACGTGGACGAAGCGGCTGTGCATACACTCACACAAGCTGGTTACGTGGTGCCGGCAGAGTGGACAGTTACATCTTTGGAAGGCATACAACGAGCAGGTATGCCTGTGCCAGAGGAGTGGCAAGCACAGCAAAAGAGTATGTGGGTGCAAAACGCTATTAAAGAGCGCGAAGGTTTGGACAGCGCCCTGATACAAGCTATGGAAGAGCTTGAACCA
>TARA_R100001591_G_scaffold20052_1_pt1 | contig 14016 bp, 16 predicted proteins | sample TARA_R100001591 | Tara Oceans TARA_R100001591 (sample SAMEA2622725) | marine metagenome | biome: marine biome (ENVO:00000447); feature: surface water layer (ENVO:00002042); material: "saline water (ENVO:00002010), including plankton (ENVO:xxxxxxxx)" | depth 5 m
GGTAAAGCTACTTATTCACTTGAAAATTGGAATGAGAATAAAGAGCAGATGAACCAATGGAGAAAATCAAAAATAACTGATGAACAATTTGTCAAGTTACTTGCTAGTTCTGATCTTGGTACTATTAAGAATACACCTTCACGTATTATGCTAGGTGAGGATAAGAGAGTACCAAACAAGAGTTTAATTGATTATGTTTGTCAAGTTTATGATAGGGAAACTGAGGGTAAAGGAACTCTCTGGGGAGCTTACAATGCCTTAACTCATTGGTCTACTCATACTAATAGAACTTATCAAAACTCAGATGGCAAGACTTGTCATACATCTACAAAAGATGCGAAGGTTCATGTCATTCAAAATAAACGTTCCGAACTTGTCAGAAATTTACTCTCATCTAATGATTGGATTAGTCTGGAGTGTGTTGCTTAATGTTTGCTTTAATTCAAAATTCAATAATTGTTTTATTTTTGGTTGGAATTTTGGTGTTATTGCTCTAAAAAATAATAGTTGACATAAAAAAATTAATATAATTATAATGAAGTCATTCAGGAGCAATCTTGAATGACTTTTTTTAATCCAATAACACATAGGAGTTTAAAACATGGATGAGAAAAAAAACGATCAATTATTTACAGGAGCAAATACACCTGAAGATAATAAACAAACAAGCTTAATAAAAAGCTTGGTTAATTTAATTCAACATGAAGTCAATATTGCATTAGATCAGCGTGTTGATAGTATAAATTTATATAAGCGTGTTGATGAGCTTGAAATTCTATACAGGCAAGTTAATGAACATTTAACAGGAGAAAAAAGTACAGGCATTGAGGGTTATGATGCAAAAGTTGAACGTGCTTTGGAAACTTGCGAAGATTTAAAAAATAAAATTGATAGTATTGAACAAGACGCAATATTTAATGATAATTTTAGTGACTTGTTTTATGAAGAACAATCCAACAACGAACTTTTAACAAGAGATGATTTGAGGGATACTGTTGCAGATGAACTTGATAATCTACTTGATGAAATTAAACTTACTAGACAATAAGAAAGGGAAAAATTATGTCTGAAAAAACTAAAACTAGAACACATCAAAGCCACGTTATAGCTGTTGAAGATTTTGACAAATACGCAGTTATTCCAAAAGATCAATTAGATATAATCAATCAATATGTATCTATACTTGATAGGCAATTGGGATTACTTCAACGTGTATTAAACGTGAATGGTTTACATGACAGTTATTATAATGAGGGTATTCAAATGACCTTGAAAAATATTCGTATTGATACTGTAAGAACTGAAGGAAGTACAGTTGACCACATCGAAGTAAAAGGCAATGACAAAAAGGTGGTGTACTAATGACCAGAAAAAATTATAAAAGCTTGGTTAAGATACTTGCCAGAAACAATATTAATTTTGACGATCACGCAGAATTAATAGGTTCTATTATGTCTTGGTTTAAAGAAGATAATATAAACTTTTGCAAACAAACTTTTGAAAATGCATTAAAAGATGAATTAGAAGTTTATAATAATAATAAATTAGCCTATGCATTAAAGGAGAGTTTAAACCATGTCTAAGCCATTCAAAAAAGATGTTATTACAGACAGTGAGTTACAAAATATGCTTACACAAATTGATCTATATTTTAATAACTGTAATATGATTAATGATGCCGATATGATGAAGGATTGCTATTTACTGGCTAAAGATGACTTTCTAAATAAATATAGATGGATCAGTGAAGAAGAATACAACGCAAGTTTAGAGAGGTTTAAATTTGAGTGAATTAAGAAACTTTTTAATTGTGCTAGTTCTAATATTACTGGTTGCTTATTTATTCTAAAAAATAACTAAACAAATTTAAAAAGATCAGCTTAAATAAGTTGATCTTTTTTTTTATGCTTAATAACCCAGTAGACTATTAAAAATATTCAATAAATTAAATAATACTATAAGCTTAAAATTTACGCCCTATAGCTCTCTATTGATCCTTTAAAGGGTAGCTTGTCATTTCCTATTAAAAAAGTATGACCACATCACGATAGTTATATATTGAGATTAATCTTATATAGAACTATTGAGCATAGCATAAAATTGAAACATCAGTTTTTTTATTTATTTACACATGGGTGGGATTGGGGTAGTACACCCCCTATACATTTGCTATACGTAGCTCCTCAATTTTTTATTTTTTTTTGGTTTTTGACTTTTTACCACCATCAGCATAGAGATTATTGAAAGTCACGTTAGGATCTAAATAGCTTTCATGCTGCTCTGCAGAGTGTATCCACTGTGATGGAGCAAAGTCTGGTGGACCTTCACCTGTTCTCCAAAGAGCAGGATTGGATACACGTACTCTGTTGTTAGGCAGGGCGACAAAGTTGCCTGTCCATTCCCCGGCATCTAACAGGTACAACACATGACTCTGTTTATGCTGTGCAGGATCGTCTGCTATATCATTGTTTGTGTAATCAACAGTAAAAAGATATTTGGCTTTATAAAAATCATTATCAATTTTACAATGCCATAGACTTGAACTAACTCTATCCATCACCACTACACTGTGATCTCTAGATTCACAATCCCAAGGTTGAACTAAATGGTCTTGCATAGGTTCTGACCATTCATCGAGGGGTATGTCGGCAACAAGAGCTTCTATAGGCATCCTTGCCCACATAGCTCCCCCATGAACATTTTCATCTGGTCCATCTTCCATGTCTATTTCACACCCGGTGAAAACAACTTGAAAGCTTAAAGACCTATCAGGAATACAATTTACGGCAATCGCAATAGCGTGTAAGAACTCTCCGTGGTACTTCTGATGATTGTGTGTGAACTCCTTCCTTACCCAACAATTAAAATGTGGGATATTACTTATAAGGTAGGACATTATCTTCTAGCTGCACCACCTCTAGACATTTTCTTGGTGCGTTTGACCATAGTACCTTTAGCCATCTTTTTTGTGCCTTTGACCATTCTTCCTTTAGCCATTTTTTTGGTTCTCTTGACCATAGTACCTTTAGCCATCTTCTTAGTACCCTTTTTAGTTCTTTTACCTGCCATTGATTTCTCCCTTTAACTGCACGTAGTTACTTTTAGATCCACGTAGTATCTATATATACCTCTGAACCTGTTAGTTCAGTATACAGTCGTATTTCAGTTCTGTCAAGAAAAAAGTTGACAAAATGCACCACAACTGTATAATAATAACTAACAGGCGTACTATTGTCTGTTATCGGTGTAAGGGGTTGTGATAGAATATAATGGCGTTAGGGATTCCAGTTATACTTCGTTACGTAATAGTCACCTTTAGGCAGTCCGTAAGACCTATAGAGTTTGACTTCCCCTTCATCAAGATTGACTTTAACCAAAAGATAACGGAGATAATAAATGCCACCTGACGAAATCAACGAAGCAGACTATATGCCTGAAGAAATAAATGACCTACAAGAGATTAATGTAGCAGCACCAGAACCTGTTCAGTTAGATTTTTTCAAGTGGTTAGATAACCAAACATCAAAAGAGAAGGGTAAATCGTTTTATCAGTGGTTATCTGACTCACTCTAATTATGTAACAAGGGGGAGTTATGATAGATCCTGTTACGTTGAGTGCAGCAGTCAGTGGAGCAACGGCAGCATATAATGGTATAAAAAAAGCCATTATGATGGGTCGTGAAATAGAAGACTTAGGATCACAGTTGTCTACGTGGATGTCGGCTGTTAGTGATGTTGATAATATACATAAGAACGCTAACAATCCATCAACATTTGATAAACTGTTTAACGGTTCAATAGAGCAGGTAGCTATAGAAAGTTTTTCTAGTAAAAAGAAGTTACAGAAACAACGAGAAGAACTTCGTAATTTTTTGATAGCTAACTATGGATTACAGGCTTGGGATGATCTTATAAAAGAAGAAGGAAGGATACGTAAAGCTAGACAACAAGCTATATATGCAAAACAAGAACAAAACCGAATGATACGTGACTATAGTATTATGGGTGTAGCTTCTCTAATAGGTTTTGCAGCAGTAGGATGGATGATTTGGATCGTAAGTCATTCTATATAGCTTTGTTAATATTATTTTTTGTAACGTACCTATTTGTAGGTATAGTCAGTGCGAAGATGACAACGTGCAGATTAGCAAGTCAGGTGCTTATAAATAAACAAAGGGTTTGTGTTTATGTTGGTGCAAATAACACTCAGTATAGAGAATACTTACCTTACGATGCAGGAAATTGTCCAAGAGATTATCAATGTCCGTATCGACCAAATGAAGAACCGTTTGATATAAAAAGTGTAATAAAAAGTATAAAGAATCAATTTAAATGACAGCACTAACTAAAGTAAAAATAAACGAGAAACAAGAAAAGTTTCTTGACAATCTAATATCTAATGGTGGTAATATCACTAAGGCTTGTGTTGATGCAGGATACAGTCCTAACACAACAAACTGGTTAATGAGGAAACTAAAGGATGAGATTATTGAAAGGACTAAACTTCACTTGGCGAGTGCAGGAGTTAAGGCGGCAAGTCGTATCATTGAAGCTTTGGATGCAGATGGTAGTATCCCTGCTAATCAGTCAGATGTACGAATCCGTGCAGCGAATGATATCTTGGATAGAGTGGGTGTATCTAAACGTCAAGAGATACATACTCAAACTGAAATACTTCATGGGGTTGTGTTTTTACCCCCTAAACAAGATCAAAAAGATATTCCATACGAAACAATAGAGGGTTAAAATGGCAGAAAAAGAAGAAGAAATAAAAGATGAAAAAGGTTCACCACCTTTAACAGATGAAGAAAGATTAGCTATTGAAGCAGCTAGTGATGTTAATAATACAGAAGGTGTGACTCTTGAACAAAAACAAAGACATTATAATAGAATGTCTGAGGTATACCCAAACATAAAAGGTATGTTACGTGAAGCTTTAAATTTACCCACAAAAATGTATGGTGGTGGTTCAGTAAGACCTACAAGGAGTTATTAAGATGGCTGAAGTAGACGTTAGTAAAAATAAAAATAAAAATAAAAATAAAGACACTACAACTAATAAACCTGATAAGACTAGGAATGTTCAAAAATTAAGAACACCAATAAAAATACCTGTGTTTGGTAAAATGGATAAATTTCAACAAGGACAAGCAAGACTTAATCAAGCTATATCTCGTTTTGATACAGCAACAAAAAAACAATTAGGAAGTGCTATGAAACCTTCTTCAGCTTCATCTGGTATATTACAAAAAATAAAAAAAGAAGTTAAAGATGCTAGAAAAACTGTAGTAGATCAACAACAACAGAAAAAACAAACAACTAAACCTAAAAAGACAGGAAGTCGTGGTGGTGGTGGTGGTTCTTACATTACAAATGTACTTAATATAGGTAAAAAGGCAGGTACTGCAGGTTATAGAGCAGTAAGACAATTTTTAAGTTAGTGTTTGAACGTATTGATGTTAAAAAACTAGGACCACCTATCAAGATACACAGACATAAAGGTGTATCGACAATAATAAAGGCTAAGAATGGCAAGACCAAAACTAAAAGAAGGCGAAAAAGGTAACTATAATACCTCAAGAGTTGTTCTTGCTAGAAAAAAAGTAACAAGACAGCTTAATTTAAGGCGAAAAGAACTTGCTAAAGTAGAAAAACAGAAGCAAAATGCCATAAAAAAGCGTGATACTGTTAAAAATGCTCTTAATTTGATTAAAAAAGGTGGTATAACAGAGCAAGAGTTTATAAAAACACTGCCAAAAGAGGTAAAAGAAGCTGTTGAAAGTGGTGTAGAGATCACTTTTAAGCCAAATAAAGGTCCTCAAGAGCATTTTTTATCAGCACCAGAGAAAGAAGTACTATATGGAGGTGCAGCAGGTGGTGGTAAGTCGGCAGCAATGCTAATGGATGTGTTAAGATACGCAGATAACCCTAATCATAGGGGTTTATTACTGCGTAGAACACTAGGAGAGCTATCAGAACTTATAGATCAGTCTAGAAAGCTCTATCCAAAGGCATTTAATGGTGCTGTATATAAGGAATCAAAGAATTTATGGATATTTCCGTCAAAAGCAACAATACAACTCAGTTATGTGGACAAAGATTCGGATGTTATACGTTTTCAAGGACAAAGTTATACATGGATTGGTATAGATGAGCTTGGGCATTATCCTACTCCATATGTCTGGAACTACCTCAGGTCGAGATTACGTACCACAGACCCAACGATTCAAACATATATGCGATCATCAGCAAATCCCGGTGGTGCAGGTGGATGGTGGATTAAGAAGATGTTTATTGACCCTGCTCCTGCAGGTGAACCGTTTTGGGCAACGAATGAGGAAACTGGTAAGATACTGATAAATCCTACTACGAACAAACCATTGTTCCAACGTAGATTTATACCTGCTAGACTAACAGATAATCCGTATCTTACAGCCACAGGTGAGTATGAAGCTATGCTTCTTTCTCTTCCTGAAGTAGAACGTAGAAGATTACTTGAGGGTGATTGGGATGTTGCCGAAGGTGCAGCGTTCTCAGAGTTTAATAGAGCAGATCACGTGGTAGATCCATTTGATATGCCTACAAACTGGACAAGAATAAGAGCAGCAGACTATGGTTACGCTAGTCCTTCATGTGTATTATGGGGTGCTGTTGATTGGGATAACAATCTCTGGATATACAGAGAACTATATGCAAAAGGTCTTACAGGTGAAGCTTTGGCACAGGCAGTGATGGAAGCAGAACGAAATGATCCACCAATGATGATATCAGTATTGGATGGAGCGTGTTGGTCAAAGCATGGCACAGGACCTTCAATAGCAGAAACTATGATACGAAACGGTGTTCGGTGGATACCTGCTGATAAAAACCGTGTATCAGGTAAGATAGAAGTTCATAGACGGCTACAAAAGAATGATTATGATGAACCACGCTTACGAATCTTCTCTACCTGTACAAACCTCGTAAGAACTCTACCTACACTACCAATCGCAAAGACGAATAGTGAAGATGTAGATACACACGCAGAAGACCACGCATATGATGCGTTAAGATATATGGTTATGACTAGACAAACAAATCTACCAAGATATACTCAGTTTAGTTCCGACCTAACAAAGAAATATAAACCAGTTGATGAAGTGTTTGGATATTAATTATGGCTGAAAAAAGAGAAGTAGGTGTTGCAGGTGGAAAGTCACCTTACAATTGGAATAAGTTTGGTAATAAAAAAGAAAACATAACTTTACAAATGGTTCTTGATGTTGCTTATGAAAAAGCAACTGCAGCTACCAAATCTAAAGCAGAAGAAACTCTTGAAGAATTTGGTAAAATGATATCTATGGATCTAGACCATTCTGAAAGATCTATTTTTAATCGAACAATAAACGATCTTGGTGAAAACGATTTCTTTGATGAACTTGCTGAACTTTATCCAGTTGACGGTCCTCCAGATTCAAAATTAAAAGAAAGAAAAAATGTTAAGGCATTATTTAACAATATTGAAAAAGCTGTAAAAGCTTACAATAATATTTACGCTCCAAAGAATCAAGAATATTTAAATTCAAAACCTATTACATCTAACCACAACATTTTAAAAGAACCTGTTGTAATGAGAGTTCCTTTTATGTTGTCTGATTCTGCTCAAGTAGATGAAGGTATTGCAGGTGAAAAGTATAACGCATATTTACAAAAACTTGACGATAGAATACTAGCAATAAAACAAGAAATAAATCTTGGAGAAGTTACTCCTGCGAAATTAAAAAGTTTAAATAAAGAATTAAATATGTTAGATGCAGGTAAAGATTTATTTATCTTTCTTTCTTTAACAGGTTTACGTTCAGGTGAAGCTTTATCGATAGGTTGGTTTGATCCTAAAGTTGGAAACTCTCATCCTAACAATTTACAACATGGTGTTTACAAAAAAGGGTACTCAAATAATTTAAAAAGAGATGTTCATCAAATTTTTCTTCCTCAAAATGTTACAAAAATGAGTAATGTTTTATCTATAAATATAGATGATAGATTAGGAAGGATGTTAGATAAAAGAGCAGAAATTGCAAGACGAAATGGTTCAAGGCAACTGTTTTCTTATTTTAATCCTGAAAGTGGTAAAACCGTTGAAGCTTTTTCATATGAAACAAATAAAGCAAATCTTAGTTTAAAGAATATGCTTTTTGGTGCTAATAGTATTGCCAAGATACCGGGAATATCTTACAGTCCTACTTTAGGACAGACAGTAGATTATTTTTCTGCTCACGATTTAAGACGTTTTTTTGCTTCTGCTGCAAGAAACTGGGTGATGGGTTATCAAGGTCCGGGAGATAAAGATCAATACGATTACTACGTTTCTTTGTTTCAAGGTAGATTTTCAGATATATTTAAATCTCAAGTTGAAGCTAATAAATATTTTGTTCAAACACCTTACTCTAATAAACCTACTACAGCACAATTTCAAAAAGAATTTATAGATTCTATTATTCAAGATACAAGTTCTTCTAATCAAATATCTGGTTTACAAAGTCATTTTGGTGTAGTTGATCAAGATAATGTGACTCTTGATAGAGGAGAGGGTTCAACTGACGATGTAAAAAAAGGTTTAGATTTTGAAAAGAAAGATTTAACAAAAGCAGTTAAAACAGTTCCCTTTGAACCAGAAAAAAGATCTTTGTTAGATGTAATACGTGGTAGACAAAAACCAGAACAATCAGAATTTGCAGTAGAAAGAGAAACAGCAAGATTAACAGCAAAAGAAAAAATAGCTAGAGCAGAAGCTGAAAAAGCAGGTAATTTACAACAAGTACAATACTATGATGATTTACTTTCTGAAAGACAAAAAACAGGTGCTTTTACTACAGAGCAAGGTTTACTACAAAAACAATTTACAGAAGAAATTTTTGATGAAGATATAGTTCAACCAGAACAGTTAGAAGAAGTAGAACGATCTCTTGAAAACAAACCTTCTGATATAAAAGATTTAGAAAGAAATACAAATAAACCAAAAGAACCTACAGTAGATTTTAAAACTCAAGCAGAAGAAGTTAAACCATCTTTAGGTAAAAGGTTAAAACTATTAGGTAAAAATATACCTTTTCTTGGAGCAGCAGTGGGTACAGGTATTGCAGGATATTACATGGCAAAACCTAAAGAAGCATTTGCTGTTACAGGTCAAGAAACAGATGAACAATTAAAACAACTAAGATTAAAACGTGCAGGAGCAGAGTTTGCATCAGGAGTATCTCCTATACCTGAACCTGCAGCGTTAAACTTATTGAATGTATTACCGGGAGTATCTGGAATAAACATTCAGTCAGCAGGAGAGTTAGTCGCTCCTACTGCAGAAGAAGCTAAAGCAAGAAGTAAAGTTTCTCCTGACAAACCAAATCTAACGACTCAAATGAGTAATCTTTTTAATTAAAGGAGAATAAAATGCAATTTGATAAAATGAAATCTATGCAAGGCGATATGAACCCTGTAGATGGAAACAATCTATTCAGAGAAGGTTTAGATCCAATGCTTATTGGTCCTACAGTTCAAGGTCCTATGCAACAGGATGCACCTAACGCAGGTACTATTCATGGCAACAACATGGACTTTTCAGGAATGAAAACCATGCAAGGCGAGTTATCATCAGCACAAGAAGCAAAGTAAATGGTAGATATAAGGAAGTCTGGAGAAACAGACGAGGAGCAAGAACTAGAGATCTCTGAAGAAGAAGGAGTGATCGGTTACATATACGATAAGTTTGAGGATGCAGAGAATGGTCGTTTTTCTGATGAACAGCGATGGCTTGATGCGTACAAAAACTATCGTGGTTCAGAGAATGAAGAATACAGATCTTCTGAACGTAGTAAAGTCTTTGTAAAAGTAACAAAGGTTAAAGTTCTTGCTGCGTATGGGCAAATAATAGATATTCTATTTGCTAACAAAAGATTTCCTATATCTGTCACTTCTACACCAAAGCCAGAAGGTATAGCTGAGTTTGCTCATCTTAAAAAACCACAACAACAGGATCAACCAAACATAGGTCCTGAAGGTTTTGAAGGTGATGGTATGGAACTACTTCCCGGTGCATTGGAAGCTACATTACCAGAAAAACCTTTTCTTGGTGGTCTTTCTACAGAGTTTGGTGAGTCAGAAAATCTTGTTGCAGGTAAAGCAAAGATGGGTGAACCACAGATTGAACCTGCGGCAATGGCTGCCCTTAACATGGAGAAAGTTATACAAGATCAGCTAGTAGATAGCAATGCTGTAAATATATTTAGACACGCATTGTTTGAAGCTTGTCTTCTTGGTACAGGTGTAATCAAAGGACCTTTTAGTAATACCAAAACAGTTCATCGTTGGAATGGTGTTGGTGAGGAAAGAACATACTCTCCTTACGATAAAACAATGCCGTCAATAGAAGCTGTGTCCTGTTGGGATTTCTATCCAGATCCTTCTGCTGTTTCTGTTAATGATTGTGAGTATGTAATACAACGACACAGATTTAACAGATCACAAATGCGTGGATTGATAGGTAAACCTTTCTTTGATAAGGAAGCTATTACTGATTGTATCTCTAGAGGACCTAACTATGTTGAGCGAGGATATGAAGGTAGTTTGTATTCAGATGAAGCAAACGATTTACGTTATCGTGAAAACAGATATGAAGTTCTTGAGTTCTGGGGTGTGCTTGACAGAAAGATGGCTGAAGCTGCAGGAATAGATATACCAGAATCAAATGATGATGGTGACTCTGTATCTGTAAATATTTGGGTATGTAATCATATGATATTACGTGCCATGATAAATCCATTTACTCCAGACAGAATACCTTACCAAGCTGTACCATATGAGATAAATCCATATCACTTGTTTGGTGTTGGTGTTGCAGAGAACATGGAAGATGCACAGTTGCTTATGAATGGTCATATGAGAATGGCTATTGATAACTTAGCTCTTGCAGGTAATATGGTCTTTGATATTGATGAAACACAATTAGTACCCGGACAAAGCATGGAAGTGTTTCCGGGAAAAATATTTAGAAGACAGTCTGGTGTTACAGGCACAGCAGTCAATGGACTAAAGTTTCCTAACACAGCACCAGAAAACTTACAGATGTTTCAAACAGCACGACAGTTAGCAGACGAAGAAACTGGTATACCATCAATAACACATGGACAAACAGGTGTTACTGGTACAGGTCGTACTGCTGCAGGATTAAGTATGCTACTTAGTTCAGCAGGATTATCTATAAAAACTGTAATAAAGAACATTGATGACTTTATGCTCAAGCCAATGGGTGAAGCTTTCTTTCAATGGAATATGCAGTTTAATGAAGCACAACAAGATATTGTGGGTGATCTTGAAATAAAACCACAAGGATCTGCAGCAGTTATGCAGAAAGAAGTACGTACACAAAGATTGACTACACTTCTACAAACTGTTACAAATCCTATGTTAGCTCCGTTTATTAAAATACCAAACTTAATAAGAGAGTTAGCAATATCGCAGGACATAGATCCTGATCAATTAGTAAACGACATGAATGAAGCTGCAGTATTTGCAGATATATTAAGAGGATTAAATGAACGACAAACAGGCGAAACTGCTCCTACCACTGGTCAACAACCAAACATGGGAGCAATGGGAGGAGTATCTCAAGGAGCTGCAAACACAGGTGACGATCAGGTTGGAGGTGGAACAATCGGAGTCGGTACTTCGCCAACTGCAGGGGAAAGCGGCTTTACTGCGAACACTGGTCAACCTGAAGTCGGCAGTGAATAAAACAATGGAAGTAAGTAGGGGTAAGTAATGGCAACACAAGAGGAAGTACAAGCATTGTTAGGTGGCGTAGCTTCAGCAGGAACTACTCAAGGTATGAATATTGAACTTGAGGGTCTTAAAAAAGTTAAAAAAGCTAAAACACCTTTAACTTTTGAAGAATTACAAAAAATTTATGAAACAGGTGGAGTTATACCTGAAGACAAACAACTGCCTGATCTTACTTACGACCAAGCTAAAATACTTCCTGCAGGTTTAGCTACTGGTGTTGCTATGACTTCACAGATGGATGTTATAAAAGAAACTGCAGGATTTGGTACTGGTGCAGGTGGAACTGATGGTGGTAGTGGTGATGGTAAAGATCAATCAGATGGTGAAGTTGATGACGATGTAGAGTTTAATTGTCCTGAGGGGTATCAATATAGTTCCTCTACTAAAAGCTGTATTCCTATTGATACTTCGGATAGAAGAGAAAATAACCGAGCTACACAAGCATTTTTAAGTCAAGTAAAAGATAATCATCACACATTCTTAAAAAACATTATATCCTCACCAGATTGGGATGGTACTTTTGATTGGGTTAAAAATAATAAAAAAACAGCAGGAACAAGTTTTGCAGCTAAGAACTTTAGTTTTTTATATGATGATCAAATATTAGAGGAGCTGTATAATGAAAATAACTATGGATTACCAGTAAATATAGCAGGTCCTGTATCTAAACCTACTTCTACAACTGTTGAAAATTTACCAGAACCACAACTAGCTCCTGAAGATAAAGGGCAACCCTCTGATATTTTTATATCACCACCACAGGTAGCTCCTGAAGATAGAGGAGAACCTTCTACTACTTTTACACCACCATCACAGGCAGGTATAAAAGCAAAGTACCTTTCTATACCTGAAGTGGATACTCCACCACCATCAAAACCACAGGTAGCTCCTGAAGATAGAGGAGAACCTTCCACTACTTCTAGACCACAGATAGCTCCTGAAGATAGAGGAGAACCTTCTGATGATTTTAGTTCTAATATTTCAGGAAACGTGTTTGGAAGAAGAGCTTTTCAGGAAGGTGGTGAAATACAGGGTATGATGCCTATGCCACAACAACCGATGCAACAAGAAGCACCACCTGCTCAGTTACCTATGCCATCAGGACAACCTGCAGGATTCATACAAGATCCTAATGCTGCACCTGCTCCTGCTACACCAGAAGAAGCTATGCAGGGTGAAGGTAGAGAAGATGATGTAAAAGGTAAACTTCCTGAAGGTACGTTTGTAATTAACGCTATGGCTGTTCAATTAGCAGGGATAGACAGATTAAATAGTATGGTAGAAAAAGCATACAAAACACTTGCAGAAACTATGAGAGAAAAGAATGTTGATGAACCTTTAGTTAAACAACTTTTAACAAGATCTCAAGATATGTCAGGTGTACAAGTAGATGTTGCTGTATCTAATGGTGAATATATAGTGCCACCAGAAATTGTTCCAATTATAGGAGAGGACAAGTTGCGTAAAATAAATGAAAGAGGTTTACGTAAGCTTGAGGAAAAAGGTACACCAGAACCTGAACAACAAATGAAAGATGGTGGATCTGTACAAAAGTTATCTAGAGGTGGTTTTGTTGAATTACAAGATGGTGGTTTTCCAAGCACAATAAGTAGTGGTTTTATATATGAAGATAAAAGAGGTAATACCATTGCTACAAAAGATACTCGTGATGCTCTTGAAAGAGGTGAAGACGTTAAAAGAATATTTATGGGTCAACCCCCTGTACAAACAAAACAAAGAAGAACTGAACCTATAGACAAGAGAGGTCCTGAAGATAAAGGAGAACCTACAACAACTACTTCTACAAAAAGAGTGCAATCTTCTTTCATACCAACAGAGAGTGTTGTTTCTCAAGAACCAAGTGAAAGAAAAGACATTGGTTTAATAAATGCAAAAAAACCAGTTCAGAATCAAATACTAAAAGGTTCTGAAGGTATGATGAAAGAATACTACGAAGGACTAGATAATCAACAAACAAGTTCTAAAGATTCTTTTATACCGACAGAAAGTGTTGTTTCTCAAGAACCTAGTGAAAGAAAAGACATTGGTCTAATAAATCAAAGAATAGCTCCTGAAGACATGGGAGAACCTACAACAACTACTTCTACAAAAAGGGTACAAACTTCTTTACCTAAATCAACAGAGGGAAGTCTAAATGCAGCACAAAGATCTTCTCAACAAATCTCTTTTTTACAACAAGAG
>TARA_R100001591_G_scaffold37382_1_pt1 | contig 13978 bp, 24 predicted proteins | sample TARA_R100001591 | Tara Oceans TARA_R100001591 (sample SAMEA2622725) | marine metagenome | biome: marine biome (ENVO:00000447); feature: surface water layer (ENVO:00002042); material: "saline water (ENVO:00002010), including plankton (ENVO:xxxxxxxx)" | depth 5 m
GGCTTATCAGTCAGCGTAGTGTGACATAGATTAGCGGAGATAATGATATTTGGATATAGGGATGCGAAATCTACCAAAGCAACATTCTCATGCCTACCCGCTACAGGAGGCATGACCCATGCGGCTTGTAATTCAGGTCGCTCTTCTATCCATGATGTAGGTGCCTTCAATTCAGTGTGCCTACCAATCAACCCTCTGAAGTATCGTGATACATTATGTGTACTACCAAACTGTACACCACATACTTGCTGCATTGCAAGGTGGTATGCCGTACAATTCAACTTGTCATCAATGTCACGCAGTAATGTAGTATCAACTAAACAGTAATCCACGAAGTCATCATAGTAATCAGACCAACCGTTGAATACAGTCATGCCTTCTATCTCATCAGTAAGTTTGTGTCCTAAGTCTAATGCTTCAGCAAACCATGCAAGTTTCCTTTGTTGTGCTTTTCCTTTACCGGACTTCTGCCACACACCCTCAAAGCCACTACCTTCAGTCCACTGTGCCGCAGTATCGAATACCAGCCTACCCTTGATAGGTTGGGCCGTAGTCTTGTAACCCTCACCGTTCTTCTTGGGAGGAAGGAATGTACCAATAGGTGACATGTCATCTCTAAGTGGGCCGAGCCTATCATACAGTTTAGGCAGGTCAGCCCATGCCCCTGCATGAGCAATTAGCATGTCAGGGTCACGCTCTCTTAGGTAATCTAAGAATCCCTCAAGCATCATATGTTCGTCAGGGAATGTGCGTAATTCATATCCGTCATAGCGGTCTATCCATTCTGTCTTTGTGATATTGTCACGGATAGACTCTTGACTCCAAGCGAACACTACAGGACTGTCAGCATCAGAGTCAGCCACGGCTATCACAGTGATAAGACCGTCACCATCTGTCTGCCACTCCATATCATAGTACCACTTACGAGGCTTGAACTCCGGTAACTTATCGGGATAGTTTGTGAGTAGTATTTGGTCAAGGTAGTTTAGGTCAGCCTCACATGTCCACTTACCAACCATGTCTTTGATTTCCCATAGTTGATTAGGATGATTGACTTCTACCTTCCATACTTTACCACCATTCAGAGCATAAGATATTTCATCCTTATTTATTCTGACATTCATTCTTTCAAGGCGATTGAGTACATAGGTAGGCGCACCCTGTTTCAACCAACAGAAAGGATATACGAAGTCATCATCCTCATGCGTGATGTAACGCTCATGCAATACCCCATCAGTCCCACGAGTACGCTCATAAATTATAGGCGGCTCGTAAGGGTCATTAGAGATATAATCAATAATCATTCTAATCACTCCACATCTGATTGCTCTGCCTTTGGTAGTCCATAGTACCCTTCTTCTTTCACAGGTAAGTCCATGTATATTGCGAAACAATATTCACTACAGAATCCTAATTCTCCTATTGGAGTCATCATTAGATAATTCGCTTTCTCATCACAGTTTCTACAACTATGGTTACTTTCCATCTTGTGATATAAGTCCATCAAGCATCACTCTCGTTTATTATTAGGAGTAAAGTATTATCTTGCTCAAAGATAACCGGCTCTCCATCTCCCATGTGTAGCCTTGCATCTCCTTCATCGAGATACTGTAAACACTTAGGCAACCAATCACCAAAGTATGTTTCAACTGTAGCGTTAGGGCCGTCAGCATCAGTAACAGGTAGTGTAGTGAACAGGCGACCTGTAGCAGCCTTGCCAGCCACTATACCCAAGTCATTCTCCCCACAGTGTATTCGTAGTTTGAATTGCGAATCAGCCGCAACCAGCCCCTTCATACCTGCTAATGAAATCAAATCCTTTGTTTCAACATTAGCGTGAACATTCAATGTAGCACCGGAAAAGTCAGACCAACCTACAGACGAACATGCCTCAAGCATCTTACGGATAACCACAGTTTTACTTGCTGATAAAATATCATCTGTGCTTGGTATCTGCAACTTGTTACCACCTGCTTCAATATGAAGAGGCTTCACAGGAGTAGTCTGTCTAAGAGTTACCTCATCTTGTTTACTCGCTTTCAAGAAGGCTATGGCCTTCTCAAGCATAGCGATGTGAATGAAACCCTCATCGAGTACACTCACGCCTGTAATGTGCTTACGCAAGTAGTAGTGTGCAAATCCTACCTCTACTGTAATACGGTTGCCAGCGCAACTCATACGCACATCAGTTACACCCTTCCCAAAGGAGGAAAGGAATGCAAGTAATTCTTTTCTGTCTACATTAATTTTACACATAGTATCACCTCATTCAAGATAGGAAAATGATAGGAAGCGAACGACTTCTCCCTTTTTGCGTACCGAAGCGTCTTTATCATTTATTACTGCACAAAACCTATCTCAGTAGTATGGTCCCGAGTATCATAAACTCCCATCATATAGTTCAGGCAAACCGAACCATTGGTAGTCACCATCAGGCTTCGTTACAAAGACCGTCTTAGTTTGGTCTTGTAGCGCAGGGTTTGTCTTACACTTATGGAAGCGAGCCTTATATTCAGTCTTTACTAACTCACCCTCATCATCATATTCTTCTTCAGTTTCCATCCAAATAATAGTCGGTAGGTAGTTGTTAGTTTTCTTTTCCCATTCCGGTTGCCAAGATGTTTCAGCATCTTTGCTGAATGAGAAGTTAGTATTGCGTAGGTGAGTTTCCCAAAAGACTCTCACACCTGCTCTCACAAGATTGCGAGATAGTGCTGTCAATTGGTGGAAACGAGTGTTACGAATAGCCCAATCGGACTGTCGCTCAACACGCTTTGCATCACCAGCACCACGGTTGTCAGCCGCTTCAATACCATCCTTAGCCAATCCTAAGTCAATGATTCTCATGTTGTTAGTACATACCTCCAACCATGAGTCAAGTCCACTCACAAGCACACCCCAAACAGGCGCACCTTCGTTAGTGACCCTGTGTAGAATGAACTTCATAATGTCCATCACACGCTGATGAGTGCCCGGATAGTCGTAGGCAGTACGGTCTTGAATACCCATCTGCCACGGACTCCAACACTTGATGTTAGGGTTGTCACCCAATGCTGACTTGAGCATTGTAACACCCATGTCGAAATCCAACGCATGTAATTCTGCATCTTCCGGTTTAGACTTATCACTCTCAAAAGCATGTTTTACGATACCCGATTTACAAGTACCATCATGCCCTGCAATTCCTATGAATTGGTGAGTCATCTTCTTTTCCTCACCCATCTTGTTTTCTTCAGCACGAAGATGAGCGTATAGGTCGTTACCACCCTTAACCTTTTGAGGCTTAGGTGATGCCTGTACTTTCTTCTCTTCTGCTTGCGCTACCACTGTTTCTCCAAATCCTGCCATCTTAATCTCTCCTTACATCATGTTTCAAATAACAACTGTCTACAATTTCCTCTACTAACTCATTAAGAATATCATCAATAATATGTGTCGCACTTACTTCATTCAACAACTCATCTAATAACTTACAAAGGTGGTTTTTGAATATGTTCTGTGCATTCACAGCATCCTTTGGTGACCTTTTAATGGCTATTTTGATTGTATTCTCTACAACGCTTAGTATGTCATTGTAGTCACCAAAGTCATATACAAAGTCTAAATCATTTTTGTAGCCTAACTGTTCTGCGAAATCATTCATTATTCATCACTCCCAAAATATTTACCTTCATCTTTCATATGTGCAACACAAGTTTCCTTTACTGAATCATCATGGAAAGTAATTTTCATCACTCTTACATCAACTCCATCCCCTCTATCCGAATCAATTTTAATAATTTCATCGTAAATCTCCATTGCTTCTTCTAATGTATGGAAGTATTGCTGACTTGCCATTCTATCATATTTCAAGTGAAATGTTTCTACAGAATACATATATGTATCATCATTCATTCTTCCTCACCCCAAAATCTACCTTTAATTATAGTGGATTCAATACAAGTTTCTTTTTCAAAGCGGTTATCAACATAGGTATATTTCTTCACACGCAAATCAACTTCATATTCACTATCTAAAAAGTGTCTAATGCGCTCATTGTAATCATCAATTGCTTCCCTCAATGTTTGTACACGACTTGTAGTTGTCACCATTCTGTGCGGGTCATCTACACGAACTGTTTCTACAGCATATACATATGATTCAGTCAAACTGACCAACCCCTGTATCTCCGCCTGTTTCTCTTCGGCGGCATCTTCGTGGGTGACCATAGATACCATAGACAGTCATCTTAGGTGATGTAAGCCCATCCCTTGTAGCCATACCGATACGGCCAAAGACGAAGACTGTGGACTTCTCAGCGTATGGGAATGACTCTTCACCCCAATGCGCTCTGAATGGGCTACAGGTCTTACCTACTGCACCCGGAATCCAACAAGTGACATCACCTGCTATTGGGCTGTTAAGCACCATTAGGTAATTCTCACCTTCTGAATCATACTCGCTATCACGAGGCTCAGTGTTCAATGAAGATACGATTGCCCTTGTGATAACAAGTGGCCCGAATTGCCTCTTCTCTCCACCTGATGTATAGAATTGCTTGCGCTCTTCGTATGCTTCTTCAAGTGAATCAATGCTCACATACAAGTCGTGGAACTCTGAGTTAGTCCAATACTTAGCAGGTTGTAGGAGTGGTCGTAGGTTTTCACTAACGAACTCATCAGTGTATTCAACTTCAAAGTTAGAGTAGATACCAAGCACATCTTTGAATGCTTCACTTGCATTATCCCTTGGTGGTACAACCTGTATCTTACATGGCCTACCAATGTCAAGGTTGTGATAAATATGCTCTTGTGTTAGGTCTACTCTCCACATACTGATTGAACCATTCTTCACGAAGTCCTGTTCCTCTCCACCTAAGAAGTAAGCATAGCGACCAAACTTAACATAAGGTGCAGGTTGATTGTCATAGGTAGTCAAACAAACCCAATCATTGTCAGCCTTGAAACCGAATGGTGGGTTTTCATCAGATGGTGCATCAAGCACAGTTTTACCTTCTTTGTGATGTAATGCCCACACATTACCTTCCTTCTCAAAGGCTCCAAGCCTACCACTTGATACAGCCTCATTAGGGTCTTCTTTGTATAACTTCAGATTAGCACGAACAATGTTAGCGAGTCTGTCACTCTTCTTGTCGTGCATACCCAAGAAGCATCCAACCCATGTCTGTAGTTTGCTGTTAGAACCACTACTTTGTTTGCGTGTTTCTAAGATAAACTGCTCGGCCCAATCTACAAGTAAATCATCATCCTCTTGGGATGGGTCATCACAAGCATAGTTATCCTTGATGTCACCTAAGAACTCAGTTATTGCATCAGCAAGTTTCTTGTTAGTTCTCTCAGCATATTTGTCAAGACGGTCAGTGACCCCTTGAGGAAGGTTAGCAGTGCTGTTACTATCTGCAACAGCACCAAACCCGTTTGCTTCTCCGTATTCTTCTTCGTATTCATCTTCTTTGTCCCATGTGTTACTCATGCTTTCATCTCCTTTTTCAATTGGGCTACTAATACCTCTACGAAGGATTCTCCACTCCCCGCCCATTCGTAGACATATTTCATCATGTCACCCCATACTGCCATAATAGCAAATGTAGTGTCAGGGTCATTGTCAAAGTGCTTTCTAATTGCACGATGGAAGTTATTCATAAACGATAACTTATCCCCCGATGAATGTAATAAATCTAACAAGTTGTTTCTCAAATCATTCCACTCGTTAGATATAGTCATCTCCCACCAATCATCATCTTCTTGTTTCATGGTGAATTGTTTAATTGAATCTGCTGTCTTTGGAATACGCTCAAGTGAATTAACTGCTGCTCGCAAATCTCCACCGTGGAACTCCACTACATCACCGTAGAATGGTTCCCACTCTACAGGTACACCACATGATTCTGTGAGTCTTGTTAGGTGGGAAGCACCCTGCTTGGCTGATACCCTCTTGAAAGTGTATGTAGTACATCTGCTCTTGATAGCAGGGCGTATCTTGTCACCATAGTTAGCGGTAAGAATGAAGAGTACCTTGTCAGCATACTTCTCCATGATACCACGCATGGCATCTTGCGCTTGACTTGTAAGACCATCAGCCTCATCAAACACAACCACCTTGCGCTTTGTACCTATACCACTTAAACGAGAGAAGTTTTTCACTTCCTCTCTAATGTGTCCGATACCCCTATCATCACTTGCATTAGTCCACATGATATTCATTTCATTGTAGGCAGTACCAAGCAGGGTGCGAGCAATTGCATTGGCGGCACTTGTTTTACCTGTGCCGGGTTCACCTACGAACAGAAGAGCCGCAGGGTATTCGCCTGTTCTCTCCCATTCAAGGGCATCTTCTACGAATCTGTCATTGCCTACCACTTGGGTAACTCTAACAGGTCGTAAAACCTCATTCCAATTAACTGCCATATTCCTCAACCCCTATCTCTTTTTCAGTTTATATACTCTGACTTCAATTCGTCATATTTTTCATCGTGCTGCTCTACCCAAGACATGAATCTCTTCCAATTCCTGTGCTTATTCCTTGGGATTTTGGGCATAGGATTCTCAAGCACCCACTTTAACATGTGATACTTGACCCTATCAGTAGGTGACATCAAGAACTCAAACGCATCTAACACCTTCATCCACCTTCCCAATCTTTCTACGCACTGTATTCTCCGAGTTTTCATTACACTTAAACCGTGGGAATTAGCCCACACTTCGATACACTTCTTCTGCTCTTCTGTAGTATTAGGTTTGAGTGTAATGAACTTCCTTACCTTCAACCCATAGGCGAAGGGCGTTTTGTCTACGGCTACCCTGAATGACAAGTGATTAACTGCCAGCCCCAACCCAATGAACTCAGTCGGATTCACCATCATCACCCACTATTGCATAGTAATCTGTTATGTCATCTATGTCATCTATACCCATATCATTCTCAATGTCTACAAAACACAAATGCCAACCATCAGTAGGCGACCATGTATGATTTAATTTTACCACTAAACAATCCTCTATGTTGTGAAAGGCAAGTCTTGCTTTAACATTCAATCCTTTTCTTTTCAATGCAATCTCTAAATCAAATGGTAACTTCTCCATTGTCATTGTTGTCACATCCACAATTTCACCGCCATCACTAAAACCGATAACAAACTCATATCCTTCTTTTCCTATATTCCTCACACTGAGTAACTGCCCGTATAGTGTATTAGTACCATTAGTCAATAAATAGTAATTATTTTCATCAGTAATTAAAAAACCACCCTTTGCATATGACTGAAGCAACACCTGTGACTCATGCCATTCATGTGTGATAGGTTCCTTGTAATTAGAAAATGATAATTCAATATCCTCATTGTGCCACATACCTGTACCCAATGGGTTCTCCCATACCCAACACTCTTCATCTCCATTTAACAGGGGCATGTACTTTGCATTGAGTGTACCATTTCTATTCCTCGCTATTCCTCTACACACATTAAACATCTTTGAACAGTCTGTAATGAACCACCACTTAGAAGGAGTAACCGTACTATCCCATGTTTGTAATTTAACATTAGATGATTCAACTATCTTAGCAGGTGATACTTTGTAAAAAATTACATTCATGTATTCTTCAAAGGAACCTTGTTGTAAACCACTGTGCTTCTTCAACCACTTGAGCATTCTATTCCTTATTGAACTCCATCTGTAGTCTAACGCCCATCTCCATATTAACTCTGCTTCCTTTACACCTAAAGAATGACAGAACGGTAAAATCCAATTCTCATTATTAGCAGCGTTTTGTATTACAGCAACAGCCTCTTTCAAAGTGATGATAGTCGTCTGCTCATCAGACTCCCATGTAAGTATCTCACACAGTGGCCTACCTCCGGCTACATCATCAATATCATTAACGAATACACCTAACTCTTTAGCGAAGTTTATCTTCAGCATGTGATTAGATATTGACAGCCTACGATGTGAATTGAGAAAGTCCCAAATAATACGACATTCTTTTTCTGAAATATCTTTCAGGAGTAATTTATTTGGCATCAGAGAAATTAACTCCGTCACTCTTGCGAGCGTGACCATAGTATCACTCTTCTTCATCTAATGGTGAATGTATAACTGACAGACCCCATAACCAAGGGGGTACACGCTCTCCGTTTCGCTCTTGACCTAACACTGTAATGTTATCTCCATACCCCTCATCAAATAGACCAGCATCAGCGAAGTCCTTGAGTTGCGCTCTTGTCAAAGCAATGTACTGTCTATCTTTTGAACCCCATTGCATAAACAATTCATCTCCTGCTAATAGGTGGAAATCATCGGGGTCTACGGAGTTTACCTTATCACAACCACCACACTTCAGCATGTATCTCCATAGGTCAATGGGCACAGTTTCATTTGTATCAGTTTGTGCATCCACCGTTTCTACATATTCAGCAGTAGCATTTTCTAAGTCACAGTTAGCAAGTGGATAACCACATTCACACACCCATGCTCTTGCTATCTCCTGTCGTCTTTCAAACTCCATGTGTGCTTGAGCCTGTGGGTTTAGTGGTGGAGTAACTACCTGTACATCGTCAGGTTCATCCACTGTGTAACCACACTCTTTCAAGAGAATGGTCAGCCTTTCATAGTGCTGCTCAGATACAGGGTGATTCATCCTGTAAACTAATGCGTAAGTCTTGTCATCAGTCTTTCTGAAAGTAACACCGCTATCATCAGGTGACCATATACTATCTACAGCCATACTTGCAAAGTGTTCTTCTCCCCACTTAATCAAATCTTCACTCGGTTGCCAATCCATTGTCCTCACCTGTTACCTCGCATATCGCAAACTCCCCACAGCAGAGGGCTATGTAAAGATAACGACCATCATCCATTTGTAGAATCTTATTACCAACTGAAGGGTCAGCACCACATACCGGGCAATCAAAACCAAACTCAGAAGCATAGTGTTCACTTACGAACTTTCTCTCTTCACCCTCAATTAAAATCGTATCATTGATGAACTCATCATCAAAATCTTTCATCGTTATAGATTGGTACTTGTGGTAGTTATCATCACTCACACCGTCACCTCCACGCCTTGCCACCAATCGGGGGCAGGTGTTCCCTTCTCCCACTTGGCGAACTGCTTGGAATGGTAGTATGCTTGGTATGCTTTGACCGCATCATCGTCACGGTACTCATCGGGCATGGCTTGTGCAAATGGTGTAAGTTCACCTTCGGGTATCATATCCCACATTGTACACATGGTCTTAATCGGCAGTTCACAAGCATGTTCTTTACCAAACCTTCTTTCATATTCTAAGAATAATATACAAGCATGTTGAGCAAGCCATTGAAAGTTATCTCGACTGTCACCAGCCCACACTGTACATGGATGATGTTTGTAGCCACCCTTGTAGGGTGTGCCACTTTTAGTTAGCGGCATCTGCTCATCAGTAGCACCATGCCTACGCAGGGCTGATGCCATCATCTGTGCCGCTTCTACACACATCTTGGGGATGTGCTTGTCGCAGTGCATTTGTGCCGCTATTGTTGGGCTTTCATCTAATACGAATATGTTCATGCCGTCACCTCAGTATAAAATATATCAGCCATGAACGGAACAGGCAAGCCTCTTTTACTTGAACAGGAAGTGCATATTTTGATAGTTTTACCACCTGCTATTCTCGCCCAATGCCAACGGCAATTACGATTAGAAAAGTTTTCTTTACTAAGTTTTACACCACAGTCATTACATGGTTCTCCTAAATATCCCCGCTTCATTTTTTTCCATTTGTATTCTTTCATCCAAATACCTCCTTATGTCCACACTTGTCACATACAAGTGTACCCTTGTTGAGTGCTTTACGATAAGCACCTGACTTGACTTGATACACACCAATCTTTAGTGTACCCTCCTTACAAGCCGGACACTTCATGTTCACTCACCTACATCAAGTAACTCTTCTAACAGCATAGGATAGTCGTAACTATTCAACGCCAACTCAAACGCCTTACCCTTCTTACGAGCAAAGGTTCCAAACAATGCTGACTCCATACGCTTCTGACTCTTCTCACCATTAGCCAACTTAGTGAACTGATGGTCAATAGCCTCAGTCAGTGCATTGTATGCAGCCCATGCTGTACCAGCCATAGACCCAACTTTGTTGGTAGTGTTATTCAAATTACTTTTAACAGTATTCAAAAGGTTCTGTGAGCGTGTTGTCAAGTTACCCTCTTTGTTATGTGTAAGGTCAAGTGCATCAATGAAGTACATCTCCATCTGATGCTCAGTTAGTTCAATGTCAAGCAGTGATGCTGCTTGCTCGCCCCACTCATAGAAGTCCTTGTTAATCATACCAAGTGCCTCTCTTGCCTCATCAACTCTACCGTGTAACTTACCTGTGTGTCTGATGTTGTAGCCACCACTGCGCTTGCTTAGTGCAAGAGTTAGTGTGTTGTTACATACTACACGAATAGGGGTCAAGAATATCTTGACTGAACCTGAACCATCGTGCGAGTTTACAATCAGTATGTATTGGTCAATGACATCAGCATTGTCAATGACAATACTCTCAGGTAACTTAGCCAATACCCATACCTTCTCTCCATTACCTAACGCACCACACACCTCAATCTTGGCTTCAAGTGTATTAGTTAGGTCGTCAAGGAAGGAGAACGCTTCAACATTCTGAAACGGCTTCCATACCCTGCCTACTGCTGTACTTCTTGTGAGTGGTATATACTCACCATCTTCGTCTATTCTAAACACACCGTATGTATCAGGTATTACATCGTACAATTCATCTTTGCCTTTGTATTCAAGTGGTAACTTCGTTACCTCCCAATCTAAGTGTGCTGCTGCCAACGCCTGTGTCGCTGTCATCAGACCCTCAGACTGTTGCCCCAACCCATGCCAAGGTGTGTCGCCAGCCCATGCTGTCATCCATTTTCCATTCTTCGTTTGTGCTATATTGTGTCCCATATTCATTCCTCCTTTTGTGTTTCGTATTCATCCCATAGGGTGAAGTATATTTGCGGGTAGTTGTGCATCATCCATTCTGCAAATCTCATTATGTTGTTGCTTGCCATTTTTATTCCTCCTGTATGTCTACATCTATTGCGTCTGCACGAAGAGTCCATTCACCTAACGATGTATGGTATCTTCCTATCTCATGCTCACCTACCCAAATCCCTTCTTCAATTTCTTCGGGGGTCATTTCAGTCGTTATTTGTCTCTCATATGTCACTGTTACAGTGTATGTTTTCTTACTCATCTTTATTCCTCCAATTTGTATTTCTCACCAATGTATATACCTAACTCGTTATACAACTCATGAACTTCTTCTAATGTAATTTCATACCTATCTGCATAATACTCAACTTCATTATCTAAGTAGCCAAACACTTCCCAAATGTGTTGTAACATTTCTCTCATTTCTTTCTTCATCTTTCTCATCTCCATTCTCTTTCTTGGTTTATATACTCTTCAATTATTTTGTCGTATTTCATCTCCCGCCTATTCAATCGTGATACCCATTCCTCTGCTTGAGAGGGGCGAGCCTCACTCATTACTTTGTAAATCTCTTTGTGTGTCATACCCAACATCTTGAGTAACATGTACACTACACCGCCTGTCCTGTCCCGGCCATGTACACAGTGTATGAGTACATCTTTATCTTCCTCTAACAAGTCAGTAACTAAGTTTAGTGCATGGCACCAAATAGCAGCATCATTAGAATGCGCTCTGAAGTAATAGTGGTGCCGTTCATTCTTGTCAGAATGATGCCATGTAGGTTTGTACCTACACAATGTAACCACTGTATGATGTGGCTTCATGGTATCACGGAAGTCATCTATACCACACATGGTGATAGAACCTTTAGGGAACTCAATTGGTGTGTTCATTGTTCCTCATCCTCCACTTGGTCGTTACCGTTTGGTCTGAACTCAAGCCAAGGGTCATACAAGGTTTGAGTCATTACCTCAACCTCTTCTTCCTTCTCCATACCACAGGCGTAACACTTGGCTTTGATGTTGTATCTCTTGTATTTCCTCTGCAATTTCCCATTAGAAGGTGGTGAATCATTGGGAGTAATGTGTTCCACTACCCACTGATGGTCTACGCATGGGTCAGCGAAATTAGTTTCACGCCAAGCCTTCAGCCTGTCCATCCTTTGCTGTAGTGCAAGCATCTCCTGTTTTATTTCATCCTCAATTTCTTTATCTCTCATTCTTCCTCACCATACATTGCTTTGTAACATTCCTCTGAACAGATGTGTATATCATCATCATCTATCTCTTCTCTGAAGTCACCCTCACCTTCCATCTCTGCTGCACACCAATCACATTCATACAAATCGTGATGACCTTCTTCTTTTACTGTGTGGTGGTCGTCTATGTACCAAGAGTAGTCACTGCTTCTTTCTTCACCGCATTTATAACAGCGAGCCTCGACTTGCACATGAATAAATCCATCACTGTCACTCGGTCTATACGGCACAGTAAACTGCCACTCATGTTCACATTCTTTCTTCATCTTAGTTCACCCTGTATATGTAGAAGGTCTTGTCACCAACCTTGACTTCGTGTTCTTCGTGGTCGTAATGTGCAAGGAAATGTCCTCGCCCATCAGCACCAATGGCTGAATCAACAAAGTCCTGTAGTGGACAGTGGAATGACGACTTCGGTTGTGTTGCTTTAATGAGAGATGCGATTGCATCATTGTTTGATTGACACTTACCATTAGCAGCCAATGCTTCAAACACTTCAATGTCTACTCCTGTTTCACCTGCAAGGAATGATGGTGTGAAAGCCCAAAGGCTATCAACAATGTATTCGTATGCTAAGTCGTTTGCTTCTTCATCGGTGCATATGATGTAGCCTGTGCTATCATCAAACTCGTAAGGAGAAGTGTCACCACCGTAGTCCTCAAAATCTCCCCACTCATAAGATATAGACTTTGGTAAGGTATTTCTTCTCATGTCCTTATCACACCCTATAAACTGTGCAAGAGCATAGCCTCTTGCGAACTCGCCTGTTAATTCATCTTCAATTGTTTTCCATATCATTCTCATGCCCCCATTTCATCATCTAAGTGAATAACTAAATTATCTGCTTCATTTGATAACTCAAACAAACTCTCCTTAATCATACCCAACATTGCTTTAGTGTTTTTATGGTCACCCCATACATCAGGAGAATCTACGAATGCTTCTGTAATATGTGATATTGCATCTTTGAAATCATAAACATCTGAAAGTATCTTAGCAAGCACTTTAATTCTTGAAGATTCAGTCACTTCATTTTTCACTACTTGAGTCATTGGAATAGGGTTTAATCTGTATATTACTCTCCCACATTCTTTACCCTTAATCAATAAATGCTGACAAGAATTAACATATCTTTCAGCAGTGCTTTTTGATTTACCGCAATCCATTATGGACAGATGTAAGTCTTGCCCATATACCCATTCGTGTCCGTGTTCATCTGTATATCCCGTAGGTATTTCTTTAATCAGTCTTGACACCAATGACATAATTTCATTATCCATTCTTGTCAAAGTCTTTCGCTTTGTTGGTTTTAATTTATCTGCATATATATTCATTCTTCTTCACTCTCCGTTAAGTCTAACTGTGGACATTCACCACTAACAATACCACCATGCTTCTCAAGTAATGCTTGTATTACTTTAGCGGGAACATAGGGATATACACAATCAACATAATTGTTCTCACCCAAATCCTGTTGTGCATACTCTTTGATTAGGTCGTCAGGCTCACTTGGATAACCTAACTCGCAAGCCTTGTATGCTCTCGCCTTGGCTCTTGGTGCTGAGTAGTGTGCCGATGATGCTTGTATGGATATTCTAAATCCATCAGCACAAACTACAGGTTTTCTTATGCGCCACTCATCTTCAGTTCCTTCTTGCTTTACTTTCATTCTTCTTCACTCTCCATTAAGTCTATTTTCATGCTGGTCCCTCCGCACATCTGTCGCCGTCACACAAGAATGCA
>TARA_R100001591_G_scaffold39462_1_pt1 | contig 13969 bp, 30 predicted proteins | sample TARA_R100001591 | Tara Oceans TARA_R100001591 (sample SAMEA2622725) | marine metagenome | biome: marine biome (ENVO:00000447); feature: surface water layer (ENVO:00002042); material: "saline water (ENVO:00002010), including plankton (ENVO:xxxxxxxx)" | depth 5 m
CCCCATCCCACATATATCACTATATATTGAACGCTCTAGCCCCTATGTGTGGCAAGATTATTTTTTTTCTTAGCCCATTTTTATAGGGTTTTGATGGGCCTGACAAATTGTCATTATGGGATTCTCTATATGAGCCCGATGCGTAATATGAAATTTTCAATAAAAGCTGGGTTTTGTTACGAATAGTGTAATTCGTATAGGCCTGACAAATAGTCACCTGTTTTATTTGGATATATGGGAAATTTTTCGTATCTTTAAGGGTGGCTGGGTGGGTGCAGAAATGCGTAGTGGAAAAATAAATGAAAAATAATTGGCTAAATATTTGGAATTCTCAGGAAAATTTCGTATATTTACTCTGTAATATGATTGATATGATTAATAAATGGTTTACCAACAACAAAATATGGCTCAAAGCATTGGGTGATTTCACCTTTTTGGCCTTTGTTTTTTGGTTATTCTATTGGGCATTATGGATATTTTGTCCATGTTAATGAAAAAAAAGTAAGAAAAAGCTTGTATATATGGAATTTTTTTCGTATATTTGTAGTGTAAGTTTGAGTTCTGATTGAGAATTGCTCTAAGAAACAAACTAAGTTCTTTGAAAAAATATGGAATAGTATCGGCTAAGGATTAAAGGCCGTTGGGTTAATCACCCTATAAGGAGGCTTGGGTCTCCCACCAATACTCTATGATGGAGTTATCAAGCGGTTCGAAACGTGAGGTGTGCCAGAGTAGGTTCGAATCCTACCTATTCCTACCACATATGCGGGAGAAGGGTTAAGAGAAACCTGCTACACATCCAGTGTAGAGAAGTTGGGGCAGTTCCAACCTTCCGCTCTACATAATATCTCACAGGCGATGAAATGATACTACGGATATTATTCTAAAAAAGGGCTATCACTATCTCTCCTATGAGCGGAGATGAGATTTCTCCGCAAGTAACTACCAATGGTTCACCTCTCAGTTATCCCTTCTGAGGGGTTTTTTTATGTCTGACACTTTGTCATATGTTTACATTTGTAAACACTCCTAATACTAAATTCACCAAATCGGAGCTCGGTACACCTAATAATACTACTATATACTATACAGAACAAGCAGAAATAAAAAGGACTAAGCAACCCTATACTACATATACCACATAAGGGCTCGCAATGGCTAGACAGGTTTCTTGTAACTGGAGACAAACGCTTTTTGTAAATCGGGCTCGGACCGGTTTTCCTGTGCCAGTCAATTTTTTTACCTATAGGAAAAAACATACTATCCTACCCAAAGGTAGGTGCTGAGTAGCTTCCACTATCATAATAGCGAATATTCCTCAAGCTCATATGTATTTGTAATGGAGATACTATTATCAATCGGAGTAATGTTATTCGTAGGAGGACTTCTTACATTTGGATTGTGGGGAAAGAAGAAAGCTACATGCGGTGATGATTGTAATTGTGATTGTGAATAGTTAAGGGTTTATACTCTTATTTGAAAAACTTCTCTAATTTGTGTTCCGTACTTCCTCTTAGGTTATAGCATCTAAAATCCTCTACTTCTATATGTTGTGAGTTATTCTCTTCTTTCTCTATACCCCATCCTTCTATACACATATAGTATCCAAATGGAAATCTTTTCTTTTTTGAGTTTATAATTAAATCTAAATACCTTTCGTTCCCTACCCCTATACTCATAAGGACACAACTCCATTTACCTCTTCTTAATTTTCTGAAGTTACCAACAATCCCATTGAACCATATTTGATTACCTTCTCTCTCCATACCCATATGCGGTAAGAACTCATAACTATCCCACCATCCACTCTTAGTGAACTGGTCATATACACTACCCCTATAATCATTCCTTAACCATACACCATTATTCAGAGCTTCTCTTCTATGTACCCACTTCTTATATGATGATTGATTATGTTTCAGAGTAGCTTCCCAAAACTCTTTAGGTCTCCTTACCTTATGATACGCTAATGCCCATACCATCTGTCCATACGCTATACTATGTCCTTTAGCGAATGAGTACTTTCTTAGATGTGTTAGTTCTTTAAATACCGAAGGGTTTGTAACTTTTGATTTAAACTCATCCATAACCTTCTTATTCATATTCTTAAATCCTCTCCTATACCTATCTGCCTCACTAAGTGTACAACCAACGGATTGAGATATGAACGATAGAGCATCCTCATCGAATATAAACTTTGCCTTACCTTCTCTAAAGTAAGATGCTTTCCTACCACCATCGGCAGCAGCTGGTCTAATCAATGCCAATGCTAATGCTACCTCATACATATTCTTCGGTTGTAGAGCTAAGATAGTTTTCCTCATCGTTCTACTCTCAGCTTGTGTTAACCCTAATACATCTCCTCTACATAGTAACTCAGAGGTTTCTCTATCATCTATAGGATAATCACATAACTTAGTTTCACCATCTAACTCTCTCAGTTGCGCTAATCCTCTATTACACAATAAATCAATCTTAATCCAATTGTTATCCTCTACATCGTACTTATCTACCATTATCTGATTATCTTTCAGTATAAGATTCTCAGGTATACCATCTTTCCATATAACGATACCACCACAATGTTTACTCCAATTCCTCTGCTTACCCATCAATTCGCTGGCAATCTTATAACATCTATCAATAGTATCCTTATCTTTAAATATTTTTTCGACCTTAAAGTACTTTGGAACAAACTTCCTATATCCACATCTACGGATTGCTTCTCTTAGTGCCGTTTTCTCTGAGTACTTAACTCTATTAGAAATCCTACTAACCATATTAGGATAAGATTCACCGACTTGTTCTAAGATAGAATCTCTAATATCATACGGAACATCGATATCGAAATCTGGCTGGTCTTCTCTTGTCCAATTAAGAAATCGTTCTAAAGGTATATTTTCTTTTATTGGGTCTATATCGTGGATACCCATAAGATATGCAACCAATGAACATGCACCACTTCCTCTGAGTAACCAAAGTGAATTGTTTCTTTTTATGATTTGTATGATTGTGTGAACTTGACGGTAGGTTTCTTCGAAGTTCTTAGCTTTGATTATTTCTAACTCTTTCTTTAATCTTTGTATGTATTCTTTTTCGGTAGGGTAGGGTCTTTCAAATAACCAAGTGAGAGGATGTTTCATTAAAAAATAACCTTTATTATATATATTAGACTAACCTTATTATTAACAGATAAAATGAAAAAAAATATATGGAGATTGTGGGCTCAAGCTTTAGGAGAAAAAACAGGTGAAAATGATAAAGAAGCTGATGCGGTAGCTAGGTTTAGAACCCTACTAATATTACAAGGTGTTATTACAAATATACTGATTTCTATTAATATTCTTATAAGTTGGTTAAAATAAGTAGTACTGATATTTATTTAATATGAACAAATTATTTGCTTTTGGTTGTTCTTTTACAGATTGGAATTATCAGATTCATCATTCTGATGCTTATAACAATGTTAATGAACACAATAAGATTCATAAGTTTACAGAACAAGACCACTTCATACACAAACTATCAGTAGAGTTAGGATTAGAGTGTATAAACAGAGGACAGGGTGGAGCATCAAACGCATACATCCTTAAAACATTTTATCAATCTTTACCTGAATTTAAAAAGGGAGATGTTATACTACTACAAAGTACATTTGGAAACAGATTAACATTTCATCATAGAGATACAAACGAACAAATGGATTTAATAGGTCCAATGGAAGAGCAGGGTAATCCAATGATAAATGAAAAAAGATATGGTTCTAATTTTATTAAAACAATTAATGATTATTTAGTTCTTTACAATCATCCTGATTTTACCATCGATACTATGTATGAGCCATATCCTATGATTTCAGAGTGGTGTAAGATGAAAGGTATCCATATAGTATTTTGGAATTTGGATGATTATAACCCACTTGGAAAACTTGTTCAAAGTGCACCAAATGGTATTGGTTGGTGTCAATGGATAACACAGAATGAACTTACAATTGGTGATGAATGTGGGAATGGAGATGGTCATCTTGGTTTAAAAGGAATGGATATAATGTTTGAAAAGTTCATACTTATAATAAAAGATGTTATAACGCGCGATTTAACAAATAACTAAAAAGGAGAAAATTATGGCTTGGCAAGTAATTAAATTAGATGGTTCTGTAGAAAAAACCCTAACTAATGAAGAATACGCTGCACTAACCGATGGTTGGGAAGGTGGATTCATTGGTGATATCAACTATTACGCAACAGATGAAGAAAATAGAGATACTATAGTGGGTGATTTAGATGCAGCAACACCAGATGAGATGAAAGAATCTATAAGAGTTTTTAAGGAAGTAGCAGAATAAGAAAAAACTATATAAATTTTTTTAAAAAAACCCGTGATTTTATTTGGAAGTCTCGGGTTTTTTTCGTATATTTACTATGTAAATGAGTGATATGATAAATACTAAAACAATAAACAAATTAATAGTTAGTGGATATGATAAGCTAGAATCCGTTGGATGTTATTTAGATTCCGATGTTGGTTCTGTATATCCTATCTATATAGAGAATGGTGAAGAAAAGTGTGATTACAACTTAGAGATTTCATTGTATGAAGATGAGGTTTCTTCAGATTGGATAGAATCACTATCACCTGAAGATTACGAAAAGTGTAAAGTTTGGTTATCTTAAATTAAATAGTTATGAGAAATAGTAAATTTCAAATATGGTTGGATGAAGTCAACCAAAAACGAAAAAAGTATTGGGATGAGAATTACAATTATAAAGAATACTCACCCTTAACGGCTAAGAAAGGTCAAAAATATATGAAAGTTATAGATGGTGGTTCTGTATGGGGATTCGTATCTATGTGGGAGGGAGTACTAAAAGGTACTTTAATATGTAAAGGAGATTTATTAAAACCAGCTTCGTGGAGTACACCAGCTAAACATAGTCGTGGAAATATCTTCGATGGTTCAGATAAATGGAATTTTTACGGACCAAATTACCTATAATCACATCTTAATATAAAATCAAAACAAGTATAGTATATAATAAAAGAAATGGCGAGTTGACCGAGCGGCAAGGTAGTGGATTGCAAATCCATAAACGATGGTTCGAATCCATCACTCGCCTCAAAATAATTAAGATTTCTCTTGGATTTCTCATTTATTTTTTGTATATTTACTATGTAAATAAATAAGATATGAAATCAATATACCAAATAACTCACAAAGATACTTTAGTTAAGTATCTACTTAGTAGGGATAGAAAAATTAAAGCATTACAAAAACAAATAGCTGACCTTAAAAAATAAATATGATTGGTAAAGAAATAAAATTTATAGATAAATATGATAGAGTTCTTGAGGGAACTGTTGTTGATGATAACTATACACTTAAATTTGGTGGCCCCATCGTTAATGATGAAGTTACTGATTTAAAAGGTTTAGTTAAAGTGAAACACTATGAAACCACAATGAATATTGGTTGGATGAATACAATCATTGAACCATCTCAAATAATTGAATGTAATAATTGTTGATATGAATAACCTATATGAAAGATTAGAACCATCTATAAGAGAAAATCTCTTAGCTGATGTAAAAAGATATCCGCTTACAATTGGACAACTAATTGATAAGTTAAAAAAGAATGTTGCTATTACTGAACTTACCTTTGGTGAGATTTCCACTTTGAGTGGTTATAGTAACAAATTCATTGAAAAAATTAATGAAGTGTATGATATGTTTAACAAAAATTAAAATATGACTAAATCAGATTTAAAAGAAAAAGAAGGTATGTATTATATCGGTGATATAGTAGATATTGATGGTGATGGTTGGGTAGATGAAGAAACTGCTGAACTAATATTATTAGAACATAACGGAGGTACATACTAATGGAATACTTTATTTACGGATTAGTGTGGGGTATATTTTGGGAATGGTTTAACAGACAGCAAGGTGAACCCATTGATGATTTCAGTAGAATAATGCATGTATTACTATGGCCTGTATTTTTAGTATTATTTATAACAGGTTGGATTAACGGATATATAAATGGAGGCGATGAATAGTTGGCACTATAGAGAGATGGGCTCTCGAAACAAAAAAACCAAAAAACTTAATTATTATAATGTGAGAGTTACTGATTATGTAATTGATGATTGTGAATGTATGGCTAGACAGTTTAGACCGCATTCACCATGTAAACATATGAAGAGATTAAAAGAAAAACTTTCACACCTATCTATTTAATATTGAATGAAAGGCAAAGAAATTGGTAATCAGTTAAAAACGCTACATTTATTTGGCGATTCTTTCACTTATGGTACTGGGTGTAATAAGGGTGATGAATACTATGAAAGGTGGAGAAACATAGGAGATGCTATGTGGGGAGAAATATTATCTCATAAATTATCCGCACAATATAAAAATTATGGAATTCAAGGAGCTTCCAACGATTATATATTTGATACTATTATTAACCCAACAATATGGGATACCATACAAGAAGGTGATATTGTAATTATAGGAAAATCCTTTACCGCTAGATTTGATATACCAGACAACTTAGATGAAACCTCAACAAGATTAGATTCAATCAACACTGCTGAAATGACAGAATTACTCGATAGTTTACACCCAGATAAATTAGGAGGTAGGGAGTGGGATAAATTAGAAGGACCGGAATTAAATAATTATCTTGAGATAAATCCTATGTTTAAAAACTATAATCATAAAAGAGAACAAATGTTAAAAACAGTTGTTAATTGGCATCATTGGTTTTCGTGGAATGATTTATATAAAAAAAGACATGACCTGAGGTTTGATTATGTAGAAAAAATGTTAATAGAAAAGGGATGTAAAGTAATTGTGTGGGGAATCGAATCAGATTTTGGTAATCTTGAAACCATAGCTAGACATACTAAAAATCAAATAAAGGATGGACACTGGTCTTATAAAGCACATCGTATAGTAGCAAATTCATTTTACGAAAGAATCATAGGAGAAAGACCACAAACAACAATATGAGTAAACAACCAATACCTGTAGTGAGAGCTATCTTTGGGAACTCCAATAGTATAGAAAGGGAAATGAATAAAATTACCTATCAGTTCCCATATGAAATAGTATATTGTTGGGGAGAAGATAATTACGACTTAATGCGTAGGTATGATAAGAATGTACATATGGTATCTGGTCAAAAGTTTGATTTGGTAAATAGTGAAATGGAGCATGTATTAAAGTTAGTAGCATCTTCATTAGCATATGACCATTATGGTGAACACCTTCTTTTAGATTGGGATGTGGGATTAGACCCCAACTATATAGAGGAGAGACCTAATAACGCACTTGATGTAGAAGAGTTTTGGAAACAAGTCAGAAAACATAAAATATCAATGCCACTATATGCTTGGTGGTTAGATAAATCAGATTATTATAAAGATAAAGATACTTTAGCTAAATCACCCATAGTTGGTGGGGATTCTAAAATAGTAGAAGCCGTTAGAAAATACGGATGGAAATACAAAGATATGTGGGTTGTACCTAATGCATGTTGGATATATACCGATGGTGAGGTTAATATAGGAAAGGAACTATTGGATTATATATTTAAAAATGATATCAAAGCATTGGTAGAGGAAATTGGTATGAAAGAATGGACTGGTATGACTTTAGAAGATTACATAATTAATCATCAACCAATACCAATGTATGGTAAGCATGGTATGTATGGACATTATTCGGATGAAGAATTGGATTTACAAAAGTATATAAACGAATTTGTAAATGTAAAACCAATGTTAAAACATATATAATGGATGGTAAAGAAACAACGGTAGCTTATCTACCTAAAGGTTGTAGAAAGGTTAGGGTAGAAGTATTTCCTTATCACGTCGATAGGATTGTTAATAAACGAGCTCGAAAGCCAGTTATACCATTAGATGCAGAAATATTAGCTATAGGGATAGGTCCAACCTTCTTAGAATCATATAAGAAGAAATATAAAGTTAAGTGATTTCAAGCTCGGTACGAATAGTATCTACCCCTAACTCAGCTTGATATATTTCATCTAATGTAAAAACATCGGTATCTATATAAGTAAGATTACCTTCAGTATGAACCAACACACAGTCCTTCAACGATTGGATGTTACCAACCTTATGAATAGTAAAATCATCAGTATGGATTATGTGGGTAGTATTGTTAACTCTATCCCATCGTTGTTGTAGGTTTAACATATATTAATAATTATAAGTATGAGCGTATTATTAGAGGGATTAACGATATTTGTAGTAATAGCATTCATTGGTGTTATTATTATGGAAATGTTCCCATCTAAAGATGAATGAATTAGTGCTAGAACTATCAATCTTAAATAAATCAAAAAAATTTTTAAATTTTCGACTATGAAAGAAGAGGTGTATTATAAGGCAAAAAGGGTAATCGATAGTTGTGATTCGATTTCTCAAAAAAAGGGATGTGAACGATATATTAAACAATTCTATAAGGTGTTTGAAGATAAGATGTTGTATAAAAGACTTAGTAACCGATTGAACAAAAAGTTCCCTTAGTTGTCAGTGTCTTAGTTGTCGGTGTCTACTGTCTGTCTGTCAAGTAGTCAAGTAGTCATTTATATATAGAGAGAAAAATAAAAAACGAAAAGAAAAGTTATCAACAATGATTTGGCAAGGTAAAGAAGTATTACATTTAGTTCTGATGAAAGACCCGTTCCAACGAATAATGAACGGAACGAAAACAATTGAATACAGAGATAGAACCGACTATTGGAATCGTAGATTGCATGGAAAGGATATTAAATGGATTTACTTTCAATATGCTTATCACAAAAACCCAACCCATATGGTGGTGGAAGTTACCGATGTTCAGATTACCGATAGGTGGGAACTTCACTTAGGTAAAATAATTCATTTAGAAAACAAACATTTATGAAGTATTGGAAATTTAATTTAGCTGAATCTGAATTATCTAAAGATGTAGATGTTATAAAACATACATCGATACATAAGGATATAGAATCGGTAATAAATTTATTCAATAGTGAAATAGAATGGGATGATATGTACTCTATAGATGATTGTGTAGAAAGATTTAATGATGGGTGTTTTTGTTTTGTATTATATCAAGAACAACAACCAATAGGGATACATTGGTATTATGATATAAGACCTAATGTTTTTGGTTTCAACGCATTTATCTCAAAGAACAAAAAGAATCAGAATCGAATATCTCAAAAGTTTTTTGATACGATGTGTAATATATTATATAAAGAAGGATATCAAACCTATATAGCTTATTGTGATGATTGGAACGATAAGATGTGGTATAGAGCAAGTAAAACAAAGGGATTCCAACCAATAAGTGTACATATGTTTAACGATATGATTGGAGCCGCTAAGAAAAAAACTTACTTTTAATTTGGATATTTAAAATATTTTTTGTATATTTGTACTATGAGTGAATTAATATATGACCCTAACAACCCGTTATCCGATGAAGAATTGGATAAAATAGCAGAAGAGGATTTTGATAAGTTCTTAGAATACTTAGATTCTAAAACAGCATACCTCAAACAATTTACCAAACCATTAGATGCATACCATCTAAAAAGGTTCGCAGCTCAATCAAAGATGGCATCTGAAGGTAAATCACTAACTACTGAAGAAATAAAGAAACTTCAAAAGCAAGGTGAAAAGAATGATGCAGAATCATTTGATGAAGAGAAACATAAAGAGTGGATTGATAAAAAACACCATATGTTAAAAAGTGGTAGTTTAGGTGTAAAGAACATAAAGACCCATAGGTCACAATGGTTTGATTAATGAGAGAGATTGATACACATAATATGTTACATTCTGAAGCAGTAGAATATGTGGAGGATGTTGTATTGGAAGAATCTCTAAAATCAAAACTATTTAGCGTGAGGGTTATTACTGGTAATTCTCAAAGATTACAAAAACGAATTCAAAGGGAAGTTTGTAAGAAACATAAGTTAAAATCAGAAATACCTATAAACAACTTGGGTACGATGATTATATACGAAACTAAAATTATATGAACAGATTAAAATTTTTTAAATGGTTAGATACTAACCACACCGATGTAGAACATATCCGTTTAGTTAAAGAAAAATTTGATGCTAATAGTGAAAGATTTTTAGATATACAACAATCTACAGCTATGGATACTGAATTAGTTAATAGTATTAAGGAATCATTAGTTGATGGTAAACGATTAATTGAAACAGGTACTGAGTTCGGTTCTTTTATTTTAAACTTTATAAATGATATAGATAATATTGAAACTTGTGAAGTTGATGAAGAATTTTACACAATAGCAAAATATAGATTGCAAGATACTCATATAAATTACCATCTAAAACAAAGTGAGGAATTATTGAGAGAATTAAAACTAAAAGATACAGATGTATTTTTTTTAGATGCACATGGTGGTGGTTATGATGAATTCAATGATAACCCACTAACAAACGAACTAAAAGAAATTAAAAATCAGAACATAAAACCAACAATATACATTCACGATTTTGGTATTGAAATGGATAGTATTAATAAAAATGATTGGTACTTTGAGCATGAAATTTTAGATAAAAAATATAGATATCGTTTTGATTTTAACATACATAATGGATGGAAATTAGATTGGGATTTTATTAAAGATAATATAGAATCCATATATGGTAAAGATGGATACATATTAGCATACCCAACCTTCAATGAACCAACTATACATCCTGTAGGATGGATAAAAATTACAAAAAAATAATATGAGAAAACTACTATTTAAGATTAGAGAAGAAACAGAAAACTCACAAACAACAAAGTTTATAGAGTTTATTACAGATAGAACTCCTCAATGGACTGAGGAACAATATTTGAGGAATAGAACTAACACAACAATGGAATTGATTGGAGATGAAGAAACAGAAGAAACAGAACCGATATCAAGAGAAGTGCGATTGGGATGATATGACCATTGGTGAACTGTCTCATCACATTGGAAAGAAAATGACCGAAAAAGTTGTGAAGAGTAAAAAACAATACACTCGTAAAACAAAACACAAAAATAAGGGGGATTAGCTCAGATGGCTAGAGCGCTTCGCTTGCACCGAAGAGGTCATCGGTTCGACTCCGATATCCTCCACCATACAGGCCCGTTCGTCTAGTGGTTAGGACATAAGGTTTTCATCCTTAAAACAGGAGTTCGATTCTCCTACGGGCTACTAACTTATGATATTTCCATCCTACAAAAGACCGATAGAACGAATCAACAATAAGTTGTACATAATACATGCAGTCATTCCTATCGAAAGAGTTAGAAATGTAAAAGGAATCAAAGAGTGGTTAGGATGTGATACCTCATTTAAAGTTAAAGGAAGAGATTATTGGTTTTGTGAAGAAATAGAAGAAGCTGATTGGGAATATGTTTAATCAAGAAATAATACTTACTAAAAAAGAATGTAAAACCATCATTGAAATGAACAATGGATTTACACAAAGTAAATTAGGCGCAGCTAAGAGTGGATATGATTCATCAATAAGGTCAAGCTATGATTCTATTAATAAAACAAATGATACGATTCGAAACCTACTTTTACCAAAATTATCTAAGTATGGAGTGATTGGTTTATCCGATTATTTCACTATTCTAAAATATGAAATAGGACATGAATTTAAAAAACATAGAGATATAGGACTTAACGAAACTACAAATAAACGATACAAAACTTTAATCATACAACTATCAAACTCTGATGATTATGTAGGAGGTGATTTGATTATATGGGATACTAATGGAAGAACTGAGACTAGATGTGATAAAAGCGTTGGTAATATGATTTTATTTCCTTCGAAACTATTACATCAGGCAACTCCAGTGATTACTGGAACAAGATATGTAATTACATTTTTTCTAACCAAAGAACACTTTAACATAAGAAAGACACTAACCTAATATTTATATAATGTGAACTGGGTAGAATACTTTTATAACATTGCGGAGCAAGTAAAAGAAAAATCTAAAGATGAACGAACTAAAATTGGTGCGGTCATAGTTGGTAAAAACAAAGAAATTGTATCAACAGGATATAACTCTTTTCCAAGAGGTATAAACGATTATAGAAAAGAAAGACAGGAAAGACCAGAAAAGTATTTTTGGTTTGAACACGCTGAACGAAATGCTATATATAATGCTGCTCGTATTGGCGTATCCACAGAAGGATGTACGATGTATCTAACTTGTGGAGTACCTTGCGCAGATTGTGCTAGAGGTATTATTAACGCTGGGATTGTTAGAATTTTTGTAATGAGAGGTGGAGGAGCAAAATCTCAGAAATGGGTAGATTCAGCCGAAAGAAGCTTAGAAATGTTTGAAGAGGCAGGAGTCGATGTTCAATGGTATGATATAGAAACAGCAGGAATATAACATGGATAAAAAGAAACACGAAGAAATTGTTAAAGAAATTGTGGAACTTAAATTACAACATCCTTTATCCGAAGAAGGAAAGTTAAAAATACAAAAGTTACAACAAAAACTAAACAAAGAGAATTAAAAAAAAGTGACCGAAGAGAAGATGATTGAGGAGATTCTATACGAATCACATTCAAAGGGTAAATACAAAGAAGTAATGACTAGAGCTAGTGATATTATGGGTTCTGAGGATTTTAATGATAGAAGAATTGATGCTTATACCCAAGCCTATAGAGAAATTGTGGACAAGAAATATTAATATCATATATTTATAGATATGGCAAAAAGACCTTTTGGACGTGGTGGTAGTAGAAAATCTAATAAACCTAAAAGAAGAACTGGTAGGGGAAATCCTAGTCCTCAAAACGGTCTTAAAACCAATGGTGGTGAATATACATTAGATGGTAAAGATTATGTAGGTGATTACCACATTATGCCTGATGGTAGGGCTATGACTGGTAAGAAACACAAAGGTAGAGGATTTGCTGGTTTAAGAAGAAGAAAGAAAAGAAGTAAGTATTTAGAACCTGTACCACAGATACCTGATGTACCTGTCGATACAACTCCTAACCCAACACCACAACCAGCTTCACCACCTCCTCCACCACCAAAACCGAAGTTACCTAAACCAGTACCTCCAGTAGATTTAAGTGGTATTATAAATCAACGATATAAAGAATTAGCTAGTTATGGTAATCAATACCCAGCTACAGACTCATCAGTTAAAAATGCATCTGATACGAATGTAAGTAGTTATTATAGTGGTGGTAGTGTTAGAGGGCATTTTGGTAATAGTGAAACAATATCAGGTGATTCAAATGTATTAGGTGCAACAGTACATCCACAACTAAGTATTGATTTTGTTGTAAGAGTTGATGGAACACCATATACATCAGCACAAATGAAGGGTAAAATAGGACAAGCTCTTAATGAAGGAAATTGGTACTTTATCAATAGTGTTCCAGTCATAGATGTTCAAACATCGGAAATAAAACCATATGGAAACTCAAGTACTTTATTTAAGCAAGAAGAAGATTATGCATTTAACGCACCATCTAACCAAATAGATGCCTTAGATGAACTAATGGCAACTATCGATTGGACTTGTAGAAAGCAAGATGTATTAGAAGAAGTAAGACCATATACTGATAGATACGATAGTAAAGATACTGTAAAAGGAAGATTAAATTTAGATGATGTAATCGCATCAGCAAACAAACCACCAAAGATAAGGTGGAGAAGAAGTTAAACTTAATTAGTGAAAAAATTTAAAAGGTTATATACAAACGGAAGTAGTATTACTCACGGCTGGCCTCTCAATCAACAATCATATAGAAATGAATATTTAAAACGATTCGGATATGAATGGGATGTAATCAACCCATCACTAGAAACCGATAGTAAAATTTCAATCAATTGGCCAAACAGATTAGCAGATATTTTAGATACAGAAGTAGTAGATGAAAGTAGAGGA
>TARA_R100001591_G_scaffold102469_1_pt1 | contig 13928 bp, 20 predicted proteins | sample TARA_R100001591 | Tara Oceans TARA_R100001591 (sample SAMEA2622725) | marine metagenome | biome: marine biome (ENVO:00000447); feature: surface water layer (ENVO:00002042); material: "saline water (ENVO:00002010), including plankton (ENVO:xxxxxxxx)" | depth 5 m
TTGGCGATATTGGGAGAGCCTAAGCCCTCCCTCTATCAAATTATACAATTATTATGCTGCGGATAAAATTCCACAAGATAATGGGTTACGAACAATAAGTCCTGACTCAGAAAGAACGTGAGCTTCGAATTTATCATCAGCGTTAGCAGCCATCATTGAGTTCTGATCGTATGGATTAATCATACCAGCTACATACTTTTTGATAAATGAACGGTTGTGTCCTTCAGCACCTTTAGTAACTAATTCGATGTTAGAAACACCAGAAGTCTTACCAAAGTCTAGGAATACCATCTTAGCAGATTCTTTCAATCTGTTGTCTCCAAATGCGTTAGTACCTGAAGCAGCACTATGCAAGTTAGAGTCATCAAATACTGGACAGTAAGCAATAGTGATCTTGTTTCCTAAAGCTTGGTATGAAGTAAAGTTAGCACCTAAGTCTACATTACCATTCACACCTACCATAGTACCACCAGTCATTGCACCAGAAGGAGCTACAACTAGATCTTTCATTGCTTTGTGGAACGCTAAACGTCCTTCAGTACCTGTAAATACTACAAACTCGTTTCCTTCAGCTTGTGTTGTATTTAAAGATAACTTAGCAATAAACTCAGTAATGATGTCTTCAGTTAAAGCACCTAATGTATAAGAAGCTTGGTTAGAAGAATCAATTTGAGCTAATAGACCATCACCTGTGATGATTGAGCTACCAGCAGAACCGTAAGCACCACCGAATCCAGCTAATGAAGAAGTCAATGCGCCTGGACGTGCAACAGTAGAACTTTCATTAGTAATAGATTTACGTCCATACCATCTTTGAAGTTCTTGCTGATACATGAACTCGTCCATCATCATTTGTTCCTTAGTAAAGTACCATAATCTGTGTCCGTTGTTTTCAATCCACATGATGTCAGTAATATCCTTACCAGTTACAGAAATCTTCTTACGAGAAGTTGTAAGGTAGTTTTTGTAAGTTGATGGGTAAGCATAGTTTTCACCTACATCAGATCCATTAGATCCGTTAGGGAAAGCAGAACCAATAGAAGCAAAGATAGATCCAGCCTGAATATCAGACAACTGCAAAGGTTTTGCAGCACCATCAATCATTTCTAATTTGACTACTTTAGAAGCAGAAGTAACAGCGATACCACCGTTTGCAGCAGACTGAGTAGCAGAATTGCTTAAATCATCAACTACAAGAGCAACAGCACCTGACTGGAATCTAACCATGTCAAACTTATTTAAAAAGTCTGCTGTGTATCCAGATGTTTCACCATCTGCTCTTAAATAAATAACATCACCATCTGCATCAGCAGCATCAATAGTAGTGCCTGTAACCGATGCAGCACCTGTATTAGCATCAGCTCCTACAAACGTAGAACCGTCAGCAGAAATCCAACCAGCAGAATATGATGGTGCGTTGTAACGTCCCATAACTTTCCATTCGAAAGAATTATCACCTAGGACTTTTTCACTTGCAAAGCGACCTGTTCTTTCTAAAAGATATGTCGCTGAATAACGAGGATATTGTTGAATCAACGTTCTTGCAATCTCTGGGTATTGCAATAGTGCTGTATTCAAACTATTCTCAGGAGTTGTTCCAGAACCAAATGTTCCAGTATAAACTTTAGCCATTTTTGAAAAATTTAAAAATTAATAATTAACACTATTTTTTAATCCAGAGTATTCACGTAACTAATGGGCATCGCCCTGTGTTTGAGTAAATTACTCTCTCATAAACGCAGCAGGATCAAATCCACCCTTCGCTAAATTTGTGCGTGGTCTTGACTTGCTACTAAGACTAGGGCTGGTAATATCATTTAATATTTTTGCCTTACCATCCTCAAGTCCCTGGGAGCGTAGAATCTTAGCAAACTTGTCTTTGAATAGTAAAAACATTGCTACCTCTGAAGCATTGTCATGAGATTTCCAAATGTCTTCCGCCATTTTACCAGACGTAATATAATTGTAAGCTTCTTTCGCTTGCGTCTTAGTCACCTTACCACCCATAAATGTTTCTAAGGATTTTAAGTGTGACTGTAGTTCTTTTTTATTTCGATCCACCTTTTCTTTATTGGATAATTCTTCAGCTTGTTTTTCTTTAATAAACTTCTGCTTTTCTTTTTCAATAGCAGCGTTAAGCTGTCTTCTAATCCTGAAGGCTTCTCTTTTCATAACGCCAGAATCTTCCATTTTATCTATAGCTTCTTCTATATCAAAATCTTCCATTCCGTCCGTTTTCATTTCAGCACTAATTAACTCTCTGTCGCTCATACCTAGGTATAGATTTAATTTATCTATAACTTCATTTTTAGGTTGTTGAACAAATGGTGAGTTTAATGCTTGAATAATATCTTCTTTTGTTGCTCCTTTGATACCAAGTTCGGTAGCAAATCTTTGCCAATCTAATTCTCCAACTTCTTCATCATTCTGTACTTCATCTGTACTTTCTGGCTGAGTAAGGACGTCCCAGTCTTCTTCTTGGACAGGTGTTTCTTCTTGTACTTCTGGTTTTTCAACTTCGATCTTGTCCCAAGAAAACCCATCAGAGTCATCAGTTGTTTCAGCTTCTTCTGTAGCTGTAGCCTGATCTGCTTTGTCTGCCGCCTCTTCATTGTATTTACCTTGAAACTCTTCCATAGGTTGATCAGTAGCAAATGCTAATGGATCAAAAGATGGTGTTTCGCTTGTTGTTTCTGTTGTTTCGTTAGTTGTTTCTTCCACTAAGTTTGTTTGTTCTTCTGCCATAATATAAAATTTTGTTCCCTAATTTTGCAAATATACTAAGATTTTTTTATTATATCCTGTATTCTTTTTTTACGTTCGTTTGAAACTCTATCAGTTTCAGCGTTTTCCTGAGCCTTGTTTCTTGTAATGTTTGCATCTTGTTCAGCTTTTTTCTGTAAGAATATTTGTTTATTCTTAACAGTATGAGCTACGTCAGATGTTTCTCTTGCAAGATCGTCTTTCATATCAGCTATCTTAAGATCAGCGTCAGCTTGTATTCTTGCAACCTCAGCTTTACCTTCGTTTTTAACTTGCTCAAGTTGTACTTGTCTTTCAAACGCAGCTTGTTCTGATTGAGCTTGTGCTTCCATCATAGCCTGTTGCTGTTCTGCTTGTTGTGCTTGTTGATTTTTGATTTCTTCCATTGCACGTTCAAGTATATGTTCAGCTTCAGTAAATGTATCAGCTTTTAATACTTTGATAATATCAAGTAATGTAGCTTGACCACCTTGTAATGCCGCTTGAGCAATACCTTGTAATTGCTGACGCATTGCATCATCCTTACCACTATCACCTATAAAGATACCATAGTCTTGCATAGATATATCTGGAAATATAGACAAAAACTTAAATGCACCGTCACCAAGTATATAAGATGCTTTCTTGCCGCTAGCCCAGCAAACTTTCATTAGATCGCATACTCTTTCAAATACACGTTTCTTAACCATAGTATGTGAATAGAATAAACTTTCTGTAATGGTAGCTGATTGTATTACACTACGTTGTACATTACCTACAAACTCATATTGACCAACAGCTCCTTCACGTTGAGGTGATACACCAGAAACCTGTCCTGCTGTTTGCTCAAGCATTAGTTTTAGATTTATAAGTTGCTGTACAGAGTTTGATAGAGTAAAGTCTACCTGACTAAACTGATTAAATGATGAAATCTGATTACCTTCTTCCTTAGAATTAATTGGTATGATACCATCTGTTTTTAAATGATATAATACAGTTTGCATATCCATACCTAAGTTAGTAGGTAGTTGTGACACATCATATACCACAGCTTTACCACCAGAACGAGCCATAGCAAGTTCTATTTGATACATTACAACATTGTAAAGCATCTGTATATTTTTAAGTAGATCCACCATAGATACTGATCTACCTGTTGTATTATTTCTAACGCATCCTACGTATGACAGTTTAGTTGTACCTGCATCATCTACAGATCTTACTTGATTAGGTCTACGTCTTGCTCTAACAAGTATTTTACCACCAATCTTAGTTGCTTCCCAAATATCATCTACATATTTAGTTACAATCTCTTCATTTTTACGTGGCTTATAATTATCAGCTACCTGCTTCATAAATGGTTTTGACTCGTCAAATTTATTTTCTGATACTTTAAATTTAAGAGCCTTAATAGATTTCCATTCAACTTGTACCACACGTATCTTTACTTCTTGACCATCTTGGTACTCTACCCAGTCATATGCACTGTTGTAACCTTTAAGATCATCATATCCACTTATTTGATACATTGCTGACAATTCTTCTAGATCTTCACCATCTAACTCATCTCTGTACTCATCAAGTATTTCGTGATATGATAAATATCTTTCTTCACCTATCCATGTAGAATCATCTAAATAATCTGATGTAGAACTTATTTCAAACACTACATTTCTTGGATCTACCCTTCTTACAAAAGGATCTCCATTATGACTGTACACCTTGTAAAACTCTTTACCTGTTACAAGCATATCTCTAAATCCTTCTTTGAATAAATCTCTGTAGTTGTATTTTTGTATTAGGTATTCTAAACCGTCTTGCGCTGTTTCTTCTACCATCTCACGATAGTTATATCGCATGTATAGATCAATATCTTCAGGAACTTCCATGTCAGTAATTGCTGGTAAAGCAATACCTACTTGGTCTTCAAATTGTTTATGTATGTCCTCAGTAAGCTGTTTCATTATTAAATTTACCTTGACATCTTCTTTTCTTAGTACAGCCTCTTTATTAGTTGTAGATACTTTTACGTCAATAGGTCTACGTAAATCTTCACCAACAAGTAAATCAATCTTAGGAGATATAATAGGATAGTTAACTAAACGAGCTGGATAAGACATTCCATACTGTTCTGTAATATATTTAAAATCATTGAGATCAATATTACCATTATATATGTTATAATTTTGAACATCGTTTAGTCTTGAGTTTTGGTATGCTGTTTCGTTGTATGACATATAGTTTACAACTGCATCTACCCATTGTTCGCACCATGCATCTGTTTTGTCTTCTTCTAAAACAAACTGTGCTGGAAATGATTTTTTACTTGTACTGTACATTATCTAATCAATTTTGGTATGCCATTGGCATCTAACTTATAATATTTGAATCCTATGTCTGACGCTTTAGCATCTACCTCTTTTGCTTGTATTCTATAATTATCTACATTATGTATTAAACATAATCCAAAAGCGATAGCACGGTCCGTGTTTCTTGTTCCGTAGTTAGCTAATTCATCAATCAACTCTAAGAACCAAATATCTTCACATTGCTCTCTAATGTAGTCATCCATAAGATCCTCCATTAAAGCTTTTACCTGCTTATTCATATGCACACCATATCTATTTCTAGTTTTAGTACCAGGGTTGTGTGCTGACTCTGGTTTTTCTTTTAGATACTTCAAAGCGTTCATTCTTTTAAAGTAATCTAATATTCCTATTTTGGTATATTCTACCAACATTTTAGCATTATAGTATACAGCTAACTTTAAACAACCGTCCCAAAAATCTTCTTTTTTTTCTGGTCTATCTGTATATTCTGCTACTACATAATCACTTGCGTGATCCGTGTCTACAAATCTACGATAAATTATTGCACTTCCCAAAGAGTCTGATGCACCTGCTTGATCTTGATCATATGAGTCAATTCCGCCTATATCCAAATCTTTGTATTGTGGCTGTGGATGGTCTAATATTTTGTATGGACCTTCAGGATGAGGTCGCCATCTTACTATGTATTCTTCATTCTCATCAAACTCCCAATCTAAATATCCAGTTTGTATTTGACTTCTGTAATCTTTACTAGCTAGTATTCTTGATCTTTGTGCGTTCAGTAATGAATTATTAAATCTTGCTGTTTTAGTATTTAAAAAAGCTTCTTGCACTGTCAGAGGATAGTTTTGTATATGTAAGTTATATGCCTCTCTATCACCTGAATTTGTAATTACTTCACGTTCTTCAAGCAATACAGTTTCTGCTTCTTTTACTTTTTCTTCACCAGTATTAATATCAAAGTATCCATAATAAGCTCTTGATGCTGGTATGAACATTGGTATAAGATTATATGCATCTGCTTCGTAATACATGTCCATAAAGTCTTTTGACGCTTTACTTATATCACCACCAGTACCTCCAACAACAGGGACACCAAACTGTAAGTTACCATCCATGAAACATGCCTTAGATGACATATATGCATTTTTCAAATGTTTAAACTCACCAGCTTCTTCAAACACCATTAAAGACACACGCTCACCTTTAAATACTTCTGGATTATCCATTGTTCTACATATGATTGTAGATTGGTATCCACCTACTTCCCATTTACCATCTTTGTTTTTTTGTTTGTATCCAGATCGTAATATACCATCTGTATCTTTTAATACAGAGTGTTTAAAGTTAGAGTGCAAACCGTTTAAACCTTTTTTAGTTTTGTCAAAGAAAGCATCTGCTGTAGCTTGCAGGCCAGCCGCTATACCAACATCATTGAATGGATAAAAAGTATATTCATGTGCAATCATACCTGAGTTCATATAACTAAACCCTTTATCACGAGCTTTAATTACAATCATTCCCTTTTGATCTTTTTTACATGTTTCAAATAAATCAAAGTATTCATGATCCATTTGTCTGTACCAGGGACTAATTAATGTTTTACGAGATCCAAGCGTTCCATCATTTCCAAGTATCTTGTAGTAGTTTAAATAAAAATAATACTTGCCAGATATTTTCTTCATACCTTTTGGCTTGTATCCATTTTTACATCTATCTATTTCTTGTTCCCAATATTCTTGATATGATACAGACTCAGGATTTAAATCAGGGTGACCATTCACTATAACAGGCCTGTATCTTTGTGGATCTACTTTAGCTCTTGGCATTAGTCTAATGAGTTTTGATCAAGTTTAAAAACAACAGTTACATAATAGTTTTTACCAGCATTTAATGGAGCTTGTAGACTTAAAAGCAATCTATCTTTAGCAGCAAAACTTCTTTCAGATGAAGAACTAAAATCTAATTCATTAGTAACAGAAGTTCCAAGTGTTGTAGTCGTTGCTGTTGATGTAACAACGCTAGAATCTGTGCCATTCCTATATTTATGTAATACACCAGTAAGCGTAACACCTGTGCCTGAACTTTGAAGTGAAGCATTGCTTCGCACAAATACTTTGTGTATTTCACCACTAGCAGGAGCTATAAAATTGTTTTTACGTTGTAGTGAATTAGTGCCTTCTGTTTCTCCATCAGATAATGGAACAAACTGAGCTGTATTTATATTACCATTAAAGTTAGCAACAATAGTGTGATATATATAACGAGCATCACGTTTAGATGTATTAGCTGTTATAGCATTAGATTGACTTGTAGTAATGCCTACTTTTGAAGTATTGTTGGTTATAGCTGTCGCTTGATCAGAAGTTATTGTTGTTGTGTTGCCTCTTAATGCGGTAGTTGAGGTTGTTCCGAAACCAGGGAACTCATCGTCATCTTCACTATTAGTTACAGATAAAACAAGCATGGTAAGTATAGATCTAAGATCATCTAGGTCTATATCCCTTTCATATGATTGTTTTCTACTAGAAAAAATTTTATCTTGGAAAAGATCTTCTATTGCATCTAAAAGCTCTGCTCTTGTTCTTTTATCATCATCTACAGGCTGTACTTTTGTTAATGTAACTCTAGGCACTCTTTCTCTACGCTTTTGCCTAATATCAACAGCTTTGTAATCTTTTTTAAAATCAGCCATAGTTCTGTTTCTTATATCCAGAAATACCACCTAATCCAAAAGGATCTTTAGGATTGTATTTCTTTTGTTGTTTAGCATGATACTGTTCATCTAAACTAACACCATGCAATGACTGGGCGTATCTACTTAGAGCTTTTGCTTTGTTAAAATCACCCTCCTTCATAAGTTTATTAAACCTATATTTTAGGTTATTTAATTTAGGGGGTTTTTTAGCCATTAGTCAAGTTGAGTTCTACCGCCACCAGGATATAGTTGAGTTCTACCACCGCCAGGATAGTTCATCTTGCCACCCTTCATCATTTTCTTTCTGCGTCTTGCTGGCTTATCAAGTTTTGGTATTACAGATCCAGATGTTCCTGTAAAACCTTTGAAGCCTGGCGTACTCATTTGTCCACCAAACATCATCTTTTTCATCTTACCACCGTACATAAACTCTTTATCAGCTTTTGTAAGCTTACCGCCCATTTTCATGTAGCCCATTTTGTTTCTTACGTCTTCTGGTAATTTCTTAAGACCTTTTTGGTTTTCTTTTACTGGTTTTAGTTTACCACCTTTTGCCATGTTCTTTTGAGCAAAGTTGTTGTTTGGTTTTGATTTTCTTTTATACATTTTTTTAAAATTAAATACCCATCATTTTTTTAAATCTATCATAAGGACCTAGATCCATGATACTTTCTGTTTGCTCCTGCTCTTCTTCCATCATACCACCCTCTTCCATTTCAGATGGTCTGCTTAGATTTTTTACAACTCCCAATTTGTAAAGTTCTTTTATTTTTTCGTTATCGTCTAAATCTGAATTTCTCATGATGTTTACTGCATCTTCATTCATTTCGATTTCCAAAATGTCTTCACCAAATTTAGTTTGAATTGTCTTTGCCATAATTATACGTTTTCTTGCATTTCTTTTTTATTTTCTAAGAAAGACAGCTTTTTATCTCCCACAATCTTTTGACGCTCACCACGTCTTTCTATTGCATCAACAAGCGTTTGCCTTGTCTTGTATATCTTTTCGATACCTATCATTATCTTTTGTAATCCTTCAGCGGTATCTTCATCTATATGCATATTATTCATATACGTAGTGAACTGACTAATCTTAGTATTAAAAGCTATTAGTTGTTCATCTAAAGGATCAAACTGTAATGCTTTGTATTTATCCATTGCTGCTAGTACTTCTGGACGCTTTTGTCCGTACCACTCATACTTATCGTACAAGTCTTTGCTTACAGCTTTTATTCTTTCGCTTTCAATAAAATGCCTGTATGGGCTATCATAATCACATACAAGTGCAATCCACTTTAATGCTGTTGCTCCTAGCTTATCAGCTTTCAATACTTTGACAAATTCAGGTACCCCTGTTATGCCATCGTCTTGTTTATATATGTCCCCCTGTCGATCTAACTTTAATAGATACATATTGCAAAAATAGTTTATTTGCCGAAATACTGCAAATTAAACCTTAAGCACCATATAAACAAAGGGCCATTAGTTTCCAGGTAAACTCCTTTTTTATCTACCACCCTTCTATAATCTGGATTCTCTACGCTTAATATCTTTCGTTCTAATATAGAAAATTCAAGATCATATATCTCTTCCGAGATTATTGACTCATCTCTTAGTAGAATATCTAATGTGTTATAATACTTTTCTAGCACGTACTTATTATCATCAATTACCCACACTTTACCAAACTCACCTTCGAACTTAAACGACATACACAAATATACTTAAAGCAGCCGAAGGCTGCGATTTTTTTATACTAAAATCCGAGATTTTATTATATTCTTCCTGCTCCTTTCAATTTTTGAAACAACGTAGGATTGGTAGCTCGTGCTTGTTTTTTAGAGTCTGGACTTACAGAGTAAGGGTTTACGTAGTTTTGCCCAGCAGATTGTTTCATTAAGGAGTTCATAGAATAAACATTAGGCTGAGGTAATTGATTTTGTAGTTGAAATCTATTTTGAAAAAGATCCCTAAGATTCAAAGTATTCATCTCTATACCTGTTGCGTTAGGCAGTTGCATACCATTTGCGTTTAGACCAAAGGGTAGCGCCTGGTTTTGATACATAGATGTATTCACTTTGTTCTGTAGTAGTTCTTTTATTATGTTAGCCATTACTTAATGTTTTTATTGTATCCCACCATAAACCTTTTAAAGTCTTTTTCTCTTGTTCCGTAATCACTTGATCCACCTTTATTAAATACATCCATATAATAATCAAATAAGCCTTTTGGAGTATTTTCTGGTAAAGGTAAAGTATTCATACCGTACACTTGTCTAGCCACAGCTACAGCTGCATCAGGATTATCCTGCTCAAGTAATTGTAGAAGCCCCTGCTTGTCTGATGGTAATCCTAACTCCCCATACCTCTTTTGATATGCTTTTTGTGAAGATGTATAATCATATGCTCCTTCACGAATATCCATTAATTGATTAAAAGTACCATCATCTATAGACATAAACGAATTAGTATAGTTTCTACCATAAGCTGATGGATCAGCACCCATACTATTCTCCATATGCGCAGTCATGATCAATAGATTTCTGAGTGTATCACGTTTACTCTCGTCTTCAAAAGAAACGATCTTGTCTATAGAGTTAAGTATATCTTGTTGTCTTTGTGCGTAGTCACTATTTCTTTGTTGCACAAAAGGTATAACAATAGAATCTGTTACAGCGTTCTGCTGTTGTAACATCTGATTATATGTTAAAGAGTTTACAAAGTTCTTGCCTCCGTCTGGTTTGCCTGTATATGGATTATTCATTTCTTTTTCTTTCTTTCTCTCTTTCCATAGCTCTTTCTAATAAGCTGAATTTACTTGGAAAGTTTGGATTAGCTACATCACCACTAAACAAAGGACCAAATATATAATCCAACTCTGTTTCTGGTACAGCGTAAACCTTACCATCTATAGTTCTATAACCCTCTCCAGAATATTGTGGGGAATATGGATCAGCTCCAATGATAGGCTCTCTAGACATCAAGGCTTCATTTGACTTACTCATATTAAAAGCTCTTTCCAATATGCTTAATGCATTGTACCCACTACCTAACTTTTGAGCAACCTCTGCATATTCCTGCATCTTCTTAGTCATTTCGTCAAGCTCCTTATTAACTCCAAGTTTAGTTCTGTTTTTTATAATATCTTTTACTGTAGTAATCGCACCCTTACTTCTCATTATAGGTCCACCCATCAAATACTCTAAAACACCAGGCCCACCTTTAACCATATTAGCTTTTTCTGCTTCAGTCATCGGTCTTGTTGTATAGTCGTGTACATTTACCTCTGGCAAAGTATACGGACCGTAGATATTATCATCATCATTCATAAACACAAAAGTAATAAAAATTTATGTAGTTGTAAAAGAGGGATGCTTTATGCTAAATACCCCCTACCATGTCACAGATTTTGGATACCCCTGGTAACCTATACTTGACATTGTTCAGTATTTATGCATTAGCTGCTGCGTATCTACTGACTTACTATTGTATCGCAGCTTAATACTTATTTATTATGATACGTTCTATCTTATCATCAGTTGTTTACTTAGCTAAGAATGACGAGACGTTTGTTAAAGACGCTGCTCTGTCTGTAGCTACATTCCCAATCACAGCTAACAAGCTGTTCTGGGATCATCTAGATTCTATTACTGGTTCTACAGAAAGAAGCAAGAGAGTATTCCGTAAGGTAATGTCTCAAGCTTCCGAAAAAGAAATGGATAATAGATTCAAAGAAGCTCTTAATGAAAAAGAGTATGCTGAATACGAGGAACTCAGAAAGACTGAGCCATCCTTCATCAACGTAGATTTGCTAAATCAGTTACTAAATAACAATAAAGAATTAGCTAAGTAATTGATTGACAGTTACTTAAGCGGAAACACCTTGAAATAGTGCGCTATAGTGTTTACATTATTTATTTAAGTAACTAAATAGTTTGAACTAATGGTCAGGTTGGTTTGTTATTGTAACCTTTATTAAAGTAACATTCCAATTTGGCCTCAAAGTTCGGCTTTTTTTAGGACAAAATCAAGTCCAATTAACCAGTATTCTAAAATAAAACCTTGAATACGTAGTAATATAGGTGATTTAATTATGAAAACACGTAAAAGAATTACGTCCAGAAAAGTATCCAGCTCACCAGCTTGGATCAAAGAGTATCTAACTGCACACACAAAAACTGCTGAAGAAATGATGCAGGATTGTATGGATCGTGTGAAACACATGAATCCAGACGAGAACTTGCGTGCAAGATATATTACCAAGTTTATTATGAAAAACTTTGGTAACAATATTAAAGTATGCAATACTCTCAAAGAGAAGTATGTGCCAAAGAAAGTGTTTAACCCAATAACTGTATTATAATCATGAAACAGAATCATTTCACAGCAAAGTATATGAAAGCATATACTAAACATAATAAGACCAACATAATTCGTCTACAAGACGAGAATGGTCAAACAAGAATACTAATCATGAATCCAAAAGAGCAAAAGGCTCTAAAGGATATGCATCATTGGTATAACTGGTCAAACATCTGTAAGATGAAAAACGTAACGGAAAACTTTCGTACGTTCTTAAGTGAGCAATTCAATTTTAAAAAGATTGAGCACTATGATCAGGTAACCTATATTATGCACACAAAATAATGGTATCTATAGTTATAACTGTGGTGGTTTGTCTGGCTTTCTGGCTGGACGACCACCAACAAATATTTTAATATGTCAGACACATTAAAACAGAACCTAGAGCTACGCAAGGCGTTGGCTGAGGTAGATAGATTAACTTCTGAAAACATTTTATTAAAAGAAATGGTAACATCTCTTGAAATAGAACTTGATGATGTAAATACTATCGTAAAAAATGAGATGGGCTATATAGTAGATCATGATGAATTTATGGAGGCAGCAGATAGAATAGAAAAAAGAGGCGGCTTTCCAAAAGTTTAATATAATAATTAACCAGTACTCTAAAAACCAGGAACCCTTGGGTACTTTAATAGGGAATGAAATTATGAAAACTAACGAAGTTAGAAATTATCTGTTACACAACAGAGAAGCAGTAGACGTTCAAGGCATGCAGCTAGAATATCTAAAAGCTGCAACACATGATCAAGAGTGGGATGAATTACTTATGTCAGATAAGTACGACAACCTACTTAAATTATTGAAAGTAAATCCATATGAAAGAGCACATCAAGCTTTTCGTAGAGAAGAGTCACACACTATTATAAAAAGTGTAGACAAGAAAACTATGATAGTTACAATGCTTGACGGATCTACACGTAGGCCTATATTCTTTGAAAACAATTTCTTTAAAATGCAAGAATGGGTTAAGAAAAAGAACGCATCTTACAACAAACGTAAGCGTGAGTTCATTAACAACTATCTTGCTAAGTTTAAGAAAAAGAATAGAGTTACTAACTACGAGCTTGCTACTAATAAGCTTGGTGATTTCTTACAAAAGTAATGTGGACTTACATCTGGTTGGGCATAGTGGTATTATACTGCTATGCTCTTTACGACTATCATAAAGATAGAATAAAAGAATCAATTAAAAACAGAAAATCATGGTGAACGAAAAATCGGTAGACAGCTACCACAAATTATTAGAGTCTGGTACATTGAGTAAAAGACAAGCAGAAGTATACTACGCTATAATGACGCTAGGTCAATGCACAAACAGACAAATAGCTCAGGCATTAAACTGGGATATAAACAGGGTTACAGGTCGTGTATCAGAACTACGCAGCAAACATGTTGTTGAATATGCTGGCGACTATAAAGACCGTGAAACAGATAGAACAGTTAATTTATGGAAAGTAAAATGAAAGATCCAATTAGTAGATGGGCTAATGAAGCCCAAAAAAGAAACAAAGAAGATTTTGCACAAATGCGTGAAGCAGAGCTTGCAAGACAAGATATGTTAGATGAAGCGTTAGACGCAATGAATGAGTTACATATATTAAAAGGACTCATTGAAGAAAGGCTAGCCCTACATCGCAGACACATAGCAGACTTTGTTGATGACGTATATGACGAAACAGTAATGGCTAGGCTCGATGAACTAACCAAACTGAAATATTACTTGAATACTAAACTTAATAAATAACCTATAATTATGAGTATAATATGGATGAGTGCAGCTAGCGCTGCTGGTTT
>TARA_R100001591_G_scaffold20037_1_pt1 | contig 13847 bp, 16 predicted proteins | sample TARA_R100001591 | Tara Oceans TARA_R100001591 (sample SAMEA2622725) | marine metagenome | biome: marine biome (ENVO:00000447); feature: surface water layer (ENVO:00002042); material: "saline water (ENVO:00002010), including plankton (ENVO:xxxxxxxx)" | depth 5 m
TTATTCCAAGAAAAAGAATACAATTTGTTAAAAATGGAAATGAATTACAAAATAAATGTAATTTTGATTGTTTTTATTACTGCTACAAAATGGATCTACCCAGAGATATTATTTGGTTGGAATAAATCTCGTTTAAATTTAAAGATTTTTTATCTATTCATATATATAGTGCGATGAGTGATTTTACAGAAGAACAGATAAAACACATTCTTGAAAAACATAAACAACGACTAATTAAAAATAGAGAAAAGTATCAACAAGTAAAAGATACAGAAGAATTTAAAATGAAAAATCGTGAACAAGTTAAAAAACACTATTATAAAGTTGGTAAAGAACAAAAAAAAGAATATTACAATAATAATAGAGAATTCATTAATGCCAGACAATCTTATTATTATTATAAATCAAAAGGACGATTAGATGATTTTAAAATTAAACAACCAGATAAATATAAATTAATGGTTGATAAAGGTGTTATTAACGAAAATATTGTTGTATTAAATTTTGATTAAATTTGCTCTTTTTATTCTGCTGGTTCATCACCAGAATATAATTCTAATAGATATTCAACACAACCTTTTGCTGTTGGATTTTCTTCACTATCATAGTAATCTCTTGCTCCACCGCGGAACCATAAATCTAATCTGTCGATGTTTTTGAGTTCAGCACAGAGTTCTTTAAATTGATCATCTGTAATTTTCGGCATTTTATAATTTAATATACAAAAAAAAAATAAAAAAAATATAATTAATATTATATGAATGAATACGCTGATATACAAGTAATAGAGTGTAATAGACTACATTCAGAAGAAGCCAAAAGTCGTAATAATCAAAATTATGCTTTATGGACTAATAACTTACAAGATATTGTTCATCTTGAACCCGGTGATAAAGTTAGTGTATTTGGTGCTATGATTTCTGAAAGGGGTGCTGGACAAAGTTCATCAATAGAAATAAAAGGTGTTGATTTGGGTTTCACAAAAGATTATACAACTATTAATATTAGTGGTGTTAATGCCAGTAGTGAAATACCCGGTGGTTATGAAGAATTACAAGCAGTATTGAATACTGAAACAAAAACTATTCGAGATGATATTGGTTATTTCAAAATGAGTTATTACATAAATATGGATGGTCATAATTATATACAACTGCCAAGAAGATGGTGGTTTAAACCAACAAGAACAACTAATAATTATGGTAATTTTGATGACAGACATACTTATGGAATGAGTTTAAGTGATCCATTTGCTACTGATGATTATGTACTATATGATGATTTTTATCAATTATCAGCACCACCCGGTTATGGTGAATCTGGTATTGGTATAAGTGGTTATTTAAGTAAAGTAAGAAATGATAATAGTAGATTTACAATTATGGTTAGAGACAATACTTATTATAGTGAAAGTAGTGCTGATGGTAATCTACCACCATTTCAATTAAGAGATCCAGAAAATTGTGTTTATTTTATTTATGAAGAATTAAAAGAGCTTTCTATTGAAAAAGGTTTTAATAGTCCAGAATATATAAGTGAAGAATTAACAAGACAGTTACAAGAAGTTAAAACTCAACAAGTATATGAAAAAAGAAGTTCAACAGATTTAACTGATAATCCCGATAGACCCGGTTTTCCAGTTCCAGTTTATGGTACATACAGCACAGAAACATATAAACCTTTTAATTGTGCTGGATTGTATGCCGTTCAAACTAACGTCTTATCAGATACACCAGAACAATATTTTGATTTTTATATAAAAGGTTCTCAAACTAATAATGCGAGTGGTTGGGAGTATCTCCAAAATTATCATATAGTTGGTTGTAAGCGTCCAGAATTGTATACAACTGGAAGATTAATAAACAGAGAAAATAGTGCTTATGCTGGTATTGAAGGTTCATTACTTGATGATGATTATGATGGGACTTATAATGCTTCACAAGAAACTAATGGAATGATATTAAGAATTGATTATACAGAAACGATGTTAAATTTATTTAGAGATTTTATATTAGCACAAGAAAAATATCCAGAAGTTTGGAATATATTTAGTGATAGTAGAACTCCGTATGATGATGGTGATAATATAAATAATAGTAGATGGTTTCACATGAATAGATTTCCAAATATAGATATGCAAGGGACATATTTATTATCACAATTGGGTTGGGGTGGATATACTTTACCAACTGGTGGAAATGCCAGTAGTAATTATAATAGTGTAATAGTTCCATTTCAATATGATCCAGCACAAAAAGATAAATTTTATAATAGACCAGTTGAAGAACTTAATGAAAAAACTTATGGTTGTTTTGGAAGAAGTAAGGAAGGTCAAATAGTTATTTATCCAACAGAAAATAATGGTAGTGGTTCAACACTATTCACTATGTTAAATAATGCTTCTAATATAATTGAAGAGCAGAGAGCTTGTGGATACGATATGCACTTCACAGCACCCGGTAATGCTTGGTGTCTACCTTATAGTGGTTTTACACAAACACCAATAGATTATGATTCTCGTGGAGCTGATATAACAGATTACAGAATATCAAGAAATTCACAAAATCAAGTTTTAAACAATTATAAAGTAGATACATCAGACCAAAGAAGACAATTATATTTGGGTGCTGATGAACCAGAAGTAAAATGGGATGGAACTCATTTTTCTTTTAGTCAATTACATACTGCTTTATATCGCAGTCAAACTAATTTCGCTGATAATCCTTTTACAGATGGTGCTGTGGATACAGATACACAAGCAAATCAACAAGTATTTAAAATACATCCAAAAGAAAATTATAACGATTGGACACCAGCAAGAATGCCGTATGTTGCTGATGTTAATGTTACAATTAATAAAACTGGTCAAGACCATGTATATACAACACACAAATTCAATAGTAATTTAGAGCCTTGGACTATATATGATGCTCAATGCGGAGTAGCAATAGAAGATTTTGGTTTAACTGAAAATGAATGGACTGGAACATTATGGGATTTATTGGGTTTTAGTTACACACAATTTCATTCATCAACAAATACAAGATTACAAAGAATAGATAATAGTAATGTTAATAGTTTAAGTGTTATAACTACTAACGCAAAAATACCCGGTGATAAATCACAAGGTTATTCACAAAATTTATGGGAAGCACCATTATATAATAATATGATGCCATTAGTAGCAAGTTTATTGGATAAAAATGGTACTTTTGAAGTTGTACACTTTCCAGAGATAATTGTTGAAGCAAATAGTATGGATATTGTTGCTGATAATCTACCAACAAGAATGATAAGGGGATATTATACTATTCGTTCAAATATATTACAAGATGCTCCTTTTATTGGTGGAAAAGTAAATAATACACAGATGCCGATTATTGGAATAGTTAATAAGATAAATGGAACTGGTGATTTTTATACACAAGAAGAATCATCATTAGATTTTACAATTACAAAGCCATTGAGATTAGCATCTTTAACTTGTAGTGTACATGACCCAGATGGATCTTATGCTAATACATCTGAACAAAATACAATATTATTTAAGATACAAAAAAATAGAAATGTTAGTTTTAATGTTGTAGAAGAAATAATACAAGAGAATAAAGGAAAAGTTCCAGCATTCTTATAATTACTTTAAGTTAAATCTCTTTTTATATTTAGATATATTAGTCTTAATATTAGATGAATCTCCCCACAAAATATAATAAGAAAGAAATCCAGCCTTCATATAATCTCCAGTTTCTAAATCTTTTTTATGACGAGTTCTGTATCTATCTCTTCTTGTTTTGTCTTTGTGCTGGGTATAATCTTCATATCTACTATCGCCGAATTGTGTTGTTTTTATCTTCTTATCTCCATCATAAAAAATAGCTGTATATTTTTTGTTTTTAACAGTTGAAGGTTTTATAACAACTCTCATATATAAAATGCTCTTTTTTTAATTTGAAATTATTTTATTTAATTTTTCCGATAATTTGAAACTATCGAGAATTTTAAATCAGTAGTAAATATTACTAATTTTAGTAAATATTACTAATATCAGTAAATATAACTAAAACTACTTAAAGATAATTTAATTATCTAATATAAGATATAGAAGATAAAAAATGGCACAAAAATATTCTGACACAAATTATCTTATTTCTCTGCTCAAAACTAACTTACATTTCAAATCTGATTATGACAGATACAATCTTAATAAAAAGATTAAGAAGGAAGATATGACTGATATAACAACACAATTAGCACATTTATACGCTATATCCACAAAGTCAAATAATAATATTACTATTATTAATAATATGCACAAAGATGAAACTAATAATGAAGATTTATTAAAACAAATAGAAGAATTGAAAAAAGAAAATAAACAATTGAAAAAAGAAAATCATGAACTCAAATCAAAAAAGGTTGATGAAAGTTCTGATGAAGAAGATAAAGTAAGTAAGAAAAAATATGATAGAGTAATTCAACTCAAAAATAAATATTTTGATGAAATGAATGAATATAAAGATAAAGTTGAAAAATTACAAAATGAAATAAAGGATATTAAGGAACAATATAATATTAAAGAAGATAATAAACCATTAGATGTACTGAATGAAGAATTTAGTGATGATGAAGATGATGATGATGATGATGATATATATAAAAAAGAAGATGTAAAAATATCAACAATACCAGAATATAAATCTGATATATGTATTCTACAAGAAAATCTACAACAACAAAAAGATTTACTGAGATTATGTGATAATGATAAAGAAGCAAAAAAGATAAATAAAAGAATTAAAAAAATAGTTGAATGTATTGAAAAGGAACGAGAAAAAAATGTTGAAGACACAATAAAAGCAACGAGATATATAAATTCTAAATGAATATTAGATTAAAATTAGTAATATTTACTAAAATTAGTAATATTTACTAAAATTAGTAATATTTACTAATGATATTTTGGAACAAAAAAAAAATATTTTTTAAAAAAGTTTTTCCACAGAGATTTTGTATATATCATATCTCTATATTTTTTCATAGAAATTCATATATTCACTTTTATACAAAAATAATGGAATTTCAAGAAAATAAAAATATAAGATTATTATATAATGTTTGATGAATATTATTCTTCTGATGAAGAAGATTATGATCCATATACTTTTGATAAGTGTAAGTATGGTCATTATTTTAATGCTGGTGGTGGGTGTTGTAAAAGATGTCGTATGGAACAAAGAGATAAACAAGCAGATGAGTATATGAGATATATGTTTCAACAATATATAAAAGAGCAATTTGGTTCATTTGAAAATAATATAAATCAAACAAATAATTTACCTTATGATATACTAAATATAAATATCAAAAGATTTTATACATTAAATAGTAAACAACAATTAAAACTATTAAAAAAACAATATAAAAAATTATCATTAAAATATCATCCAGATAAAGGTGGTTCTGCTGAAAAATTCATAAAGATAAAAGATGCTTATGATATATTGATTTTAGAGATTCATTAATATTTCTTTTTTTTCTTTTTCTTTTTCTTTTCAGTACCTTCAAAAATCTTATTTGGATTTATCTTATCTTTCTTTTGAGCTTTCATAACGTCATGTTGTTCTTGATTTCTACTATAGCCAGATTTAACTTTCATTGGTGGTATTTTTTTTGGTGGCATTCTATATTATTATTTTTATTAAAAATTTTATGTTATTTTTTTAATATTTTAATTAGTATAAATATGAGTCTCGTAATCTGTTCTAACCAAGAAAAAGATGGTGAAGCATTAAGACAAAATCAAAGTGTATATAATGCTTGGTCGTTCCGTAATCCATTGTCTTCTACAATGACAATCCCAGCAAATTCTCAAGTAGCACTACAATCTTGTAAAGTTAATGTTGATGGAAGAGTTGCTTTTACAAATAACAATTCTAAATTTTATCATTATTTTGGTCAGAAGTTAAGTCTTGATGGTGAAGCACCAGACCAAGAAAATAGTACATCACAACCAGTTGTAGCAAAATTAACATCAGAAGATCAAGGCAATGATGTAATAGAATTATCTTCTGAACAATTTGCTAATACAATTCAAACACAAATAAGAACTACATCTTTTCATCCAAATACAAAAGACCAAGCAGAAGTGGAAGTTTTAAGGAATGCGAGTTCAAGAGACTTCTTGGGATATAAATTTTCATTCAAACAAAATGCCAGTAATACTAACACTCTACCAACAAATTTCAGAAGGTTCTATTCTGAATACAGAGATTTAAATGCTTCTTATTCTGCTGGTGTATTCCAAAGAAACGCCACACAAATAAATCAGCCTTCAATTGGTATTAGCATTGATAATCCATTCTCACTAACTAATGGTTCGTTTATTGTTAATCTGTCTGGAGCTAATGCTAATGTCAATGCGAGTGATGTAAATTGGATTGTTGGATTATCCAGATTTGTAAGAAATCCACAACTTAGAACTGGTCAGTATGCACCAGAAAAATTTGATTTTACAGCAAATGAAGAATTGGGTGGAATACAATTTGAATCTTGTTTTGTTGATTTTGGTGTTGGACGCAATGATAATGATGAATTAATTGTATTCCAAAGTTCCAAAGAAGCAGATGAAATTGGAGTATCTACATGTTTAAATGAAATTAATTATTGGGGTAATAGTAACAGTTCTTATAGTGGTGCTGGTAGAGCTGAATGGACTGGTAATGCTTCTACTGTTGAAAAGATTGGCTTTTTCAGTAATGGTGAAGATATTTCATTAAAAGCATATAGCGGTGGTAGTTGGAATTTAATAACTGAATTTGATTCTGGTGAGAATGCTTCTACATACTTTAAACCAGTTAATCAAACTTGTTGGTGTTTACATCCAGTTATATCTATTGGAGCAGAAGATTCTAATACTAATAGTTGTAAATTAGAAATAGAAGAGTTTAGCACACCAACTGGTATTACTGATTATGATCCACTAACAGCATATAAAGGTGGTTGGTTTGAAACAATGGAACTTGAAGGTACACAATATTTATGTAGTGAGATGGAAGAAAGAAGTTGGAATCATCCAGATAGTAATACCAGAGCATATAAAGTACTTAATGGTTCTGGTGGTGTTGCTTATGATGCTGTGATGATATTACAACAAACAGATATTTATGATCCATCTTTTAGTGCTAATGCTACTGAGTTATTTGGATTCAATCAAGCAATTGTAGATACACCATCAAGCGGAGATTCAACAGTAAATACAATTACATTTGAATCTGTTAATATCCCCAATTTAGTCAGTTCTCTCGCTATGTTTGTAAGACTAAATAATATGGGTCAAAATGTAACTAATGCCTTTCAAGGAAACAACTCTAAAATTATTGCTCACCTTCCAAGATTTGATAATCAGAATACTACTGGCAGATTGTATTTCGAACCAAATACTCCAATCTTTTTGGATTTAGACAACCCAGCACCAATGCAAGTTAATGAGTTTGATATATCATTCAATTATATTAATGAACAGTATGCTACAATACTCACTGGTCAAAGTATAGTTTGTTTACTCTTTAGAAAGAAACCAAAAGAATTAATGTAAATAAATCTAAAAGATTTTATGATATTTAAAAAGTAAATGTTGTTTTTCTAAATTTTTGTAAAAATAAGTTTTATTTTGAATTTTTTTGTATCTATTATTATATAAATGAGTTCAAAACAACCACCAAGAGTTCAGTTTAATTTCGCACCAGACCCACAAGACATTCAAGAACCAGAAGTTCAAGAAGATATTGATGAAGAAACTGGTGAAGAAAACCCCAACTTTATTTATGATGATGATATACCAAAGGTTACAGAAAAGCCAAAGATAGATGAAACTGAAATATTCCAAATAGAAGAAGAAGCTAAACAAGAACTTCCAGATGACTTAAAGGAAGAGATGGAAAAGATAAAACAACCAGTAAAGAAACCAGTAAAGCAAGTTATTAAAGAAGAACAACCACAACCACAGAAAAAGAAAAGAAAGCCCATGTCAGAAGCACACAAAGCTAAATTAGCATTAGCAAGACAAAAGGCTAATGAAGCAAGAAGTAAGAAAGCAATTGAAAGAAAGAAGATGCAAGAAATAGAAAGACAAACAAAAGAATTACAGAAAAAGAAAAAAGAGAAAGATTTAGAAGAATTAAAAGAGCAAGTAGAAAAACCAGTTTCTAAAAAAGTAGAAACTCAACAAAATAATTCAACAATATCAAAAGAAGATATTGAGAAGATACAACTTGATGCTATTATGAAATATGAAACTCTGCGTAAAGCAAGAAAAGCAGAGAAGAGAGAAAAAGAAAAACTGGAAGCTCAACAGAATGAACTATTAAGAAAGATAAATCCACAGCAACAACAAAGGGGATACAGAGCAAGAGATAGTAATGGAAGATTATTAAATAGATATGATATGTGTTACTAAGCGATAAAAAATATATTATAAATTTTTAAGAAATTAGTTGAAAATATCTACATCAATTTTCAATAAATTATTATGAAATCTTGGGTCACCGCCCCAAGTTCTTAAACTTAATATTCTTTCTTTATTTTCTTTATACCAATTTTTTTTATAAATTTTATTTCTAAAATGACACTTAACAACGCTCTTTATATTAACACAATCCAATTTTAAAATCCAGTATTCTTCTCTTTTATATCTATCTTCTATATCACAACTTTCTAATTCATAAATAATACAATATTCTAAATTTAATTTACTTGATGTACACTGACGTTTTTTTAAATTTCTTTTATCGGCTTTATGTGCCGATAATCTATTTTGTAATGGCTGTGTTGTTGAACCAACATATTTTAAATCATTTATATCTTCAATACAATAGATACTCACCATTTCTATTTTATATATAGATAATAGCATCTCATTAAGTAATTTCAAATTTATTAAAATCTATGTTATATTATATGGAAACATTTAAGACTAAATATGGTACAATAACTTTATATCAAAATGAAGCATACATAAAAGGCGCTTTTAAAGGTGGTGGATATTGGGATATTGATACATTATTAAAATTAAAAGAGCATATTGATCCAAACAGAAATATTTTAGAGATTGGTGGACACGCTGGAACTTCTACAATTATTTATGCTTCATTTTTAAATAAAGGTTTTAATGTTTATGTTTATGAACCACAAAAAAAGATGTATGAATTATTACTGAAAAATATTGAAGACAATAATTTAAAACATAAAATAAATCCTTTTAATTGTGGAGTATTTTGTTACAGTGGAAAAGGTGTTATGAATGATATTGATTTAGATGGTGGTGGTGGTGTAGTAGCAAAACGGTACAACGAAGAAAATAATTTACGGTGTAATTTTGGTGGTATTGGGCTGGGTAGTAATGGCGAAGAGATTGATTTAACTACTATTGATGATATGAATATGGAAGATATTGGTTTTATTCATTGTGATGCTCAAGGTGCTGAAAACTTTATATTTTCAAAAGCAAAAGAAACTATCAAAAGATGTAGACCAATAATATTATATGAAAACATTGATTTATATGGAACTTATCTTTATGATAATATATGTAAGAATTATAGTGATTATAAAGAAGAAAGTAAATTCAATATCAAAGATTATTGTATGAATGAATTAAATTATTCAAAATTTATTGACAGATATGATGGTGGTATTGATACACTATTAATTCCATAATTAAAATCTCCATTATTATATATGGGCTTCATTTTATCATGTACCACAATTCCAACAAGAATACATTATTTAATCCAAATTATTCCAATGATGAAAATAAGATATAAATACTTTGTTATTAATATCTGTACTGATTATAAAAGATTTGGAAAATTTAAAATTCCAAAAGCTCTTTTGAATTTATGTAAACAAAATAAAAGAGTAGTTTTTAATTTTGTTTATGATTATGGTCCAGTAAATAAATATATTGGTGGTTTTGAATTTATGAAAAAGAAAAATCTAAAAGATGATTATTTAATTATTATTGATGATGATACAGTATATAATAAAGAGCTATTCTATCATTTGATAGATGATAAAACTACAAACAATATTACAACTGGTTCTGGATTTAATTATGATAAAAACAGAAACTATAATATTGTAGAAGGTTGTACTGAGATGGTTGAAGGTTATGCTGGTGTTTGTTTTGAATACAATCAATTAGAAGAATTCATAATATTTTATTCGAATTATTTTAAGTGTATACATGATTTTAAAAGTGATGATTTAATCCAGAAATATTTATGTGCTTCTTTTCTTGGAGATGATTTTATCATATCAAGTTGCTATAATGATAAGTGGGCTATTCCAGCTGGTAGAACATTAATACATCCACAAGGTTATGGTTTTAGACCAGATGCTCTACACCAAAATAATCTCTTTGGTTCTAATATGGGTAGTTATTTATTTCTATATCAAAATATAGAGATATTAAAGACATTCAAAAAGAAGTATGAATTAAATAAAGAAATAAAATCTATGTAATAATAAATGCTGTATGAACAATATTTAGAACAAAGAAAAAATACATTCTTAAAAACTTGGGATTTAATAAAAGATAAAAATGAAATAGTTATTGTTGAACTTGGAACAAGTCGCTCTTTTAAAAGCTGGGGTATATCTAATGATGTTAAAGATTGGCATCCAAACAATCCAGAGAGATGGAGTTGGAGTGATGGTTGTTTTACAAGACTATTTGCTGATAATCTCCAAGATAAAAAATTCACATTATATACTATTGACCCTTGCGAACAAGCGATTAGTGTTGTAAAGACTATGTGTGGTGATAATAACAATGTTAAAATATTACAAATGGAATCAACAGATTTTCTCAATAATTTTAATCAAAAAATAGATTTACTTTATATGGATCATTTGGAGAGTGGAGAAAAAGCTTGTGAAGTACACTTACAAGATTCAAAGATAATTATTGAAAAAGATTTAATGAATGATGATAGTATTATTTTAGTTGATGATTGTCCCAAGAATACAGTTGGTAAAGGTAAATATTCAATACCATATTTATTGGATAATGGTTATGAGAATGTATTACATGAATATCAAATGGTTTTAAAGAGAAGTAAATAAAAAGTCTTCTCCATTAGAACCAACAAGATTGTAGTTCATACTTAATATTAAATTAATAACATCTTCTCTTGTTTCTTTCATATTTTCTAACTTTCTTTTATTATCATCCCAAATCTCAATAATAATGATTGGTTTATTTTTCATTATCTTTTCTTTTGCTCCAAGTAAAAAATTGTACTCACAGCCTTCAATATCAACTAACATAATATCAAAATCATTAATATTAGTATTATCTAATTTCATCATTTTATTTTTTATTTTCTTGTCAGTTAAACAAGCTGAACGAATATTATTGTCTATATCTGATTGTGTAAATATATGCATACCACCAGAATTATTTTTTAATCTATTTTTATTTTCAACTGGACATATTTTATTTTCACTCATAAAATAAATATCTTCTTCTGAATCACCAACAGCAAAATTATAAGATGTAATATTTGTGATATTATTTAATGTTATATTTTCTTCTAGATGTTTGTATGTTGGTTCATAAGCTTCAATACACGAAACCTTTTGAATATGTTTTGATACTGGTAATGCTATTGTTCCAATATGACAACCAATATTTAAAAAGTGTTTGAGATTATTTTTTTCAATACATTCAATAATAAAATTGTACACTCCTTCGTTCCATTGTTTATCTCTTAATAAATAATATTGGATACAATCACTTTTATTCTTGATTAAATATTTTATTCCATTTATTTCATTAGACAACATTTATTATAATTTAGATAATAAAAATAAAATATATCCATATTATTATAATGCCGAAGAAAGCAAGTAGTAAGAAAAAAGCACCAAAGGTTTTAAAGGTTAAAGATGAAGAACCAAGTGAAAAGTTTGATGATGTTCATCCAAATCTCCCACAGATGCCTTCATTACTTTTAATTATTGGTTCAGTTAGAAGTGGAAAGTCAAATCTTTTAGTCAATTATTTTTGTAATCCAGAGTTTTATAAAGATAAATTTGATGTAGTGAAATTTGTTAGTACAACATTAAACACAGATAATAAAGGAAAAATATTATCAAAACATTTTGATTGTATGGATAGATATGATGATGATATAATTGAGAACATTAAAAAGACACAGAGCCAATATGAAGATAAATCAGAACGACCAACTTACGCACTTGTAATGGATGATGTTTTAACAAAAGATTTTAAGAAAACAAATCAAGTTAGTTTTTTTTCAACAAGATTCAGACACTACATCGATTTTTATGTTATAGCAGTACAATCATTCAGAGCTGTTAGTGGTATGATTAGAAACAACGCAACTGACGTTATTATATGTAAACAACAAAACCAAAAAGAGTTGGAAAAAATAGCAGAAGAATATGGAGATATGGTTGGTGGTCAAGAGAATTTTATGAAATTATATAATGAAGCAATGAAAGACAGATTTTCATTTTTATATTTGAAATTATCAGAAAATCCAGCCCAAGCGTTTATAAGACATGAAAAACAAATATGGCCAGTAAGAGAAGAAGAAGTTGAAGAATTAGAAATAGATTAATTTAATTTTTGAATTTTATTTTTTATTTATTTGTAATATTATAAAATGAACGATATTGCGAATCAACAAGCTATAGCACTTGGTAATTCAAGAAGACAAGCAGTAAGAGATTTGAATGAAAGAATACAGCAACATAATTCTGATATTGCTAATCAAATATCACAAGCAAAAGACCAAGTAAAAACTTTTGATACTATTAAAAAGGCACAAGATACAGCACAGAGTTTATGGACTGGTTCAAAAATGCCAGATAAAATAAAAGCTTTTAATGAATATATGAGTGATCAAAAAGCAAGTAATCCAACAACTCAAAGTGAGAGAACTACTGCTGATAATGTAACAGAACCGAATGATGTTGCTACAACAGCAGAACAAAATCCAACTGAACCACCAGCAGAAGCAGTTGGAGAAGGAACTAATACTGGTGAATCAGCATCAGAAGAAGCCAGTACCGCTACAAGCGACATAGTTGATGGATTAAAGAATACTGGTGCTGTAACCGAAGAAGGTGCTGAAAAATTAAGTCAATTAGCTTCTGTTGGTGGAAAAATAGCAAAAGGAGCTGGAGCACTTGGGGCTACTGCTATTGGTGGATTAGATATATACAATGATATAAAAGCAAAAGGTCTTGCTGGAAATAATAACTGGGAGAAAGCTGCAAATCTTTTACAAATTGGTGGTTCTTTTGCTGATATTGCTGGAACTGTATCACCCCCAGCTGCATTACTCGGTGGTATATTAGATTTAACTGCTGGTGCTTTAGATGCTGTTGGTGAAGGTGAAGATACAAAAGAAACTGATGATTTAACAGCACAGCAACAAGCAGAAACAGAAAAACAAGTTGCTGATGCTCCAGTTCGCGCACAAACTCTTTAACTTTTTTCGTTTTTTTTTATTTTTTATTTTAATATTTAAAATATTATAAATATGTCTTCTTATTGGTCTGCTGATGATTCTGTTCGCGTTGGTGAAACTAAAATTTCTGTTCCTTCTGAAAATGGCTTGAATTATAGCCCCGGTCAAAAAATACAAATATATGTAGATCCATCTACTAAGTTTATTGATGGTAGAGAATGTTACATTGATTTGGATTTTCAAATATCTCTTCCGACTGGTGCTACTGACGTCCCCACTCGTCTTCAATTGGATAAGTGTTCTTCTACTTTATTCAAGAATATTCGCATCTATGATGGTTCAAGA
>TARA_R100001591_G_C4353794_1_pt1 | contig 13794 bp, 28 predicted proteins | sample TARA_R100001591 | Tara Oceans TARA_R100001591 (sample SAMEA2622725) | marine metagenome | biome: marine biome (ENVO:00000447); feature: surface water layer (ENVO:00002042); material: "saline water (ENVO:00002010), including plankton (ENVO:xxxxxxxx)" | depth 5 m
TATAATTGACTTAGTAAACAGGCAAAGGGATTCCCAAGGTATGATTAGCAGATGTGATTTAAGAGATGAAATAAAAACATTATTGAAATTACATTTTAAAAATAATGGTGTTTTAGATGATGTTATGGTTTGCGAAGATTGTAATAACATTGGAGAAGAAAATAAAAAACTTGGAAAGGTTTTATGTGATAATTGTTTTGATATAGCAATTAGTAAACTATAATGTTAAAAATAAAAACTGTTACTACTAAAAATTAAAATTATGAAGAAGTTTAAAATTGTTTTTTATTTATTGTTAGTTGCTGTGTTTAATAGTTGTTCAAAGGATGTAAGACTATCAAATGCGCAATGTCCTGTTATTATGATTGCTGAAATGGAAATGCAGATTGATGTTCACAATGGAGGTATTTTATTGAAATGCGGTGATGGTGAAATAATTGAAAGTACTTGCGCATCTTTTTTTGGCGCATCAATTTCAAGTACTTACAATGTTGGCGACACTATTATACATTGCAACTAACGTTCCGTATATGATTTGCAGAATGAAATGGAGTTAATTATATACATTGTTATAAAACGTTTATTATGGAAGCAAGAACATTAAAACAAGTAAATAAAGCGATACACAAAAAAGTGGGTAATGTTATTCTATGTAAAAGTGAAGGATGTTTCTTTGTATCAAGTGATGATAATGAGACAGGATTAAAACTAGCATCATTAGAAACAACTTCAATTTATGTTTGCCACTTAAATCATCAGAGCGTAGAAGAATGGGTTGAGGACGTTAGGCAGATAGTGTCTAATGTTTTATAATGACCTTGTAAACAAGCTTGAGCGACTGTTCGCGATAGCGAATTGTGTTTACAATAATGTTAAAATTAAATTAATAGATATGAAAAAGAACAAGTTAATAGTAGGAAGTATATTTTTTTTATGGGCTTTAATTATAGGCTCTTATTTTATAGATAGCTGGATATATGAAGAAATAGTTTTATGGGTGTTTATTTCTCCAATATTACTAGGTTTATTATATGCTATTTATGTAGGTGTAGTATTGTTAATTAGAATAATAAGAGGTAAATAATGTTTGGTTTAAAGACATACAAAATAAAAAGAGGTAGACATTATTCAGGTTTTAGGTTTATACCGTTCTACAAAAGAAGTTCTTTAACGGCCTACGTTTGCTTTACTGATAGTTGTAGGTATTACACAATAGATAACCAGTTAAAAGAGCAAGTAAATAAGCTTTTCGGCTTTGGAGCTTTAAGACATCATAAAAGAAGTTACCGTATAGGCTGGAGGTATAACGCTAGCAAAGATATGATAGACCTTTTTGAGTACAAGTATGAGCATGGATATAGAACTATATTCAAATTTGATTCTATAAGAATAGGACAGACTAAGAAAATAACTGTGTTTAGTAGAAAGTATATTTACTGGGGTAAGTTTCTCTATCCTTATTTCGGAGGTAAAGCACCCGCACCTCACGACATGGAAATAAAATTACTTTTTGTGTAAACTTTTTTCTAAAAACTTTGTATAGTATTAAAAAAGTATTATCTTTGATTTATCAAACAAACAAAAAACAAACACAATGAGAGAAGAAGTAACATTTATTTTAGGGGACACAGACAGAAGAATTAACGTAACTGTTAGAGTAGAATTTGATAACGGTGATTATGATACACCACCTTTTAACGAAATATTTGTAGAGGGTGAGTACTCTGACGAATACGGACACGACATTACTGAGATAGTAGAAAGATACGCGAGAATCTATAACTTTGATTTAGAAGAGGCTGCAGAGGACGCGTTCAATGAATTATAAACAAATAAAAACAACAATTATGGATAAAAATGACTTAGGTAGTTTTCTTCATGAGAACTCCAAAAAATCTAACAAAGAGTTAGCTGATAGTATTAGAGAACTTAAAAAGCTTAATAATAAGCATGACAACGTTGTAATACATCAAGAAAAGAAAAGCATTTGTAAAACTGCTGAAAAGCTAAATACTATAATAAAAGCTTTTGGAGATAAAGTAGAATTAAAAATCAAATTAAATAATAAGACATGGCGACAGGATTAGAAAGAGCATTAAAGACAGTAGACATTAAAGGTAAAGCTTATGTTACCGTAAACGAGCGTTTAAAGTACTTTAGAGAACACTTTACAGGTTATAAGTTAATTAGTGACATTATTTATAACAATGAAGCTAAATATATGACATGGGAAGAGAACGGAGAAACAAAGGGAGCGTGGAAGAGTGCTGAAATTTGTTTCAAAGCCTCTATACTAAATGAGAATAACGAAGTGGTAGCGACTGGTTATGCTATGGAAAAAGCAGACAGTTCTTATATTAACAAAACTAGTTATATAGAAAACTGTGAGACTAGCGCATGGGGTAGAGCCTTAGCAAACTTTGCTATAGGTGTAGATGCTTCTGTGGCCAGTGCTGACGAAGTTGCTAACGCTATTAAAAACCAAAAGTAATGGGGTTCGATAATACAACAGAGAACGCGAGTGAGTGGATGATAACTAAGATTAGTAGTCTACTAGATATTTCTTACGTTAGCTACGAAGAAAAAGAAGAGATAGAAAGAATGCTCTTTGATACAGAACTAAAAGCAGATGAAGCTTTAGCAATAATAGAATACTTAGGTTTTAACTCTGAGCCTTTAGACCCTCGAAAGCAATTCGAGAAAAGAAGTAAAATAATGTAACAAACAATTTAATTTTTATAACGATGGAAAACAACGTAGAATTTGTAAACGGTATGATTTTTAAACTACCAAGAGAAGGAGCGCCCGATTTTGTAAAGGGTTCGATAAGTGTTAAGAGAGCTGAATTAATTGAGTTCTTAAACAGTAAAAGTGATGAGTGGATTAATATTGATTTAAAAGTAGGTAAGTCTGGGAAAGCTTTTGCAGCAGTTAATAACTGGAAACCTGAAGGACAAACACAAGGATTTTCAACGCCTTCAGTTAGTAATAACACTAGTAACGATTTGCCTTTCTAATGGATAGTAAAGAGTTAGAACAATTAACAAATGGAATAGGGGGTATAATTACCCTCTATTCTAATTTAGGAGACGACTTTAAAGATATTGACCGTCTAATAGTAGCCAAAAGAAAGTTAAGCGGTTATATGTACCGTTTTAGTGTTTTAGTAGGTGATGCACTGGGAGAGTATAACAGAAACTATGCAAATAGAAAAAGCTCAACAGCTAAAAAAGTACTTGAATATATCTCCAATGGTGAGACACAATTTAAAGCCACTATGAGAGCAGAAGTAGACTTAAAGGATGTAAGACTACTAGAGGCAAATAGTGAGGCTGTTTATAGGCGTATTAAGAGCCAGTATGACAGCTTAAGAGATACACTTAGTTCTATCAGTCAGGATATAGCGACTTTAAAGAATGAGATTAAACTAACTAGCAATGATTAATAATTACACTATAATTGGTAACGTACCGTCTAAAAGTAATTGCTATAAAGTCATAAAACTAGGTAACAGGTGTTCTTTAGGTAAACAAGCACATTTAAAAGCTTACGAAAAAAGTTTTTTAAGTCAGATGCTAGACTATAAGTATGAACTTATTGAGTGTGAATTTAAATTTGTCATAGATGTTTATTATGATTCAAGGAGGCCAGATTTAGATAATAGTTTAAAAGTAGTTTTAGACTGTCTTCAAAAAGCTAATGCTATTAAGAACGATAATAAATGTTTAGAGATAGTAGCCCGCAAACACTTAGACAAGCTTAATCCACGTATTGAATTTAGTATTATTCCTTTGTAGTTTTAAATAAAAGCGTTATATTGTGCTTGTATTGTAGCAGGTACATTTAAGAAATTTTAATAAATACCCTCTTCGGACGTGTCTGCTACCACTGATGAAGGGGGTTTTTTAATTATGGAATGTAAAGTTAATGGATGTAGTAATGAGGTTTTTAACAGAGGATTATGTAGTGATTGTTGGAAGAAAGATTTTAAAAAAAGAAACAATAAAAAAATAACCAGTATTAAAATATCCCCGCCTAAACCTTTATATACCACTTGGCAAGGTATGATAAGCCGTTGCAATAACCCTAATGCTACTGGGTATAAATATTACGGAGGTAGAGATATTACTGTTTGTGATAGATGGTTAAATAGTTATAAAGCTTTTGAAAAAGATATGGGACTTAAACCCTCTCCTAATCATTCTATTGACCGTATAGACGTAAACGGTAATTACGAGCCTTCAAATTGTAGGTGGGCTACATGGGATCAACAAAATAATAATAAAAGAAAAAAATAAAAAAAACTTGCGTGTATTAAAAAGTTATTACTATATTTACAGAAACAAATAAAAACAAACATTATGAAAATAGAAATACTAAAAACGGCTGATAAGTATTACGATGACAATACAATGGCTAAAGAGTTAGCATGTATTGAAATGCTAGAGGCTTTAGCATGGGACATTAACAGCACTAAACATGTTCTTAAGAGATGTGAGAACGATGTTAGAGATGCTTTATCTGGTGGTATGATGGATTATGCTAAGATTAGAAAGAAAGCAGTTTTAGAGTACCGTCAGGAACTAGAGGACAAGAAAAACAAATTTAAAGAAGTATTAACATTTTTAAATAATTTATAAGATGAAAGATTTAAACGAGTACGAGACAATGTTTATGATTTTTGCCAGTTCATTGGCTCAGTTTGGCAGTGATATTGAAGAGGCTAATTTTAGTGGTGAAGTTGGTTTTATATCAAGTAAGGCCGCTGATAAATTACAGAAGTTATATTTAGATGTTATAAAAGACATTGAAGAAGTAAGAGAGTATAAAACAAATAAAAACAAATAAGATGATTTTCACAGAAATAGACTTGCACAAGATGCACAATTTAACTAAGATGGGTTATAACTTTCAACAGGTGTTGGATGAAATTAGAGCGGAACGTTTAAAACCTTGTGACGGTGATAAAATAAAAGTATTAAAAGAATCAATTTGCGACCATTACAGAGTGACAGACGAAGAGTTGACAAGCCGCTCAAGATTAGGACACATTGTCGAAGCTCGTAGAATGTTCTGCTACTTATCAAGAATATTAACACCAAAAAGCTTAAAGTATATTGGTAAGCAAATTAACCGAGATCATGCAACGGTATTGCACCAATTTAATAACATTACTGGATACGTTCATATAAAAGATTCTGCTATTATTTCTGACATCGATGATATAACTAGAGAATACATGAAGAATGTTAAACTGCATGAAAACAAATTAAAAGAGAAACAAAATGTATAATTGGACAGACATAGAAACAGCGTTAAAAATGCGTGAAGAAGGATTTAGTATATCTAATATAAAAAAGTTCTTTAATTACGATACAGAGGAGATATTAACCCCGTATGACCTTTTGAATGTTATTTGTAAATATTACGGAGTACACCCGTTAATGGTAAAAAGTAATAATAGAACTAGAAAATATGTACAAGTAAGAAAAATGTTTAGTTACTTTGCATGTAATAAGTTTAATCTTATTCAAAATGATGTCGCTGAGGTGATAAGAAAAGAAAGAACAGTTTTAGTTCATTACATTAAATCTATAAAAGGCTATTTAGATATTAATGACGAAGAAACTGTAAACGATGTAGAAAAAATAAACGAATTATTAACTAAAATAAATAACAATAATGGAAGGGTGGATAAGCTTGCATAGAAAAACTGTTGATTGGGAATGGTACAGTGATCCTAATACGTTTAGATTGTTTATTCATTGTTTGCTAAAGGCTAATCATTCAGGTAAAAAATGGAGAGGTATTAATATAGAAAGAGGCTCTTTTGTTACTTCATATAGTAAATTAGCTGAAGAGTTAGAATTAAGTGTTCAAAAGGTTAGAACTGCTATTAATAATTTAAAATCAACAAGCGAAATAACAAGCGAAAGTAACAGCAAACACACTGTTATTAAGGTAGTTAAGTACAATGAACACCAATGTGTTAACAAGCAAGATAACAAGCAATCAACAAGCAATCAACAAGCAACCAACAAACAAATAACAACAACTAATAATAATAATAATAATAATAATGAGAATAAAATAAAGAAAGAAGAAAAAGCAAGTAACAACCCTGTTAAAGTAAAAGAGATTTTAAAAAGGTTTGATGAAACTAATTTTGAAAATACTCAAAGGGTACTAAAAACAAGTAAAGAAGAAATTAGAAAAAAACTAGAAGAGTTCTTAGAAGTTGAGCAATTAACACCTACCTTTAGGAATAAGCAAATAGGAGAGGTATTAAAGCATTTTAGAAACTGGCTAAACTACAACAAACCTAAAGAAGTTAGAACTAAAGAGAAGGCCACTTGGGTAGGTAAATGCAATTAATAATTTTTAAATAAACAAAATGGAAAAAATTTATACAAAGCCTTTTGATGAAATTACTGGACTAGATGAAATAAGGTTAGGTAAGATTCAACAAGGATTAGGTATAGGTGTTGATAGTTTTGATAACTATGTAAGATGGAAACAAGGACAGTTTAACATGGTTAACGGTCATGATAACGTAGGTAAAACAGATGTATTGTTATGGTACTTTGTATGTATGGCAAAGCTTCATAATAAAAAGCTTTTAATCTACTCTTCTGAGAATACTATACGTTCACAAGTATTTAAGATATTTAACTTTTGGACAGGTAAAAGACTTGATAAAGATTTCAGGATAGACGATAAAGGATATCAGAGAACGTTAAACGAGATTAGCGACTGTTTTGAGTTTATACCAAATAACAAGCGTTATTCAGCGTATGACATTATAGACATAGCTTCTAAAAAACAGCATGACGGCTTATTAATTGACCCTTTTAACTCGTTAATGGTTGAAACTGGTAATAAGCATCAAGAAGATTACGATATATGCGCCAATCTCAGGATATTTGCAAGTCAATACAATACAACTGTTTTCGTTAATGCTCACTTAGTAACACAGGCCGCGCGTAATAGATACCCTAAAGAACATGACTACGAAGGGCATTTAGCAGCTCCAGAAAAAGCTGATACTGAAGGAGGGCAAAAGTTCGCAAACAGAGCAGATGACTTTTATACAGTTCATAGAATGACTCAACACCCTGACAGATGGAATATCGGAGAGATACACGTTAGAAAGGTTAAAGAAACTATTACGGGGGGTACGGTAACACCTCGCGACAGTCCAATAGAATTAAGATGGGATAACCACTGTAAGTATTTTATAGATAATATTAATCCTTTAGAAAAAACTTATTCAGACGTTGGGGCTACTCAGATGGATATACTAGGAGAACAGGCAATTCATAGAAGTAAACAACATCAAGCTATGAGTAGAATGAGTTATGGAAGTGATTTAGACGATAATATACCTTTTTAATTATGATAAGCGAAAAAATAAAACTAACAGACAGACCGATATACAACATCTACAAATTTGATAAAAGTATCTTAAGCGGTATGGTAAGAAAGGAAGTTCAAACATCTTTAATTGGTACTGATATAGCACTAAGAAGAGTTTACAAAGCTTATGAAGATAGTAATAGACTAAATGAACCTTTAGCGCAAATAGTTAAAGCAGGTATTGAAGGTGTAGCAGATTTAGAGTTCTTTAGTAGTGTTGTTTACTCAGAGCTTGAAAACTTAAAAGAGTACTCGAATAAACTAAAAGAACAGAATGAGCAATTGAGAGAAGAGCTTTACAAGTTGAAACTAGAAAACCAACAATTAAAATTTTAATTTTTTTTTTTATTAAAAGCTTTTATAATAGAAAATTATTATTTATTATTGTAAAACAAACAACAAATGAAATCAAAACTAGATATAGAACGTATTTATCATCCTTATAATTTATGGGAAGATTATAAAGCTGGTTTTTATGATAACGTTTGTGGCAAAGAGAAAGATTTGAAAATAAGCAAGGTTTTAGAAATGTTTAACGATGCTAAAAAGACTGAGGAATATATGAGAAAAGTTGTTGAGCTTTGGAAGTATTCGTGTGAGCATAACTTAACAAATAGCTCTATGAATAAGATTGCTTATTTAGGTCAGGCTGCATGTTGTATTTATGCTGGTGTACCTTGTGATTTAACTATGAGGGGTTGGAAGTTATTAACTCAAGAAGTTAGAGACAGGTCAGATAAGATTGCTAATAAAATAATAATTGAATGGATACTAGAGAGAAAATTAAACAGTACATTGAAAAATGGGAGAAAAGAGGATACGAGAACGGGATACCAGATGAAGCTCCATTTGTTTTAGAAAAAAGGGGTATAGTTCCTAGTTATCGAATGATATGTATAGCATTAATGAGAAACCCAAACAACTTAGAGTCTTTAGGTTTTCAAAGAGAAAAATGTAAAATATATCAAGAAATAAAAAGAGAAGAAATTTACAATAGAGAAACTAAAAACAAACAATTAAAAATGTTCTTATGATAAAGAAAGGAGACAAAAACGTTTATGAAGCAGCTAGAGAAAGAATAAAAGTTGCTTTTGACAATTTCGACAATGTTTTAATAGCTTTTTCATGTGGTAAAGATTCAGGTGTAATGCTTAATCTAATATATGACTACGCTAAAGAGACAGACCAATTACACAAAGTTGCTTTGTATTATCAAGACTATGAGGCTGGTTATAAGTATACGCACGAATATGCTTATAGAGTTTTTTCAACTATTGATATTCCTAAAAAGTACTGGTTGTGTTTACCTCATTCTGCTGCGTGTTCGGTGTCTATGTATGAGCCTAGATGGATACCTTGGAATGAAGACCAAAAAGATATATGGGTGAGAGATATGCCAGATTTAGACTGTGTTGTTAATATGGATAATGTGCCTTATGAATTTGTTAAAGGTACTAAAGGTTTTGACGCTAGGATTCAATTTGCTGAATGGTTTTCTTCTACTCATGGAAGCACTGCTGTTTTTGTTGGTCTTAGAGCTGACGAGTCATTAACTCGATTAGCCATCTTTACTTCTAAACGTAGAACAAAGATGTTTGAAAACTACAAATACACTAAAAAGGTTAATGATAAGACATACAATTTCTACCCTATTTATGACTGGGAAACAGAAGATATATGGTATGCTAACGCTAAGTTTGAGTGGGACTATAATAAAATATATGACTTATATCATCAAGCTGGATTAAGTATTGACCAGATGAGGGTTGCCTCTCCTTTTCACCAATGCGGTCAAGGTGATTTAAAACTATACAGAGTTATAGACCCTATGAATTGGGGTAAGATGGTTGGACGTGTTAACGGTTGTAACTTTGGTGGTATTTATGGTGGTACTTCTGGTATGGGTTGGAAAAACATAATTAAACCTAAGCACTTTACTTGGAAACAATATGCAGAGTTTTTAATTAGTACTTTACCTGAGAACTCAAAAAAAAAATTAGTTAGCCACTTAGAAAGATTGAAAGACAGTTGGAAGAATAAGGGGTATGGTAGAAACCCTAGAGTAATACAACAAATTCAAGACGCGGGTGTGTCTATTGAAAAAACAGGTAAAATTAGTAACCTTTGTAAAAAAGAAGATGTTTACGAGATTATTAAAATCACTGGAGAGTGGCCTGACGAAATAGAAATAAAAGACGCTACACCTTTTAGACACTGTCCAAACTGGAAAGCCGTGTGTATTACAATTATGAAAAATGACTTTTCATTAACTTACATGGGTGCATCCAGAACAAAAGACCAAAACTTAAAAAAGAAAAACGCTTTAAATAAATATAAAAACGCAAAATAAATTAACATTATGGAAAATTACAGTTCACCAGTTTACAACGTTAAAAGAGTTCCTTTAGATAAGATAAGGGCTAATGCTTACAACCCTAACGCGGTTGCACCACCAGAAATGAAATTACTAGAGGTTTCAATATGGGAAGATGGATATACTATGCCAGTAGTGTGCTACTACGTAGAGGAAGACGATGTTTATGAGATAGTAGATGGTTACCATAGATACACTACTCTAAAAACAAGTAAAAGAATCTACGAAAGAGAACAAGGACACTTACCAATAGTTGTTATTGAAAAAGACATGTCTAACAGAATGGCCTCTACAATTAGACATAACAGGGCTAGAGGTTCTCACTCTATCGAGTTAATGAGTAATATTGTTTCTGAGCTTGTTGAAAGTGGTATGTCAGACGCTTGGATAATTAGACATATCGGAATGGATAAAGACGAATTATTAAGACTAAAGCAGATTACAGGACTAGCTTCAATGTTTAAAGACTGTGAGTTTAGTAAGTGTTCAGAGCTTGATATTGCAGAAAATAAAAATGTAGATTTAGAATCTATTGAAATAGATGAAGAGTATGGATAAGATAATAGAAGATAATTACAGAGTGACAGTAGATAGGGGTTTTATTACTCCTACTACTACGCTTTTTGAGTTTTTAGATAAGCTAGATGAAGAGGTAGAAGAGCTAAATAAAGAGGCTTTAATATCTAAAGAATACAGTAACCTACCAGAAGAACTAGCAGATGTTATAATGGTATGTTTGAATCTAGCAAAGCATTATGATATTGATATAGAGCAAGAAATAAAAAACAAGATTGAAATAAACATAAAGAGAATTAAAAAATAAACAATGATTGAAAGAAACTTAGAACTACCAAAGAAAGATAAGAACGGTAAAAGCCGTTTAAGTTATTCTCAGATTAAATGCTTTAAAGATAATAAGCAGGAATTTATTAATAGATACATACTAAACGAGCCTTTTGTAAGTAACGCATATATTGAATTTGGTTCTAAAGTAGGTGAGGCACTAGAAACTAATAACTTTAATCAGTTCCATGAATTAGAGGGTGATGTATTGAGAAGTGTTGAGAGGTTAGATGAATTTGAAAAGTTTGTAAATTTAGACTTCGGCGGTTTTGTTATGTATGGTTATATCGATACCGTATCAAAAGACTTAAGTAAAATTATAGATTATAAAACAGGCGGTAAAAAGAAAGAATTTACTTATACGCACGAAGACTATACGCAGTTATGTTATTACGCTTTAGCATTGAAACAAGAATACGGTGTACTTCCTGAAGTTGCTCAGGTTCATTTTATCAGAAGGTCTGGTAATTTGTATAGAGGTCAAGATTTAGTAGTTGCACAAGAAGCTCCAATTATTATTGATATTGATATAACAGAAGAAAGACTAAAAAAAGTTTATTGGGAGACAATAGAAATAGCTAAAGAGATAGAACAATTTTACTTAGACTATTTAAAGAATGAGCAAGAAGGTTAAAAAGATAATTCACCTTAGTTTATTTCCTAATAGTAATTGCCATGTGTGCGGGGTTAAAGTTAAAGAAGGACATATACATTGTGAGAAGTGTTGTGATAAATGGCTAGAGGTAAAAGAGGATAGTAATAATTAGTTAAATTTTATTATATTAGTGTAAATTGAAAAAGATGATTAAAATAAGTTTATTAGATAAAAAGGATTGGTTCGAACATAAGAACTGTACTTATGAAATATTAGAGTTTGATTATGTTTTTACTACTGCTAGAAAGGTAGTTAATGATGATGGGACTAAACATTATTTTTTAAATAGTATTGAAGTAGAAAGAAAGGTAAAAGACTTCTACCAGAGAGTTAATCCTAATTGGCAAATAAGCGATCTAAGAAAGCAGAACAACGATTAGTGAATATGTTAAACTAACATTTTATAACATGGCAGGGTATTTTAAAGATAATAAAGGTGCAGCAAGTGAAGCAGGGAAGAAAGGCTCTAGAAAAGGAGTGCCTAATAAGACTACTAAAGAGATTAGAGATAGTTTTCAGATGTTTGTAGAGAACAATGTATCTAAGTTTCAAGAGTGGATAGATGAAGTAGGTAAGACTAATCCTGCTAAAGCTATTGAACTGGTTGCTAATTTAGGGGAGTATATATTACCTAAGTTATCTAGGACAGAGATAGAGGCAGACATAACAGCCGAGGTTAAACCTAAAATAGATTATAGTAAACTTGATAAGGAAACTTTAAAACGTGTCTTAGAAGCTCTTAAAAAAGGTGAGTGATGATATTATAGACATATTAACTGGTATTGATTTAAATGAGATACAAAAAGAGCTTTATAAAAAGTCTTTCTATGAGTTCTCGTTAGACGCTTTTAAAGCATTACATAATGGTAATGAGTTAGTACCTAATTGGCATATTAAATACTTGTGCGATAGACTACAGAAAGAGGCTTATAGAATAGTTAACGGAGAGCAAAGAGATAAGCACATTTTAATAAACGTACCACCTCGTACGCTAAAGAGTGAGCTTGTTAATGTTTTCTTCTCTGTTTACTGTTGGGTGTTAAAAGACTCAATACAGTTTATTAGTTCTTCTTATTCTGGTAGTTTATCTATTACATTATCAACACAAGCTAGGAGACTTTTAGAGTCTGACTGGTTTAAAGAATACTTCCCAGAGGTACAATTATCTAAAGACGAAAATACCAAATCGAGATATACCACTACTAACAGTGGACTACGTTACTCTACCTCAACAGGTGGAACTGTGACGGGTATGGGTGCGGATATTATAGTTATAGATGACCCTCAAAACCCTCAGCTAGCCCGTTCAGACGTAGAAAGGGAGAATGCAAATAGATTCTTTAATGAAACGCTTAGGAGTAGATTAAATAATCCAGATAAAGGTGTTTTTATTGTTATCATGCAGCGACTACATGAGAAAGACTTAACAGGTATGTTATTAGAAAAAGAGCCAGAGAACTGGGAGCATATATGTCTACCTGCTGAGGTGTCTGATTACGTTAAACCGCTTGATTTAAAAGAGTTTTATACAGACGGGTTATTATTTCCTCAAAGATTATCAAAAGACACGTTAAACAGCTTTAAATTAGGTTTAGGTAGTTATGGATATAGTGGCCAATATTCACAAATACCATCACCAGACGAAGGAGGTATATTTAAAGGTGATTGGTTTAATATTATCAAGCGATTACCTGAGAATATAAATAGTGATAGTTTAAAATGGGATTTCTATTTAGATACAGCCTATACTAATAAACAGGAGAATGATGCTACTGCTATGATGTGCGCAGCCTTTCATAATAACGAATTGTATATAAGAGAAGTTAAGGCGGTTAGATTAGAGTTTCCTGAACTTATAAAAGAGATACAACAATTCACTGCTGTTAATGGATATACTAACCGTAGTAGAATATATGTAGAGCCTAAAGCAAGTGGTAAGAGTATTGTTCAGATGCTTAAGAGATCAACTGGTTTAAACATAATGGAAGATAAGCCACCAACACAAGATAAAATAAGTCGAGCTTCTTCCGTATCTGCTTTTATCGAATCGGGTAGAGTTAACCTTTTAGATGGTCGTTATATCGATGCTTTCTTAAATGAGCTTAAAAGCTTCCCAAATGGAGCACATGATGATAGAGTTGATTGCTTAGTTATGGCTATTGATAGAAATACTAACAGAAGAAAGAAAGTAAGAGCAATAGCTTAAATAAAACTAAGCGCATTACATGAAAACTAAGCGCAAATTAAACTATTCTTTACAAAACAGGCGCTTTATGTAAAAGATGTTTACTGCTATCATATTAGCAATAAATAACAATAAACGTAGCAGAAAGTTAAAATATTAGATATTATTCGTAACAAAAAATGTAATGAATAAACTACTATTCATAACAAAAAATGTTCATTACCATGAAAATCTAAATACTGTTTTTAATATATCCGTATTATATCCAAAAAGATATAACATGTTAAAAAAAATGCTTTTTATATGCATATTCGTATAACA
>TARA_R100001591_G_scaffold27483_1_pt1 | contig 13788 bp, 1 predicted proteins | sample TARA_R100001591 | Tara Oceans TARA_R100001591 (sample SAMEA2622725) | marine metagenome | biome: marine biome (ENVO:00000447); feature: surface water layer (ENVO:00002042); material: "saline water (ENVO:00002010), including plankton (ENVO:xxxxxxxx)" | depth 5 m
TCCCAAGATGCGACATATCCAACTGCAGTTCCAACACCAACAGATGAATCAGTTGAGTATTGAGTTATTCTTGCATTTGGTTTGTACTCAACATTTGATAATTGAGTGCTCGACCCACCAGGAACTTTTAATTTTAATGCACCTAAAGCTGTAGCTGTCCTTTTATTTAGAACAGAGGTTCCACTTAATTCTAAAGGATCTTTAATTATGCCAACACGAGAGAAAGTATTTCCAACTACATAATCTGTCAGATCATTAACATTATTATCAAATTTAGAGTAAACCATTACTCTAAATCCACCCAATTCACGATATACATCTGCACCATGACCCCCTTGTGGTGGTATTATAACTTCAAATTGAGGATTATCTGTTCCTGATCCTACAACTATTGCTTTATTACTCCACGTTCCAGTTTCAAGTCTAACATAAGCATATGTATATCCAGCTGAATTTGTGTTTGTTAATTTGATAGTGTCAACTATACCCTTCCTAACCTGTATTGTTGCTTTTCCTCCAGATCCATCTCCAATTATAGGAACATCAAAATCTCCATCTTCTGCAGCATCAACTGAGACTGTTCCTCTTCTTTTAATAACTATTGTCTCTAATTTTCCATCTACTGATGCATCTTTTATAGGTTTAGTTGCAACATCTCCCCATTTTTCAGGTAAAGGTATGTATGTATTTGTTACAAATTTAACTATGTCAGCTGGTGATATCGTATAAAGATACTTCCATTGATATCCATCTCCATTTACAGTATTATCTGCTGGTGGAACTGTTGTAGATGTATGTGTGGGTTCAAATTTTGATACATTACCATCTTTATGTTCTGGATCTGCACCATTATTAATACATAAGTATACTTTAAATTCAGAAGTTAAAACATAAAAACTAGATCCATATAAACCAGATGTTTTTGTTTGAGGAGTTCTATTTGTAGATCCATTATAATTATTCCTATACATTTCATATACTGTTCCACTTTGCCAATTGATTCTAGGTACGACTCTTCTCACATCACTAGAGGTAATTTTCTTTAAAAATAAAATACTATCGTGATACCTATTCTCTTCATCAAAATTATCAACTGGATCTGGTGGTTCAGTTGCCCACGCAGCATTTCCATATCCATCATTATTACGTACTTCAGTTGGATTTGGGTGTCCTAAAAATGTATAATAGTTATTTTTACCAGTCGTACCAATACCAACAAAACTGTCTACAAAAGTTTCGGCATTTAATATACGATATTGATCAGTGATTATTGCGGGCATTGACCTTATGATTTTTGATTATTTATACCTGTTATGTATAACTTTTTTCAGATTAAGTGTAACCTGAAGTTTTTATAGGTGTAGACCTAATAACTTGTGCAGATGTTTCTATTCCTAGAATACCATTTTGATTGAAAAATTCAAATGATTGAGAACCAAATCCTCTAGATACGTTTACAGCACCCCAACTATATTTTCCAACTCTAGGTAAACCAAAAGTTGCAAAACCAACTGTGTTTATCCCAGATATAGATTGGACATTAGCAAATACTCTCACAATAGATGACCCTACACTCACTATATGTTCAGCAAAGTAAACATTATCTACAAAATTTGTTCCAACACCAACAACTTCAGGGCCAGAAGATGTAGTTCTAATTCCAGTAACTCCACTTGTGCTACTTCCAATAGAAGTATTTTGAATAACAAAATAATCTCCAGTAGTAATACCAGTTTTTAATCTCTCTTTACTTTGTACGTCATTAGGATTTACAGGGAAAATAGTAGAATCTGGTTTAAGTTCAAAAAATAAAGCAGGCCCAGTAGTATTAATACCAACAGCACTTGTTCCTATACCCACGATATCACCATAATCTCCATCATAAGTGACTCGTTTAATTTCTTCAACTTTGGGTGCTGTTGTTCCAATACCAGCGAGATTACCAACAATGCTTATATTGTTTAACGTTGCCTCTACACCATCAACCACTTGGAAAGACCAAGCATCTTTGATGTATATTTTACTGTCTGATGGTGATACAGATTTTATAATTCCAGAAGTTGGTAGTATTTTTGGTTCTAAGTAATTTCTTTCCTTAGATATTCTCAATCCATCGATTGTTAAATCTTGAGTTTGTTTCCTCCACATAGTTGGTCTTTCAAAAGTTGTATCAGTGGATATACCAACTCCTGAGTAAGTTTGTGTTTCTACAGTATCAGCAGCAATTAATGCGTAAACAACTCTATTATCTTGTTCAAATGAACCTCCAAATTTTTGTAATCTTAGTTCGTCACCAGGTTTTATAGTTTCATCAACATCAATCTCATCAAAATCTGCAGCTGATCCTGCGTAAAAATATATTCTAAATTTACTTCCAAATTTAGGTGCTTCCTTAAATGTTATTCTTGTTCCTCCACCGAACGTATAGTCTTTACCAGGAGTTTGTAATATATCATTAATGAATATTAAAAGATTATTTTGTAATATTATTCCAGATCCTTTTTGTGCAACTATACTGTAAAATTCTTTTGATGTGGTTGTTCTTGTAATTAAGAATGATTTTCTAAATCCATTAAATTGAACACTAAAATCATCTAATTCCAATAATTGACCAAAACACCATCCTGCAAATTTATCTTGATACTTATTTTTAACTGTTATATTAAAAGCACTTGTGCCTATACCAACTTGGAAAGGTATTGTGGATAATTGTAAATTATCTCCAATTTCATAACCAATACCACGATTTGCCATATCGAATGATATTATACTACCACCTGTTCCAACAACAACATCGATAGATGCTCCAGACCCATTTCCACCAGTTAGTGGGATATTTTTATATGGACTAGGTGGTGCAACAGTAACAAAATTTAATCCAGTGGATATTCCTGTTGATGTATAACCTGTACCAGGATTATTGATAGTTACATCTGTTACTATACCTGCAGTAACAAAAGCTGTAAATGCAGCACCAACTCCAATGGTTGAACTGATTGACACTAAAGGATTGGATAGATAACCAGCACCTCCACTTTCAATTCCAACTGATTGTATTGTTCCAGCAGCAGAAACTACAACACTGAATAATGCTTTTCTTGGGAACTGATATCCGCTTCCAATACCAACGTCAAATTCATTGATGATACCACCTCTTGGTAGATCTTTGTTACCACTAGTTCCTGTAAAATCAATTGTTTGTCCTGTACCAACAATTTCGTAATCTGTTAATTCTGAGGCACCAACAACTCCAAGATAAGGTTTTTGGAAAATATTATTAATTAAGACTGCACCAAAACTACTGTTTATACCAGATATTGGATTATTATTTGAAGATAAATTAAATTTATCTGTTGAACCATCAAATCTATCAGATATATCATCTATTATTTTATTGGTAGTATAATCCAATCTATAATATGCCCTACCTGTAAATGATGAGAAAGTAGTTATCCCACTAGTTGGCCCATAAGGTGCTTCAGAAAAATATAACCTACCCTCATTAATTCTATAATCACCCTTCATAACTGTGACCGCAGCACCAACTGTATGTGCAGTTGCAACAGTTCCCATTTGTCCCCTTTCAACACTAAGTGAATTAGTTGATCCAACACCAACTAAATTTACCTTTAATATTTCACTTTCTATTCTAATAAGTGATTTTCCTTCGATATCAGAAATGTCATTTAAGAAAATGGAAGTGGTTCCTACTCCCACAGAACTTGCTAATCCAACTAAAATGACAGTTGTTATTCCTACAGGACTTTGAATAACATTGTCAATACTAATTAATGTTCTTATAGTAGCATCCTCAGATGGAACTGATAATGTATGATTAGTTCCTATTCCACTTACATTAACAAAAGATACTGCAACTCCAGCACTCGCAAAAGTTTTAGCAACTGCAACTTTAATCGTATCATTAGATTCTTTAATAGCAAATACTGTTGATGGTAATAAATTAGTAACTCCAATACCTGGTACAGTTGTAGCCGCTATTCCAATCGCAGACTGACCAGTTTGTGGTTTATAAATTAATTGTTCTCCAGTGTTGTATTCGTGTCTTGGTATAGAAATAGTATGTGTAGCAGTGCTAACTCCTGAAGATGGATTAAAACTTCTATGAAATAGAGAATCACCACCAGTAAATAAATGAAAACTTGTAGTTCCTATAACACCACCACCAGTACTAGTTACTATTCCTGTAAATTGTGAACTTATGTCATCTATTAATAAAACTTTGTTTGTTATTGATTCATTATAATCAGTTATTATTTTTGAGTCAAATGTAACTAATTTTGATAAATTAGGATCACTTGTATTTTCACTTACCAAATCATAATAAAATTTTTCATGAACAGATGCTTCTTGTTCAATGTCAACATCAAAATCAATTGAAGAATCGGAACTTAAATCAATTTTAGCTGTAGATGAGACTTCTAAATTAGAGAAGTTTTTAAATCCAGCAACGTGATCTAAACTATTAACAGAGTCTTTCCAAGTATTATATGGAGTTAAACCTTTAATAGAGTATGAAAATCTCTGATAGTAATCATTATCATGTAATTTTTGAATACTTGAGTTTAATTTACCAGTATCTTTTTTCCAACCATTTATAATTTTGGCTGAACTATCAACATTTAAATCAAAATCAAATTTAAAGGTTTTTTCAACTGTTGATTTATTGTTACTTTGCGATCCAAGAATTATATCATTTTTTGAAAACTCTCCAACAACATTAAATAATTTCAATGTTTCGGATTCAGAATCCCAACCTTTTTTAGCAACCACTCCAGATACATCTTTTCCTAAAACATTTACAGTTTCATTATCAGAGAATGAAACTTTATTAAATTCAGGTTTAAAGGTGGCTAAATGTTCTTTTTTAATAACTCTTCCAAAATTATTTTCAGTTTGATATGTTCCTCCAGTTGTACCAATACCGCTTATAGAATATGATATTGATTCAATACCAGGTGCAGTTGTACCAGTATTAATACCAGTAATTGTGAAGTAACGATAGTTATAATCACTTGAATTAAATCCACGATTCACTCCACCATCCGTTATTTTTACATTTTCTACAAATATTTCATCACCTTTTTTGAATGGGAAATCATTTCCTTGATTAAAGAAACCACTAGCACCAGACCCTGTTTCTGGATTTGGTGCTCGCAATTCTAATGTAACTATTCCATCACTAGAAGTTCTTCCTCCTATTACCACAATTCCATTAGAATTATTAATTGGAAAAACTCTAATATCTTGACTTAAACCAGTGTCATTGGCTAATATGTTAACACTTGATACAGCAGATCCTAATAATTTTGATTGAGTAACTACATCGGGATGTCCCACTACAATTACATTTGGTGGAGTAGTATAATCAACTCCTCCTGTAGTTACTCCTATTGATTTTAAGGTAAATACATTTTTTAAATCTAAAATTAAATTACTTTCTGCTTTTGGTTGTAAATCTTTAGCTGGAGAAAATTCTATTCCTTGTGTAATGGTCTGCAAACTATCAATTTCTCCAATTTCATCTGTTTCAATTGTTAAAACAGCATTACTTCCTGTGGTTGTTCCAATCGAAGTTAAAATTGGTAATGAAGATACACTAAAACCTTTATTTAAGATTTGTATGGAATTAATTCCACCAAATTCTGTCTTAGATTTAGTTGTATAAAATGCTGATGAAAGACCTGTTAGGGTATATGAAGTAGTTTCAGCAACTCCTACTGGATTAAATTTAAAAGTATTAGTTCCGATACCAGTTACTTTATGGTTTATATTAAATTTAGAATCTAATACTTCAATTTTAGAATGATTAGGAACATCTTCATTTGCAAAATGCGATATTGTTTTTGTAAAATTATTATCCCTACCAACTACTCTATAGTAAAAATTATCTTCTAGTGAATCATCAACGGAAATAGTTATTTTTGTCGTTAAATTACCGTCTCCATTAATACCAGTTTTAGAAATTAAATTTGTATCATATTGTGATTTAAAATCACTATCGTTGTAAAATTCTATGTCATAATCAGTTAAACTAGAATCAGAAGTTAAAATTTCTATTGTGTTATTTTTAAATAAACTTAATTTTGGATTAATTTTTGAAATTTTATGGTTTACTCCACCAGTTGTACCAATACCAATATAATTGTATGGAAATGTGGATATATCATATGAATTATTTGCTAATCTTATTGTATCTAGAGAATCTTTTATGACATAATAAACACCATTATCTACTAAAGGATTAGCTGGTGTTGATGAATTATAAACTATCACATCACCAGTTTCAAAATCATGATCATTTATAGTTATCTTTGATGAATTTATTCCAGTTTGAATATCAGTTGATCCAAATGAAACAGGATTTACAACTAATTTTCTAATACTTTCATTGTATCTAAAATCAAAAGTTTGAATTTCCTTTGATTTTAAATTAAGTTTAAATTCATCACCAACATTTAATCCATGTTGTTGACCAGTAGATGTTGCAGTGGCAACAGTTACTGTTCCATTTACTCTTTTTGCATCACCAGTTATATTATTAGTTATTAACTCTAATTTTACATTATCTGATCCACTAGTTATGATTTGTTTAAAAAATACATTATTTGTTCCAATACCAGAGTTCACTCCATTTGTACTAAAACCCACTCTCTCTGTTGAAAGTCCAATAAAATCATCACTAATCTTTACACAAAATAGTTTACTAATTAAACTTAAATTAAATTGATTGGATAAATCTAGATTTGCAGATGCGATAATTGTAGACCCAAGAGAAACTAGAGATAATTCATCATTAGTTTTAAATTTATGATTTGGTAAAAATATTGTTTTTGGTGGAATAGATTTTTTAATTGGAGTACTTCCAGCAAAACCCACAGTTACATTTGTAAAACTGGTTCCAATACCAACTGATTTTGCAGTTTCAAAATATTGAACTTTTGGAAATTCTGCATTTTTATTTTCTAATTTTTTATCAATTGTATATGTAAATTCTGTTTCTAATCTGGTTACTATTGATCCTGAATTATGAGATGTTGGTACAGTTGAGTTATGCCCCCTAATCACTCTATGTTTGTTATTAACATCATCATGATCAATAATTAATAATTGTTCTGTTCCAATTTTGACTATATCATTAACTTTAAATTTTCTATTAATAGTAGAATCAGAAAAAGTTACAAATGTTGTAATTCCAGCAGCTGGAGCATTCATAGAGGTAGATATTGAAGAAATAACAGTGGATACACCAATAATTTTAACTCCCTCTATATTTTTGTATTTTGTTGAAGAAATACCAATAATTTCAACAACATCACCATCAAGTAATCCATGAGGAATAGTGGATAAACCTATGATTTTTTCATCAGATACTGAAAATTTTAAATTATTAACAATTGTGTTAGTTGTTCCAACTGAAACTAAAGATTTTCCTAAAACCTCTATTACTCTTGCTGATATTGTTGGATCATTAAAGTTTAGTTTGTCATTTACCTTGTAATTTTCTCCAGATTCGTCAATAGTTATATTTGTTATTTCTGCTGATTTTACTCCATCTACTTCAAGAAGTGCTTCAGAGTCCAAAGAATCTTGTAATAAGGGATATTTCCTAAAAGGTTCATTTAATCCTAAATGACTTACGTTTCTTTTGTAATTTCCACTATTGATGATTAAATCGGATTGATCATTGAAATAATTATAATTAAATTCATCAGTATGATTACGATGTTTAAATGTTATATATGGAAATACTGGTTCAAAACTATTTTTGTCTAAAGTTGAAAAATATGCGTATACTCCATTTGGATACTCTGGAGTAGTAGTAAATTTACCATTGAATTCGTCTAAATCTCCAGTTTCATCGTAAATGTAATCATTAACAAAATATCCATGAGAATATTCTGATTGTGGAGGTCGATAATTATTATCGTTTATTGGAGAAATAATATAACTTGACTCTGCAAAAGTTAATCCTGTCCCTACTGAATTATTAGTGATAGGGCCATAAATGGGATTTCCATCATATGCCCATCCAACTATTTTTGAGTGATTAGTTGTACTATTATTATCACTAATTAACTCTCTGTACTTTGTTGGTGGGTAGAAAGAACAAATTTTATTACCTTTAAATTCTAATTCAGAATTTATTTGCAATAATTGGTTATTATTATTTAAAAATGATTTATATCTTTCTACAGAGTTTATCTCCCATTTGTATATTTTAGGTGAAAAAGATGCATCCTTTCCAGTAGGAGTAATTTTTATAAGTGTTTTGTTTGGATCATATCCAAATCCCTCTTCAATGATTTGAACACTAATAATCTTTCCTTCAGATACAATCGCTTTTAATTTAGCAAAAGATCCTGTTATGGTTCCTACTCCAACAACTTCAAGATCTGGTGGTGATGTATATTCTGATCCTTCATTAGAAATTACAACATTAGTAATTTTTCCACCCACTATTATTGGAGTTAACGATGCATTTTTACCAGTCAAGATAGATATGGTTGGTGGTTTAATTAAATTGATAATGTTTGTTACACCATATCCAACTCCACCATTAGTGAAAAATATATTTTCAATTCCTCCCCTAACTATAGCTTCTGCAGATCCTTTATAATAGTCAGGTATAGTTGATGTTAAACCTATAGCTACGTCATTACTAATATTAACTTTTATATCTGGATATTTAAATGTGTGCGTTCCCACTCCAATATTATTTAAATTTTCATATATTTTTCTATCATAATTTGTACTTGTGATAGAAGATGATATTCCAGCATCACTTAACTTAAACTTATTACTATCTACAACTGTAACTTTATAAACTTTAGATGTTGATAAACCAGAAATGACAGTTCCAGTGCATTCATATTCTACATTATCACCATTTTTTAAATTATGATTCTTAGCATATATGTAATTATTAAATGTGTTTATACCAACAAATGCTTTAAATAAATCTTTTTTATCTATTGGTGGATACTGTTGAGATATAATTTTAACTTTTCTATTTGAATATAAACTTCCAGGTTCAGTAACTACTATTCTATCAATAACATTTCTTGGTTGTTTTGATCTGAAAATATGTGCACCAACACCATTTTGAATTAAATATATTGTACTAATGCCTGCGATAGCATCATTTTTATTTACAGTGAGTGAAAATGCGGTTTCTGATCTCTTTAAGATAAAGTATGTTCCACCATTTGTTAATCTAGTCGTTGAAAAACCAACATGAGTTGCACCGATGCCCATTGGTGTTCCAGTTGAAATGTATGTTACTTCTTCCCCATTTAAAAATCTATGCTCACCATTAAAAGTATCTGCAGCTAAACTCACATCAAAATCAGAATATACTTTACTATGTGTAAACCCTCTCATTTTTGCTTCACATGAAGCACCAGAACCGTTTCCACCAGATATCGTTACAGATGGTGTGGTTGTATAATCAAAACCTCTATTAGTTACTACGATTTCAGATAAATTTCCAGAAAAATTACCATAACCATCACATCCGCTTCCAGTGGTATCAGTAATTACTAAAGTAGGTGAATTAATAACATCATAATTTTCTCCAGAATTTAATACTTCAATTTCATCTAATTGACCATAACTAACATAATCTCTTGAAATTGGTGATTGGTATTCAATTCCATTTAAAGATACACCAACTGAATTAAGCAATTTTTTGTTATTAGTTGGTTCTAATGGATTTTTATATATTCTTTTAAAATTATTTTGATTTTTTAATTTTTCTCGTTTATATAAATCTGCAGGAGTTATTGTATGAATAACGTTATTGAAGATAGTGTTAGCTGCTCCAACATAACGAGATTGTTCTAATATTTGATTAAATAAATTAGCTTTTGTTGATGCTAACTTAATTCTATTAGAATCAATAACATTAACAAAATAATATCCTGTGGTTATACCTGCTAATCCAGATCCTCGTGAATAAGTCAAATCTTCACTTAAATTTAGATAAACTTGTTCACCATTTAAAAAATTATGATTAGTTACTGTAATCGCAGTTCCAACAGTACTAACTCCCGTCGAACTAAATGTTTTTGAACGATTTTCAGTGTTAGTTTCAAATGAAGGATATCCTGAAAAAGAAACATATGTATTTTTATTGCTATCAACAAAACTATTTTGAATATTACCCATTAAGGATGTAATTCCAAATCTACTATCAGCAAAAGTAATTTTTTTTCTTATAACATAATCACCAACAGTATTTGGAGCACTAGTGACTTCTATGCTAAATTTATTTGGTTCATTCGCATCTTTGACCACTACATTTGAAGATTTTACATCACCATTTGATTTAAATATAACATCAACTATGTCTCCTTTTTTTAAAAAATGATCAACTTCAGTGGTAAAAGATTCGCTTCCATCATGGTTGATAACATCTACGTATGATAGATTATTATAAAACCAAGTATTAAATTTAACATCTTTATTATCTACTTTTTCACCTAAATGTTTAACTCTTATCAAATCATCTACATCAAAATATTTTGTGCTAGTAGCATCAGACACTCCAGATATTGATCCTGTTACTCTCATTGTACAGATCTTTGTTAGATCATTATTTTCATAACCAAAAATTAAGTTTTCATCAATAATTGGATCAGATTCTGTTAAAAATTTTGATATACCAGTACATCCAAAAAATTGATTGTTTGATTTGGAAGTGTATGATGCTAATGTGTAGAAATTATCAGTATTTAAGTAATGAAAATTACCTGATGGGTTAAATCCAATTGTTGAGTCTACAGTTAAAACTTCAGTGGTCGATGCTGTACCAACTACTTTTGTTTTTGTTGAAATATTAAATTTATTTGTTATTGTTCCTTGTGAGAAAGAAATTCTAAAATATTTTTTATCTTTTAAAAATATTTGTTGAGCATTAGATACTGCTCCACTTGCAGTTGGGGATGTGAATGAGTTTTGATATATTTTGTGTCCAATTAGATTGATAGGATTACCACTTAAACTTTCTACAATAATATCATTAGTTACATTCCATTCTGCATCTGATGGTAAAAGAGTTTCATTAAATGGTTTAATGATTTCAACATTTTCTCCATATAAAACTTGAAATAAAATTTTTAAAGAGGTGTCTGTTCCCTTTGAACTATAAAAATCTCTAGCTCTAGATAAAATATTTTCTACATTTAATCCGTATTTAAAATTTTTTCCTTCAAAACCAGGTAAAAATTGTTTTTTAAATTTTTTATAAAATTCTGTTACAAAAAGAAAACTTAAATTAATTACTAATGAATTAGCATTATGTGAATTAGCATTAGTTTCATTAAATGTTAAAAATTCAGGATTACCAGCAGTTTCAATTGCAGAGATACCACTAAATCCACGAACACAACCAGTAAATGTAAAACTTTCTCTAGTAAATGTAAATGAACCTTCTACAGGATCAGTAACTGTTATATCTGAAGTTGAAGTTGCAGATATTGGTCTATCAACAGTTATCGTATTAGCACCAATGGCAGAAACTCTTGTATTAGGTATAACTACAATATCATTACCTTTATCTTTATCTACAACTGCAGATATGGTTACAATGTCATTGACATTAATGTTTGTAGTTGTTATACCAGTTATAATTGTGTCATACTCAACATCAATAGCACCACTATTAGTTCCAATATTTGTTAAATTTCTTCTTTTTCCTGTGTAAGTAATGATCTCATTATCAATTTTCAAAAGACCATATGTATCTGGGAATCCTTCACCTCTATCTACAGTTATTTCGTCATCATATGCATAGATAAGTGATTTTAGAAGAGAGGGTTTTTCTGGTATAGTGCTGTTTGGTGCAGGCACTGTTTGTTTTTCAACTAAAGAAATGTCCGCAACAGTAGATATCTTTTTAAGAGTTGAAATATGATCAGCTAAGTATGTCGTACCATACTCACGTTCTTCTGACTCATAATATTGTATTAGAAATTCTTTAAAAAGTGGATTATCTAATTGTATAAAATCTGGTATTTGGGTACCAAGAATATTTGAGATTTTAACTTTTTTATCTGACATCTGTTATCTGGTATATTTTTTGTTACTAATAAAACTAGATGGTGGTGTGTAGTTTGTTCCAGAAATATTGGAACCAGAAACAAGGACATCCTCTAATAAATCAAGTTTACTGTTTCCTGTAGTATCTAGCACAATATAAAGATTCTCTTTTGCTATAATATCGTTAGATTCTGGAGTAACTTCAATTTCAATTTTTTCAGGTATAGAAGTAGACGTTATATTAATTGGAAATAAATTTATTTCACCTCTAATGTAATCTACAACTCCTGCATTATTGTTAACATAAGTTATAGTGTTTCCACTAATTGTGAAAAATTTTATAATTCCTGTAAGTTGATCGTTATTTGGAAAATCTGTTAGGTATAAATTTCCATCAACTCCATCAATCTTAAATGCGGAAGAGCGAATATTAAATCCTTCCAGATCTGCATGAAAAATATTTCCGTAACATATCTCATAAGTTGCTAATTGATTGTATGAGGGTTTGAGATCTCTCCTCATTAATAAAGTGGTTATATTTGATGTTATACCAGTATCTACACTATCAATTTGAGAAAGTAATTTACTATATTTTAATCTCCCACCAAAATTATTAATATCAGCTGATCTTGAATAAGATTCAATCGCAGATAATATTCTAGACTGTAAATTTAACTTATCAGAAATAAATCCAGTATCGTATGATACTGTAGTATTAAATTCAACATACAAATATTTTAAATCTAGAAACTCTTGTTTTATTCCAGCTACAGTATATTTCTTTAGATCATTTTTAATTGAATCTTTAACAACATCAGAGAGAACTTCACCATTTTTAGGTTTAACGGTAATATAAACTTTTCCAAATTCAGGTGGGTCTAACTCCTCACCACCATAAGCACTTACTGAATCAATATTTGGATATAGAAAAGGTATTAAACTTTTATAATCATTTGGTGTAACTGCTCTGTATTGCGACGCATAGACTCTTGGAGCAAGATATTTTACATTATCTATGGATTCTATCGAATCTCCATTTTCAGACCTTTGTAGAGTTGTTATAACCGATATACCACCTGTTATAGACACATCAGATCCACCTAAAATATAAGTTAAATTACCAGAAAATGTAAAATTAGTAGCGTTATTACCTTCTTCCCCATTTGTAACAATATAACTAACTCTTATTCTAGCTCCATTTTTTGGTTTTTTTCCTAAAACTCCATCACCAAACATAATTTGATATCTTTCATCATCAATTTCCTGAAAAAGGAAAAGTCTAGATTCTGAATTTACGTCAAAAATGTTTGTATAAGCGTTATATATCTGAGTTGATCCATTTTCTTCAACTTCTACACGAATTGAAGAGGTATCAATGTTCGCATTTGGTAAAATATACCTTTCATTAGTCTGTGAATTGTCTACTGTAAAAGTTTTTGTCAAATAATTACCTTCATAAATTAAAATATTGCTAAAATTTGCAATTCCTTGACTATTTGGTGTCACTGATATATCATCTGGTATCGAAAATACATAATTTCCACCCTCTATTGACCCTAAAGCAACTAAACCTTTGTTTAATTTGACTACACTTGCTCTAGATGGTGCATTTACTGAAAAACTTATGTTTGCAACAGAAGATTTTTTAGATCTTGGCACGTATCCTATATTTCTTGCTAAAGATACGACATTTTCACGTAGAGTCGCACTATCAATGAATGACTCATT
>TARA_R100001591_G_scaffold53638_2_pt1 | contig 13683 bp, 34 predicted proteins | sample TARA_R100001591 | Tara Oceans TARA_R100001591 (sample SAMEA2622725) | marine metagenome | biome: marine biome (ENVO:00000447); feature: surface water layer (ENVO:00002042); material: "saline water (ENVO:00002010), including plankton (ENVO:xxxxxxxx)" | depth 5 m
CATTCTGAAAAGCAAGATGCTTTTGTTGATATGTTTTATCATTGGGAAACTGAGTGTAGAGGTGGATGTGGTTATCATCTTCATGTTGGCGAATTTATGGACAAACAAAATGGTGTTTGCCCTAATTGTGGGACAGAACACGAAACCTTTATACCACTTTTTCTTAAATCAACAATGGGAAGATGTGTATTTAAAAGAAAATTAATTAAAAACTAAGACTATGGGAAACATGAGTTACTGCAGATTTGAAAACACATTAGCTGATCTGCAAGATTGCCACAGTGCATTATATCGTATTTACGATGAAGTAAATGAAATGTCTAAATACGAAAAGAATGCAGTAGTAGAACTTGTTGATTTATGTAAAATAATATCACACGAGTGGGCTGTAGATGAAATCGAAGAAATAATTAAAGACGCAGAAAATAATGGAGAATAAAATAACGTACTTAAAAGAACAGCCGTTTGCTCAACAAACTATTGAGAGATTGGATTGGCACGATGGTGGAGACGGCATTGAATATGAAGAATGGATAGATCCATTAACTAAAGAAATATGGATAATACCAATAGAAATTAAAAGAGATTTTCATAATGCATACAAAGAAAGTTAATATTCCAAGAGTAGAAATAGCTATTGATTGTTTAGAAGGCTTACTAGAGTGGTCTAGCAGAATTGGTAGCGATGAAAAAGCTGAAATAGAATTTATAATTAACCAACTTAAAAAGTATATAAATGAGTAACGTAATAACAGAAAGAATAGCAGAATACGACAGACAAGAGTTTATACATCTTGAAGTTAAACATTATTTAGAAAATCCTGATGATTTTATAGAAAGATATGAATTTTACAAATTTAGAGGAGAGGAAGTCAATAGAGTTGGCGACTTAAAAGAATCAGAAGTTACACAAGAAATAATAGAAGATGTAGTATGGCGTGACGAAATGTTACCTGGCGATGCTTGGGAGCAATTTGAGGGCCACATGACTTATTTTGATAAATATTTAGGAGAAACTTTTTCTCTTATTGGAACCAACATGGGCTGGCAAAATAGGACACAACAAAAAGACGTAGAAGTAACAGAAGGTATGGATTTATTTAAAGCTATAGAAGTTAACACTGACTTTTCTGTAAGATTTTGGAGAGAGTCAGATGATGCGCCTGGCGTTTACTGGGCAAAATTGTATCATCACGATTCACCTATGGGAGAAACTTATGAATTTACATTAAAACAATAATTATGGATACAAAAGGAAAGATAATATTATTAGATTATTCTTTTGGTGATGTGTTTGTTTTAGAAAATTTACCAACAGAAGAATACATTGAAGAACACCATGATGGCGATTGGGAAAGTTGGCTATATACTATAGACCACGAAAAAATGCCAAACATGAATTACTGCAATTGGATGCATACATATGGATTTGAATTAGAAACAATTAAACTATAAACTATGGGAGCACAAACCTTTGAAATTCTATCAGTAGGTAGATTTAAAACAGTAAGAGAAGCTTATTCGCATGAATGCGCAGAAGCAGAATATTACGATGGACACGATCCGTACAACGGTACAATTAGTACGACAGACGGTTGTTATAGAAGAACAGGTTTTCCAAGATACGGAACCAGAAAATTTGATGGTTGGATTGGAAAAGAGTTAGATGAAATGGACAAAAGAGATTGTCGATTTATAGAGCTCGAAGGAGCTGCATTAAAGAAAGTAAAAGAAAAGCACGGATATAAAGGGAAGAAAGGCATTAAAGCTTTCTACTTTTATGGATGGGCTGCATGTTAAATTAAATAAATAAATAATTATGAAAAAAGAGAATGAAGATTTGCCAATCACATGGACATGTGAAGAAGGCAAAGACAACACAATTAGATCAAAAGAACATCAAGATTTCTTAATTGAACAGTACAACAGAAACAGACCTGTAGACCAGCAGGTTAGTGATATGGCAGAACTTAACAGAGCTTTGCTTGACACTGAAATAAAATATGTTGGTAGAACTGTTACACTTAGTGAAAGACGTGTATTTCACAAATATGGTGAAATTACAATTAGTATACCTAAAAATATATCTAAAGAAGATGTCCATGATTGGCTATTAGAAAATGAACAAGAATGGGCGGTAGCACTTGATAAGGCTTTAGCAAAAGCTGATTATGAATTTGGCTTTGGTCTTGACGAACACAGGTATATGTGTGAAGACGACCAACCAACAGAATCAAGATATGATGTTAACGGAGAAAGCTATGGAGGACACTTATAATGAATAAAAAAATATTATTTATTATTGAAGAGTTTGAGATTGGAAGCATTACTGCTTTTGAGTGTATTAAACAAATAAAATCTTTACTATGACTAAAGAAGAATTGTTAGAAAAACAAAACCTTATTTATACAATGACTATAGATAGGTTGTGGGATCATCTTACTATTGAAGAACAAAATGACAAAGAGTGGATATTCCAAGAAATGGAAAATGAACTAAACAAATTGCAGAATGAAAACACAGGAAGAGTACTTAAACGGTTATTCGATCAGTGGGGACACGATAATAGGAAAGATTAATACTGATAAAATGAACAAGGTCTATAGCGATGCTGTAGACTTTGTTTCTAACCTTGTTGGCGTTGATCCCGTTGAAATGATGAAGAAAAATAGGCGTAGCGATTTAGCTTTAGCTCGTCACGCATTAGCATACTATATGAGAAAGCATACACATTTAGGCTTTCAGCGTATAGGTGATTTGATGGGTGGTAGACATCATGCAACTATATTACATAGTTGTAAGCTAATAGAAGAATCTGCACCTTACAATGCTTACATAAGAACAGTTAAACGATCTATAGATGCTTTATCTATAGAACAAAACAGAACATTACGTCAAGAAATATTGCGATGTTTAAAAGTGTATACTACAGATAACACAAAAACGCAAGCAATAATAAGAATTATTAACCAATACCTTAAACCAAATCAATTAGAAAATGAGAGACACTAGTTTAATGGCTTTTGTAGAGCTTATGGAAAGCGGAAAGCTACAGAAAATGGAGAAAAAAGTATTACAAGCTTTTGCAGACTTAGGTGGTAAAGCCACTAATTATCAAATAGCAGAATACTTACAACTACCTATAAACCAAATCACAGGTAGAACAAATTCATTGGTAAAGAAAAGCGCAGTTTACGCTTACGACAGAGTAAAAAATAAAATAACTGGTAAGCTTAACTGGGAATTTAGAATTTACCCTGATTTATTTAACTCAATTAATAACTAAAACTAAACTATTATGCCAAATTGGTGCTGGAATAACCTGCAAGTTAATGGTAGCAAAAAAGACATGGCCAAGTTTTACAAGGCTCTGAGTGTACTACCAAAATCTGAAATGTCACAAGATGACTTAGACGGTGAAGATCAAAGAGTATTTGACTTTAACGACTTTGTCCCTAGACCTAAATCGCTAGACATTACGTCTGGCTCTAACACAGATCGAGCAGTTGCGTGTATTAAATACGCAGAAGGACAAAAAGATGTTCTTGATGAAAAGCTTGGTTGGCCTGCTTGGGTTGAAAACACAGACATAAAAGAAACAGATTCTTTAGACGTTAAAAGAGACAAGATGTATAAATCTATGGTTAAAGATGTAACTAAAGAACATCTTGAAGAAGGTAGGCAATACATGGACAATGTAGAAAAATATGGACATGGTACTTGGTATAATTGGTCTTATGACAACTGGGGTACAAAGTGGAATGCTTGCGATGCTTATATACAAGGTAAAGAAGACGATTATTTCCATGTAGGATTTTCTACAGCTTGGTCACCTCCTATACCTGTAATAGACGCTCTTATGGAGCAACACCCTAACCTTAATGTAGAGATAGAATACTCTGAATCAGGTATGGGATTCGCAGGGACATATGGAAGGCAAGATGGTATTTATTTTGACAGTGAAGGAGAAATAATAAACCTTTCTAGTTGTTGCCGTGAAGAAATGACTGACGAGTGGTATGAAGAATGTGACGAACAAGAACTTGACGCTTGGGATGTATGTCCTAAGTGTAAAGAAGAATGTGAGTTTAACGAAGAAATCAGATATAAACAATAATTATTAATTAAAACCAAAATCAAATGAACAAACAAATCAAATTTGCAAAAGGAATTGTTAATCCTGTAATGGATAAAAACAATAAAACTGGTATTGACATATTGTTAACACCAGAAGACATAAAAAACTTTTCTACAGAGAAAGGTTATGTGCCTGTATCAATACGATTGGGAAAAGATGGTAAATACTATGCTTACAAATCAACGCATAGAATTGCACCAACTAAAGAAATTGTAGACGATGTATATGATCTTGCTCGTATTGCAATAGAAGAAGTACCGCATCACGATTTAGATGCTGTATCTGAAGCTTTGCATATGCAAGAATATAAACAAGGTAAAAAAGAAACCGTACATATTAACGAAGTAATAAATAAAGTAAATAAAGAATGGAAATCACGTTAAACGCTGTTTTCTGTTTAGTGTTAGCTAATGCGATCTACCAGACTATGATATTTCTGGTAGACGCAGTTAACGCTACAATAGACGGCATAAAAGAAGGTGAAGGCTTTATAGACAACAGGCATTATTTGCTTAGTTGGGGCCTTGTATTATTAGTGTATTTTGTTAAATCATCAATATTTGAAATATGAATATAGGAGCAAAATTAGTAGATGTTAGAAACATGACAACTGCAGAATTAAAAAACGAAGGCTGGGACTTATATCATCGAGCAGAAGATGAATGGAAAGTTTTTGTTTTTGATGACGGATCTGTAATATATCCCTCTATGGATTACGAAGGAAACGCTCCTGGAGTTTTCTTTGGATATAAAAACGTTAAGGGTAAAAACGAACACTTTACGTTTTGATGATAGAAGCTATTGCTTTGACATATGAAGCAGCGTTACGTCAAGCAGAAATCCCAGAAGGAGCATTACTGTTCGATTCGAAGATTCCTGCTAAGGCTAACTCTGATATATGGATAAAGCGTCTAGAGCGAATGTATCAGAATAAAGGTATGACTAATCGCTTAAAAGGTATTCATGGTGAAATAAAAAAACGTCACGGAAAAGCCTTGTTAAGAGATTTAAATCGTGCCTTATCTGGTATATTAGTAATAGAGTTGTCAGGTGCCGAACTGAAGCGGCACAAAGAGTCTAATAACATGAAATGGACTCGAAATAAAGTCTTCAGATTTATAACCTTTAATAACATATAGTATGTTTAAAAAAATGATGTCAAATCCTGTATCGAAAATATTGTTTCAAGCAGGTGTAATTTATGCAGGATTAGCTTTTATGAGTCAAATGATTATGGTAATTACAGCTATGTATGCACCCTATGTTATAGGTGCTTTATTGGTAATAATTTCCATGTTAAATGTTAAGCTAAAAGACTTGTCTAACTAACTATAAATTAGTATCTTCACATGCCCATGAAAAAATCTAAAATTGACCAAATCTGCGAAGAAGTTGCACACGATTTACAGCTTGATAAAAAGCTTGTAAGACAAGTTGTGCAAGAGTTATTTGTAGAAGTAGCGTCATCACTTGTATTTAAAAAACAGCATGTGCTGTTAAGGGGTTTTGCTAAGATAGTAATTAGTGGAATAGCAAAAGCTAAATATAAACCTTTCAATCCAATGCAGTATGAAACTCGTGCTGAAGAAGATTGGAAAAAACCTAAAACAGATGAGCAAAGAAAAGCATGAAGCTTGGAGAGAAATGTTAAAAAGAGCTGACGAATCAAGAGATGATACATTTGACTCTTGGATTGTTGACTTAACAGACAAAGAAGATCAACCTGAATCGTGTGGAATTGACGATGAAGATTGTGAAGCGTGTGGCTCGTAAAGTGCTCCGCACAACTATTTATTTAACCATTTATTAACCTTCCTAAAAACCAAATTATGGGAAAAACCAAAGCTCAGGTCTTAAACGACCTATTCAAAAAGTGTAGCCTTACTACAGAGGATGTACACAAACACAAATTCTATACTATTATTACGCGTTCTGGCATCGAAAAGGTGCAAGCCGCGTATGGTATAGATGTAACATATGAGATAGTAAACCTTTCAGAAGACCACAAGCATTGTCTTATCAAAGCTGTAGGTGTTATGGGTGAATCTCGTACAGAAACATTTGGCGAATGTGCACCTTCTAACAATAGCAATGCTTATCCTGTTGCTATGGCAGAAAAACGTGCATTGTCTCGTATTGTCCTAAAACTTGCTGGATTATATTCTCAAGGAGTATTTGGCGAAGACGAGGCACCGTCTTTTTCTTCTTCACAAAATCCTAAAAAGAAATTAGATCCTGCAACTTACAAAGCTATGATGGATACTGTTAAGTCAGACCCTGAAAGAGTTTTAGATGCATTACCTAAATACGAACTAACACCTCAACAAGAAGAGGATTTAGTAAGCGCAGCTAACGCTGCAATATAGTTTTTATTCACGGAGGGGAGATAATCTCCCTTCCATTTTTTTAACCGAGCCATAAACTTACAAGGCTCAAAAATCAATTAATTATGAGTAATTTACAAATTACAGGAACAATCAAATCAATCGGAGAAGTACAATCAGGAACCTCTAAAACCAATAACAAAGAGTGGAAAAAAATCAACTTTGTAGTACAAACACAAGGAGAATACTCTAAAGACGTAGCTTTCAATGTATTTGGTGCAGAAAAAGTTGACAACTTTACGAAATACAACAAAGTAGGTCAAATGGTTGACGTAAGCTTTGATGTAGAATCTCGTGAATACAAAGGTCGTTACTACACAGATTTAAATGCGTGGAAAGTCTTTACTAATAAAGATGGTGCTACAGCCTCTGCGGAGCCTGTTAACAGCACAACAGAAGACGCTGGTAACTTACCATTCTAAATAGTAAATGCATCCCTGAAAGGCTCGCTAAGTAGGGGATGCTTTTATTTTCATATATTTGCAAAAACGCAAGTGTATGAAAAAGAGAACATTTTTCATTCCATATAGTACGCCATCATCTAAAAATGGTAAACGTTGGACTGGAAAACATATGATACACTCTAAAACAGTAATGAATTACATAAAGAATACAAAGCCTTATTGGCAGGAATATTCTGAAGAATTTAGAGGTATTATTGACAGCTTACAAAAGCCTGTAAATCTCTCGTTTAAATTTATTAGAGGAACAAGACATAAGTTTGATTATGTTAATCCACTGCAAACCGTGCAAGACCAAATGGTAATACATGGTTGGATAGAAGATGATAACTGTGATCAGTTATTGCCTTGCTTTGAAAAGTATGAATTTGATAAAGAAAAACCAGGCTGTTATATAACCATTACTAAAAACAACCAACTATATGAAGAACCGAGAAATAGTAATGAAGACTCTGGGTAGAATATTAAAAGACGTTGAGTTTCTTATGGACATAGTTGTTAACGACTATCAGCCAAAAGAAAAGAAAACATCTGATTATAGCCCTGACTTTATTAGGTTTTATAAAGCTTATGGTATAAATAAAACTAAGCATACAGCTTATACAAAATGGAAGAAGCTTAATAATCAGCAAAAAGAAACGATTATGGAGATTATACCATTGTACCAAAAAGCATTTGAGCCTAAATACAGAAAATACCCTAATAACTTTTTAGCTAATAATTGCTGGGAAGATTATTTATATTTGCTTGAATCTAAAAAGCAGTCTGAAGAAAAGGCTGAAAAGATAGCTAAAGCGCAACAAGATAGGTTAGACGCTTATAATTATTGATATGGATTACAAAGTAAATTCTAGGGAAGAAATCTATCAATATGTTAATCACGTTTACAAGAACGGATATAACAAAGGATTATCTACTGGCATGCAATGGCTTGACAAACATTACACATACCGCAAAGGTGAGTTAGATGTTATTACAGGCTTTGCAAACATAGGTAAAACTACTGCTATATTTTATATTATGATGCTTGCATCTGTAAGATATAAATGGAAATGGCTTTGTTATTGTCCAGAAAATGAGCCTGTAGGCGAAATGATTATAGATCTTGCAGAAATGTTTATAGGTATGACTGCAGATAAGTCAAAATCAGAAAGAATGGATAGACAAATATTTGATGCTGCATGCGATTGGGTTATGGAGCATTTTAAAATAGTGTCTTTTCCAAACACACCTACAATATATGATGTTATGGATTCTTTCCAAACGCAAATAGATGAAGGTGAATTTGACGGATGCTATGTTGATCCTATGAATGATCTTGCTATAAACAGATCTATGAGTAAGTATGATTATTACTATCAGGTATTGTCAGATATACGCAGATTTAAGCAAAGAAACTTTGTTAAATTTATATTAGTAACTCACGCTGTAACAAAAGCAGCAAGAGAGAAAAATGATGACGGCACTGTACCAGCTCCTTCACATTACGATGTAGAGATGGGCGGTATGTTTGCTAACAGAACGGATAACTTTTTAGTTATACACAGGAACCCTAATTCTGAAAATTGGAGTGACACTCAAATACACGTTAGAAAGATTAAATTTCAAAAACTTGTAGGTATTCCAACTCAAGATGACGAGCCTGTGATATTGAAGTTTGAACCGAGGCTCTGTAGGTTTAAGTCTTTGAATAAACAACGTATGGTATGGGAAGATGTTTTAGAGCAAAACACCATGGATTTTATTGAAGCTAATAAAGCTAAAATACAACCAGAAATCTTTAATGAAAACAATTTACCTTTTTAAACAATGGAAAAAGTAAAAGAAATTTCTCAAAAAGAGAAAGAAATGGAAGCTGAAAAAGCTTTTAGAGCAACACCTTTAGGAAAAAACATTACAGAACTTGAAGGGCATGTAGAAAATCATTTAGTTGATATGTTAGACGCTGTTGGTATAGGCGTAACTGATGAACAACGAACTGATATGATGACAAACTTTATTGCTGCATCACACGCTGCTGGTACAATTCAAAGATTAGTTTGGCAACAAATGGACTTTGAAGCAAAACAAAGAGAAGCTATGCAAACAACTAAAGCTGAAAAAATTGTAAAGAAAGCAGCTAAAAAAGAAGCTGTTAAGAAAAACAGGTCTCGTGGAAAAACTTCCATGAAAAAAGCTTAGAATAAAATAAAACCATTATATTTGCAACGATTTGGTTACATTGTTCATACGATGGTTTAGTTATTAGTTGGTTAAAAAGATAGAGGCTTCGGCCTCTTTCTTAATTTAAAAACAATTCTTATGACAAAATTCCTAGAATCACTTAAAGACGATAAAGTATATTACGCTGACACAACACATGTAACGTGTTCTATGCTTAAATACTTATTAAAATCACCTGCACATTTAAGATCTTACTTAAATAATCCACAAAAGTCTACGCCTTCAATGGTTTTTGGCAGTGCTTTTCACTGCATGGCTTTAGAGCCAGAAAAGTTTAACGAAAGATTTTACATATTTGATACAAGCCTTAGACCTGAAAAGGAAAAAGGTATGACATCTAAAGTAAACAAAGCTTGGAAACAAGAAGAGTTGAAGCTTGCTGAATTAGAAGGTAAAGACCTTATTACCGCAGATGAGTTAGATAAAATAGATAGAATGTGTAATTCTTTATTTAGCCATAGTAAAGTTAGAGATATAGTTAACACATCTCAAAGAGAACAACCTTTTGTATGGTGTTTAAACAGAATGCACTGTAGAGATATTATAAACGCCAAAGGTAAAGTGGATTTACAATCTTTTGACTTTATAGCTGACATTAAAACTACAGCTGAGTTTGGCGGTATAGATAAGTTTAAATATGATTGTAAAAAATATCATTATGATATGCAAGCAGCATTTTATTGTGATGCTCTTGGACTAGATCAATTTAAGTTTATTGTAGTAGGAAAAGAAGACCCTTATAGCGTTGGTATATATGATGTTTCACCAGAATTTCTAGAGTCTGGAAGACGTAAGTACCACTATGCCTTGGACTTATATGAAAAATATTTCTTATATTGCGATGAAGAAATAGATTCCTATATAGAGGAAGGCATATTATAAGCAAGAAAAATGACTAAAAAATCTATGCGCCTCTCTCCTCAAGAAATAGATATTATTTTAGAAAGGAGAGCACAAGATGTAGCGCTTAATACAAACGAAAACGATCAATTATCCACAGTATATTTAGACTACCTTAAAGAAAGAGGTATACAACCAGAAGAGGTTGTTTCCTGTAAGCACTGGCAATCAGCTAACGGAGAACCTAGATTCTCTATTGTAACAAAGAATGACAATTCTATTATGACTACATATGATAGAGAAATTCTTTTACAAGATATAGCACAGGTAGTTAAGAATCATAAAATTTCATACCCCCGAACCCCTAAAGAATTGCTTGGAGAGCACTTATTAGTAGTAAATCCTGCTGATATTCATATTGGTAAATTAGCATTAGCTAAAGAAACTGGTGAAGAATATAATACAGAAATTGCTAGATTAAGAGTTCTTCAAGGAGTTCAAGGGATTATAGATAGAGCTCAAGGTTATAGTATAGAAAGAGTTTTATTTTGTATAGGAAATGATGTTTTACATGTAGATAATGTATTTAATACTACAACAAAAGGCACACCACAAGATCAAGATGATAAATGGTGGAAATCGTTTGGTGTAGCATTAGAAGTTTATGTGGCTTGTGTTGACATGTTATTACAGCTTGGGCCTGTAGATTGTATTCACTCTATGAGTAATCATGACTATCAGTCTGGTTATCATTTAGCTCATTGCTTAAAAGCTTGGTATAAAGGAAATAAAAATGTAAATGTAGATGAGGGCCCTGCTTATCGCAAATACTATAAATATTATAATAATATGATAGGGCTAGAACATGGTGATGGCGCTAAAATGCAAGACATACCACTACTTATGGCTCAAGAAGAACCTAAGATGTGGGCAAGTTGCAAGCATCGCACCATGTTTTTACATCATGTGCATCACAAAATAAAAACTAAGTTTCAATCTGCTAAAGATTATATAGGTGTAACTGTAGAATATATGCGTAGTCCCTCTGGAGCTGACTCCTGGCATGCTCGTAAAGGATACAAAGGAGCACCTAAAGCAGTTGAAGGGTTTTTATTTCACAGGGACAACGGTAGAGTTGCAAGTTTAGTACATAATTTTAACGAATAAAAATGAAAGGACTAATAGCTTTAGTTGTTGGAAAAGCAATTAAAAACAGAAAACCATTACTTGTTGTTAAGAGATTTCTTAAAATGAAATACAATATAGAAATATCTGTTGAAGCATTAAAGAAAAGATTTTATCATGGCCAAAACTAGACTACAAATATTAATGGATGAATATGCTTTATGGTATCACGCTTGTTTATTAAATAATGATAGAGAGGTAGAACCATCATTAAGTGAATGGGTTGAAATAAAAATACAGCAAACACAAGATGCTGGAGAATTAGTTTTAATGCCAGAAGAATTATCATTAATTAAAAAACTAAAACCAAATGGAGATAGCTAAAAAAGCCTTAGAAATAATTAAAGAGCAAAACACAACAACTGAAGAAAATAGATGCATGCAACATTATTGCGATGCATTAACAGAGATAGAGGCTATGAAAAAAGAACTTTCTGAATTTAAAGGCAAAAAAACTAAATCATATAAACTTAAAGAAAAAAGAACACAAATATTGCACAACGCAATTCACAGTTTTTATGACTCTTATTTTAACATGGCTAAATACAAGCAAATGTGGAGTCAAGAAAAACAAAAAAATATAGAAAAAGAAATAGAATTTATAAGTGCTATAGCAAAAGCTTCTAGGTAATTATTTTTTCTTAATTTTTTCTATAGATCTTCCTGCAAAATAAGCTCCGTAAACAGTAATAAGTAAAGTTTGATAAATTGGTATATAAGCTGGGGCTATTTGAAAGCCTCCAGCATTACCATCGAATATAGATATAACAACAAACATTCCTGTTAAGAATATACAAATTAAAGGTCGTATATTTTTAGAGAGCCAATTATCAGACTTCATGTCTGCTTCCCATCTTCTAGAAACCTGCTCCTGAGCTTTAGACTCAGCCTCCATCATAACCTGTTTTATAGCTTTTCTTGCGGCTAATCTTTCTTCATCAGATGTTGATAGGTTATCTATAACAGTTCCCACCTTTTCTATTACACCTCCACTTAAAAAACTTAATAGTTTACTCATAACTATATTAATCTATAAGCAGTATCTCCTTCGTTATCTTTGTAAGCCTCTAAAACCTGCTTTCTATTATTACTTTCTTTTAAAGATATATGTATCCAAGAAAAATCAAATTCATTTATCATTTGATCAAACTCTAATTCTGAATTTAACACCCAGTCGTAAATAACTTTGTTATTCATTTTTCCTTCTGACCAAAACTGTAAATCCAATGCTTGAGCTTTGCTATGCTGTGAACGATTGCTCCCACCAATAGCACGATTAAGTTCTTTGGAACGATAACCACTAGTAACCCTGATAGGACCAAGAGCGTCACGCATAGGCTGTATAAGATTTGTAATAAGCCTTTGCATGTTTTCCAAGTGTTTCTCTGGCATTTCATTTTTTATACCTAATCGCTTTGCTGTGTTACTGTGCTCTATTTCTGCAACAGTAAAATTTTTACTAAGTCTCATAATTTATATTTAAAAAGCTTCCATAACTATTTCGTCTATAGAGTTCTGAACTTCACTCTTAGTGGCTTCCATAGTCATCATAATATTTGCTTGAAATCTTTTTACTTCTTCGTTATTATTAAATATAACAATAGTAGGAACAACTACTATTTTGTATTCTTTAGACCATCTTGAGTCTGCAGCTATATCAACTCTTTGAGTTTCACAGTCTGTAAGCTTAGGCAACCAAGCTACTTCATTAGCTTTATTAAAACTAGCATTAAACTCAACAGCAACCATTCCATCTGGAAAGTCTTGACTAAAGGCTGATAATGATAAAAAGAAAAATGTAATTAATAAGTTTTTCATAACTTTATTTTAAGTCATCAATCTTACTCTCCATTCTTAACATGTGATCTTTAATTTCTTTTACATCTTCCTGAGTAGTCATAATAGTTTGTCGGATAAGCTGATCTTTCATGTCATACTCCATACGAGTAATTTCAGGATCAGGAGGGAGAGGTAGGTTTTTAGCTTCTGTTATATCTGCTTGCAAGGTAAACCACATACCTACGAGTGTGAAGATTAAAACTGCTATTCCAGCTAGTGTTTTTATGCTTAGCTGTAGGGTTGTATCTTCATTTAATTCTTTTGCCATCTTTAGAATATTACATAATTAAGGCCAACGCTAAAGTTGTGCCATTGTCTGTTCCAATATTTGTTATATTTACCTTCTACAAATATACCTAAACTTTTGTTAAATCTATAACCGTATATTAAACCAAAAGAATAATCAATCCATTGATTACCTTTATAGTTATAATAAGAGTATTCGTTACCTGTGTCTAAATGGTAAGGAATTACATTACCCCAAGAGTGTAACCAAAAGTCTTTTGTAAAATGATAATAATCAAATCCTAATACCGCAGAATATTCAACTATATTAGGTATAGAATTTCTTTGTTTTTCTACATAGTCATCTATTACTTGTGGTATAACAACT
>TARA_R100001591_G_C4353782_1_pt1 | contig 13647 bp, 10 predicted proteins | sample TARA_R100001591 | Tara Oceans TARA_R100001591 (sample SAMEA2622725) | marine metagenome | biome: marine biome (ENVO:00000447); feature: surface water layer (ENVO:00002042); material: "saline water (ENVO:00002010), including plankton (ENVO:xxxxxxxx)" | depth 5 m
GTTCCAAGCAATGCAGTTTTTAAATTAAATACAGCACCAGAAACTTTCTTTAATCCCGATGTAACAGAACTAAAACCTTTTCTAGTTTTATCAACTGAGCAGTCCTTTTGTAGAAATAATGGCTGCAACCTGAGTGAAAGAGTGGAAAGGTTCAATTTCTTTTTTATAGTGAAATCTGTGAACCAACCCCCCCACTAAAAATCCAAAATCACTGCTAAATGATAAAGCAGGGAGAAATGCAGTTTCAATAGAATCTGTTACAACTACATTAGGGGAATTCTGAGCAGAAAGTTCTGTAGAACAAAAAAGGAGCAGTAAAACTGCTCCTTTAAATAAATAATTAAGCTGTTTGCTCACTTAAATGAATAAAAAGGTGACGAGTAAATAGATCGGCACTAATATACCAAACGACCACAGCATATATGCTCCAAAAGTTGGCATTTTAACTCCGCTTTGCTCAGCTATAGATTTAACCATGAAGTTAGGAGCATTACCAATGTATGTAAGTGCGCCAAAGAAAACGGCACCACTGGAGATGGCTACAAGTGTTTGCGTCATTTGATTCATCAGAACATCAGCACTGCCACCGGCTGCATTAAAGAACACCAAATAAGTAGGTGCATTATCTAAAAACGCTGAAAGTAAACCGGTTATCCAGAAGAACATCTCGTTGATTGGGTCTCCGTTGCCATCAAATACGGCATCGTTCACAAATTGGAGTGCACCTTGTCCGTTGTTAGCTGCTTTCAGCATTGCAATTGGGGCAATGATGGTAATAAAAATACCGGCGAATAACTTTCCGACTTCCTGAATCGGGAACCAGTTAAACCCATTTGCAGCACGACTTTCTTTTGAAGTGAAATGCCAGCTTGCCCATGCAAGAAAAAGAAGTGCAAGATCACGAATCAGGTTTTCATAAGTAACATGAACGTGATAAACTTCAAATTCGCCTAAATGAACCAATCCGGAGAACAAAACTGCTACAACAACTCCTAAGAGTAGAAATAAATTAAATCCGCCTTCTATACCTAATGGTTGATCTCCCGGATCTTGAGGCTGTTTATTTGTTTCTTTTTTATAAAGTGCTTTATCCCAGAAATAATAAAGTACAAGTAGTATGGCAGCTACAAATGCCATTTCCCAGAATAGATTAGTAGTAGTCCAAAAGAAGTCTACTCCCTGCAAGAATCCTAAAAAGAGAGGAGGATCACCTAGTGGAGTTAATGAACCCCCAACGTTGGCAACTAGAAAGATAAAGAAAACAACCATGTGAACTTTCTTTTCTCTCCAAGCATTGGCGCGCAACATAGGACGGATAAGCAACATGGCGGCACCGGTAGTTCCCATCCAGCTTGCAAGAATAGTTCCTAAAAGAAGTAATCCGGTATTTACTTCCGGAGTACCTTGTAGATAGCCTTTAATTCTAACTCCGCCTGAAACGGTAAAGAGCGCAAGAAGTAGTATGATAAAAGGAAAATATTCCAGTAAATAAGCATGAAGTACTTCATATAATGCAGCGTTAAAACCAAAAGTAATTACCATCGGAATTAACAAAGAAAAAGCCCAAACTGCGGAAATTTTTCCAAAATGATGGTGCCAGAAGTCTTCGGCGAACAAAGGAAAGAGTGCAATTGAGAGCAGAATTCCTGCAAAAGGTATTACCCAATACAAGCTTAAATTACTCCCGTCAATTCCATGGCCAGAGCCTTCAGCAGCAATAGAAACGGTTGAAAATAGTAGTACAAAGAGAGGAGCGGCTATAAATCGAACTCCCGAAAGCATATTTTTTAAGTTCACTTGAAGATATTTTTATTGAAAATTTCTTTGTGTCAAAATAATAGATGAATAAACACTTCAAAAGTATAACCATTCCATTATTTAAAAATTCCTGTAAAAATATTGAAAAGGCAGAAATCGGTAAATGAATTTTTTACCCGAAAATTGTCTTTACCTTCCTGTACTTTTTTGTATCTTTGCCAACCAATTTAAGCCGTCAGGTTTAGGTTTTTGGGTTTAATTCTAAAACAAGTTAAATGGAATCCGCTACGGCGCTGTTTTCTCTAATTATTGCTCTTCCCCTTTTGGGCTTCCTGATCAATGGATTGACAGGTTTGTTTGTAGAGAGCTACAGAAATAAAAGACAACTAATCGGTAGTATTGCCAGTACGGCAGTATTTATACCTTTTGTAATCGCTGTTTATTTCTTCATAAACATGAATGCGGGCTCTGAAGCCCTCGTCTATAAATTATTTACATGGATGGATGTTGGCACTTTCAGTGTTGATGTTGCCTATCGTGTTGATCAATTGTCTGTAATGATGACCATGGTTGTGACAGGAGTCGGTTTCCTGATCCACATCTATTCCATGGGCTATATGTCGCATGACGAAGGGTATTGGAAGTTCTTCGCATACCTGAATTTGTTCATCTTCGCTATGCTGAACTTAGTGCTGGGTAATAACCTTCTTCTTTTATTCTTAGGATGGGAAGGCGTAGGTGTTTGTTCGTACCTGTTGATCGGTTTCTGGTACACCGACATGGCGAAATCAGACGCAGCCAAAAAAGCTTTTATTTATAACCGTATTGGTGATTTCGCATTTTTGATCGCTATGTTTATGATCTTCCAAACTGTTGGAAGTTTAAATTTTGATGTAATTCTTGGTAATCTTGACAGCTTTACTGAAGGATATATGGTTGCTATCGGATTGCTGATGTTTGTGGGAGCTACCGGTAAAAGTGCTCAGATCCCATTATTTGTTTGGTTGCCGGATGCAATGGCCGGTCCAACTCCGGTTTCTGCGCTTATCCACGCAGCTACGATGGTAACTTCCGGAATTTATCTGATCTCAAGAATGTCACCAATGTACGTGATGATTCCTGAAGTGATGATCATTATTTCTATAATCGGTGCGCTAACAGCAATTGTGGCTGCAACTATTGCCATAACACAAAATGATATTAAGGGTGTGCTGGCTTACTCAACCGTTTCACAGTTAGGATATATGTTCCTCGCGCTTGGAGCAGGTGGATTTACAGCGGCAATGTTCCATGTTGTTACGCACGCATTTTTTAAAGCATGTTTATTCCTTGGTTCGGGTTCTGTGATTCATGCTATGGAGCATGTGGAGCACGGATTGCACAAAGAAGGCAAAGATGTCCATTTCGATCCACAGGATATGCGCTTTATGGGTGGACTTAAAAAATACATGCCATCTACTTACAAGACTTTTTTAATTGCTACGGTAGCAATTGCAGGTATTCCGCCTTTAGCTGGTTTCTTTTCAAAAGATGAAGTGCTTGCAATGACGATGAACGCCGGTTTCGTAGATGGAGGAAGCTGGGTGTATATGATGCTTTGGGGCGTTGGAATCATTACTGCATTCCTGACTGCATTCTACATGTTCCGTTTAACACTGACCACTTTCCACGGATCATTCAAGCTTCCTACTAAGATCAAAGAAGCTGTTGGATCTGAGAAATTTTTACACGAGAATCCTTGGAATATGACTACTCCGCTTTGGATCTTGGCAATTCTTGCGATCTTCGGTGGATTTTTAGGAGTACCTAATTTTATAGTTGAGACTTTTACTCACGAACCTGCTCATATCAATTTATTACATGACTGGCTGTATAAAGTAAATGCAGATTACAGCATTGTTATGAGTCATGCGCTGGAATGGGGATTGATGGCTGTTTCTATTCTAATTGCAATTTCCGGAGTTTGGTTGGCATTCAGAATGTATAACAACGATCAGCAAGAAGAATCTGATGCTAAGATCGCTTCCAGATTCGGAGGGTTGTACAGCGTTTGGAAAGACAAGTACAATCTTGATGACGTTTATGAAGGATTAATTGCTAATCCTACAGTGAAATTCTCTGATAAAGTTCTTGCCGTATTCGACATGAAAGTTGTTGACGGTATTGTAAACGCTATTGCCGGAACGGTTCGATTGTTCGGTAGCTTATTCAGATACTTGCAAACCGGTGTGGTTTCAAGCTATGCTCTTGCTTTTGTAATCGGGGTGATTGTCATCCTGTATTTAATGATTTCGTAATTTCTTCAAACACTTGATGGAAACACTACTAAATATCACCATTTATCTTCCGCTTTTAGGAATTCCCCTTATTCTTCTTTCAAAGAATGAGAATATGAAAAAGTGGAGCGCACTTCTTGTAACCAGTGCTACGTTCTTAATTTCACTTCCATTGATGTTCAATTTTGATGTCGTGAATTCAGGAGCAGCTCAGTATCTCACCGAAGGTGGAAGAATAAGTTCAACTTTGGATATCAAATATCTTGTTGGTCTTGACGGTCTGAGTTTATTACTCTTTATGCTTACAACGTTCATGGGGCCGATCGTAATCATTTCTTCATGGAATTCTGTAGCAAAGCATTTGAGCGGTTATCTGGCAATGCTATTGTTACTTCAAACAGCATCTTTAGGAGTTTTTGCTTCTCTTGATCTGTTGGTGTTTTACGTATTCTTTGAGCTTTCGTTGATTCCTATGTACTTCCTCATTGGGATCTGGGGTGGAAGCGACAGAATCCGTGCTACGTTAAAGTTCTTTATTTATACATTGGTTGGTTCGCTGATCATGTTAGTAGGTCTGATCTACGTTGGTTACGACGCCGGTTCTGTAATGAGCGGTGTTAATTTCACTTTGGATTGGAGATTCTTATCAAGTGATATCTACCAAATCGGATTGGTAGAACAAACCTATTTATTCCTGGCTTTTGCACTCGCATTCTGTATCAAAGTGCCTCTTTTCCCATTTCATACATGGTTGCCTTACGCGCATACCGAAGCTCCAACGGCGGGTTCTGTTGTTCTTGCAGCTATTATGTTGAAGATGGGAACCTATGGATTGATCAGAGTTTGTTTACCGCTTTTCCCAAATGCTTTCATGGAATTTGCTCCTTATATGGCAACGCTTGCAGTGATCGGAATTATCTACGGGGCATTGGTAGCCATGGTACAGAAAGATGTTAAGAAATTGGTTGCTTACTCCTCAGTAAGTCACTTAGGATTTGTAGTACTCGGTATTTTCGCATTGAATACAGTTGCTGTTCAGGGAGCAATTATCCAGATGGTAAACCACGGACTTTCAACTGGAGCGTTATTCCTTATTGTTGGAATGATCTATGATCGTCGTCATACAAGAATGATCAAAGACTTTGGTGGTATTGCTAAAAAGATGCCGATCTTCACAGTGATGTTCATGATCGCAACTTTAGCTTCTATCGGGCTTCCGGGACTAAACGGATTTGTGGGTGAATTTTTGATCCTGAACGGTTCTTTCTTCTCTGAACTATACGATAACAAAATATTTGCAATATTAGCTGCTTCGGGAGTGATCTTAGCTGCAGTATATATGCTGTGGATGTTCCAAAGAGTAATGTTTGGTCCACTTGAAAATGAAGAGAATAAGAAACTGGTTGATCTGAATGCACGTGAGATCGGATTATTAGTACCGCTCGTGATCTTTATGTTCTGGATCGGTATTCATCCGGTTAATTTTACAAAGTATTCAGAGAATCAGGTTACTGAATTGATCATCACATCCAAAAAAAAGAGTCTTGCAGTACTGGAAACGTCAAAGACGGAAGATCTTCCGGAATGGGCGAATTCTTTTTACGGAGTAGATGAAGAAACGGAATCAGAACCGTTAATGGTCTCAACTAAGTAAGTATGAAACCACTTTCAGAACAAGAAATTAATTCAGCATTAGAATCTTTAGAAGGATGGGGGTTTGATGACGATAAGCTCTGGAAGAAATTTGAATTTGGTAATTTTAAAGAGGCTCTGGCATTTATTGTAAGAGTAGGTGTTGAAGCAGAACTTCAGACGCATCACCCGAGAATCTTTAATGTGTACAATACAGTAACTATTGGTTTGCAAACTCACGATGCAGGCGACAAGGTTACTCAAAATGATGTTGATTTGGCAACCGCTATAGAAGGTATTATTTAAACTACGAGAATGGATTATTTAGGCGATTTACAAGCATTTTTACCGGGTATAATTACAGCAGTGGCCGGTTTGGCAGTAATTACGATAGAAGCACTCAAAAGCGGACATAAGTCGGCATACTGGGTTACTTCTTTTTCACTGATCGTAGCTCTGTTTTTTGGAATCCAGTCATTGGGAACTCCACTACAGGAAGCTTTTTCAGGAATGTTGGTTCACGGCGGAATTGCAGCTTTTGGTAATGTGATCATACTTCTTGGAACCCTTTTTTGCGTTTTCCTATCCAATGATTATCTGGAAAGCATTGATCATAACTACAATGAAGTGTACGGAATGATCCTGTTTGCAACTTCAGGAATGATCTGTCTTGCCGGAGCAAATGATCTTATTTCTCTTTTCCTAGGATTGGAAACTATGTCCATCTGTTTATATGTGATGGCAGGCTTGATCAAGAATGAAAAACAAGGAGCGGAAGGAGCTCTTAAGTATTTCTTGCTTGGTGCATTCTCTACAGGATTTTTATTGTATGGAGCAGCTCTTCTTTATGGCGCAACAGGAACGACAAGTATTCCGGGAATCGGCGCAGCAGCAAGTAGTGATTTACTATTCTTGGCAGGAGCAGCACTTTTATTGATCGGATTTTTATTCAAAGTGTCAGCAGTTCCTTTTCATATGTGGACGCCGGATGTGTACCAGGCTACTCCTACAACTCTTACTGCTTACATGGCTACGGCTTCCAAAGCAGCTACTTTTATGGCGATGATTTTAGTTCTTTCAAGAGCGCTTCCTTCGGTTGAAGGATTGGATTGGCAAGCAGTACTTTCTATTGTAGCGATCATTACTATGATCTTTGGTAACATCATTGCGCTTGTTCAGGATAACATCAAGAGAATGTTAGCTTACTCAAGTATCGCACACGCAGGTTATGCACTCGTTGGATTATCAGCGGCAACACCGGAAGGTTACAGTGCAGTGGCATTCTATCTGTTTGCTTACACCATCATGAATGTTGGAGCATTTGGTGTGGTAGCTTATTATGAAAGAAACAAAGGTCTTGATTTTTCTGATGTCAACAATCTTGCCGGACTTGGTTTTAAGAAGCCAATGATGGGAGTGATGATGTCGCTTTTCTTATTCTCACTAGCAGGAATTCCTCCGTTTGTCGGATTTGTTGGTAAGTACTATGTATTTGCAGCAGCTATTAATGCAAACATGGTTCCACTCGCTATTGTCGGTGTGCTTGCCAGTGCTGCCAGTGTGTATTATTACTTACGAGTGATGGTGTACTTATATTTCCGCGAAGCACACAAAGAAACAGAAATGATCGATCCGTCTTTCCTTTATAAAGGCGCATTAGTAATTCTTGCACTTCTTACCGTGTATTACGGCATTGAGCCTATCTTGCCATTCGGTGGGTTGATGGAATTGATTACTGGTTTTTGATCGCTGATTTAACTGATTAATCCTAGTTCCGTAGCTCTGCTGCGGAATGCCCCTCGGAAGCTTTTCCTGAATGTAGATTTGTGAAGATTAGACAATGAGGACGTTTACGTCCGGCTGGTTGGAAAGCAATTCTTTAAAAGTTTAAGAACTTAGTCACTCAGAGCGATAGCGAAGAGTCTTCACAACTAAGAATAAGCAAAGAAAGGTTGTGCAGATCCATCGCTCCGCTCTGGATGACTTCTAATTTGGGACAATAAATCGGTCAGACGGCTTTGAGCCGTTCGACCGATGAGACGGATTTTAATAAAACCGGGGTAGCTTAAAAAGGAACCCATCCCTGTCCCTTCCCTTCGTTGAGGGAAGGGGACGCCAATCCAAAATCAGATTTAGTTCGTCAGTTAGGCTAAAGCATCGATAAGCCTCTTATTCAGAGTCAAAACTATAAAGCCGTCATCCTGAACTTGTTTCAGGATCTTAAGAATTAGCTTTGATTCATTTGTTTACCACATTTCCTTTTATAATCACCACAGAGATCCCGAAATGAATTCAGAATGACGTATTTTTTGTAATTCTTTTGGGTAAGATAAATTGATCAGGCGGCATTGAGTCGTTCGTCCGATGACATGATTTGGTTCATGAGTCTCCCTCCCTGATCATAGGGAGGGAACAAGGGTGGGTCAATAAACCGACACAAAACTTTCCCTAAAGCAGCCATTGTAATCAAATCAATAATGCTGTATATTTAAGGCTCTCTGTTGTTCGGGCAAAGCGTCAGAATGACTGTCTTCACTTACGAAGACATCCAAAGACAAAACATACATACATGAGTAAGAATTATTACGAATTCACTTATATCATCAATCCCGTTTTAGACGAGGATAAGTTTGCCGCTGTTGTTGATAAAGTGAACAAATTGATTGAAAAGCACGGCGGCGAAGTTGATGAAGTTGATGAGTGGGGTTTAAGACCTTTTGCCTACGACATCGACAAGAAAAGCAACGGTTACTACGTAAACATGTACTTCAACGCTCCTGTTGAAGCAATAGAAAAAGTAGAACGTGCACTTAGAATTGATGACGATGTTCTTCGTTTTCTAACGCTTAAATATGATGCTAAGATGCTTCGCCATCGTGAGCTTCAAAAGAAAAATGCTGTTCCTGATGTTTTTGCTGTAGAAGCAGAAGAGGAAGAAGCTAAGAAAGAAGACTAAACCCTCATCAACTAAAGATATTTATTATGATTAACAATCCTTCACATCCGAAGAAAAGTATCCGCAAAGTAAAGCAATGCAAATTTACTCAAGCGGGTTTAGAATACATCGACTACAAAGATGTTGATACGTTGCAACGTTTCACAAACGATCAGGGAAAAATTCTTCCTCGTCGCGTTACCGGAACAAGTGCCAAGCATCAACGTCAGCTTAACAGAGCTATCAAAAGAGCTCGTTTCTTAAGCTTGATGCCATACGTAGCAGAAAACCTTAGATAAGAAATTACAGAACTATGAAAGTTATCCTTAGAGAAGACGTAGAAAAATTAGGACAAGCTGGTGAGCTTGTTGATGTAAAAGACGGATACGGTCGTAATTACCTTATTCCTCAGGCAAAAGCAGTATTGGCTACAAAAGGTACTATCGCTGAGATGGAACTTAGAATGAGACAAGCAGCTGCGCGCGCTGAATTAACTGTTCAGGAAGCTAAAGATCTGGCAAAATTGCTAGAAGCTACTTCAGTTACTATTTCAGTTACAACCGGTGAAGATGAAAAGATTCACGGTACTGTTACTAATGTTCAGATCGCAGATGCTCTTGCTGAAAGAGAAATTCTTGTTGACAGAAGAAATATTTCTATCGACGAAGATGTTAAAACTCTTGGTGAGTATACTGCTACAGTAAGTTTAGTTGGCGACTTAAACCCACAAATTAAATTTTGGGTTGTAAAAGCTGACTAATAGCTTTAGGGTTATTGAAATGTCTATGAAGACGTTAAACTTTTTTGTTAACTAGAGACTTTTAAAAAGCCTACATTCACTATCAAATTAGCGAAACAATAAATACCCGAATGAACTTATCAAAATCGATATTAATGGGGATCATCTTCGCGATGTTATCCCCATTTTTTTTATATGCCCAGATTCCTGACCCGGTTAAATACGAGATTTCTGAAATACCTGATACTGTAAAAGCGGGTGAAGTCTTCGAAATAATCGTAGAAGCTTCAATAGAAGGAAAGTGGCACTTATATTCGGTATTGAACGATCCTGATGCAGGACCTTATCCAACCCAATTTTCTGCAAAATCCCCAAATTTTGTATTAGCCGGAAAGACTTCAGAAAGTAAAGCAGATATTGAATTCGACCCCAATTTTGAAGCAGAATTAGGCTGGCACACATCTTATGCAAGCTTTACTATTCCCGTTGCTGTAAAATCTGAGTTGCAGGGAAAACAGAATTTGGATATTGAAGTTTATTATCAAGTGTGTGATGATCGGGTTTGTTTACCGCCAAAAAGAAAATCCATCATAGCGGGTGTATTTGTTGAAGGTGTGGCGGATGAAATTTATGAGGATGCGGTTGGCGGAGCTACCGTTTCGGAAGGTGGAAGCTCATCAACCAGAAAAGGAAGTTTCTCCGATGATGGAATTTTTTCTTTTTTATGGATCGCCATTGTAGCCGGATTTGCCGCACTACTTACTCCATGTGTATTCCCCATGATCCCGCTCACGGTTTCTTATTTTTCTAAACAGGAAGATGCTAAAAGAGGGATTAGTTCCGCCCTGATCTTCGGGGTAGCTATTGTAATAACATTTACGGTGATCGGTGCGGCTTTAGCAGCATTATTGGGAGCTTCCGGAGCACAGAATTTTGCTTCTAATCCTATTGTGAATTTATTCATTGCGCTGGTATTGGTCGGATTTGCACTTAGCTTATTGGGAATGTATGAGCTGCAGTTGCCTCATCAGCTTACAAATTTTCTCAACAGAAAAAGCAATGAGAGTTCAGGTATTGTGGGCATTTTGTTCATGGCGATGACCATCAGTGCGGTTTCGTTCTCTTGTACGGCTCCGTTTGTTGGGGCTGTATTTACGGCGACAGTTGGTGGCGAATGGTTTTATCCGATCTTAGGTATGATCGGATTTTCAGCGGCTTTTGCCAGTCCTTTCGTGTTGTTTGCCATGTTCCCTAAATGGTTAGAAGCACTTCCGAAAAGTGGTTCCTGGATGAACATCGTAAAAGTACTATTAGGATTCATTGAACTGGCTGCCGCATTCAAGTTCTTATCAAATGCTGACCTTGTATGGCAATGGGGAATCGTTTCGCGTCCTTTAACCATAGCATTTTGGATCGTGATCTTTTTAATGGCAGGATTTTATGTGCTCGGATTTATAACACTCAAACATGAATCAAAATCGGAACAAATTTCAACGGGAAGAATGCTACTTGCAATGCCGTTCTTAATGTTCAGTTTTTACTTGATTCCGGGACTTTTAGGTTCATCATTAGGTTTTTGGGATGCTTTTCTTCCCCCAAAACAACCAACAGATGTAAGCCTTGTAGCTTCAATCGGAGGGAGTGGAGGTGTAAGTTCAACTTCTGCCGATGAAGGCTGGAGCAAAGATTTTGAAGCTTCGGTAGCATCAGCGATCGAATCAGGAAAACCGGTTTTTATAGATTTTACCGGATACACTTGTACAAATTGTCGTGCTATGGAAAGTAATATATTTCCGCTGGAAGAAGTACAGCAAGCTTTTGCTGAAATGGAGTTGGTAAAATTGTATACAGATGGTGGTAAAGACGCCAAAGACAATCAATTGATACAATTCGAGCTTACCGGGAATATCGCTTTGCCAACTTACGTGATCTACGACCCTGTTTCCAAAACAGTGATCGATCAGGTGCTGGGATATACTAAAGAAGAAAAGTTTACGTCATTTCTTAGAGAAGGACTGAATGAATTCAAATCAAGATAGAAGTTGACCCTGAGTAGGGAAACCTTTAGCCTTAGATGACTTGAGTTCGATATAGCAGAATTAATTAAAAGTCATTCCTGCGAAGGCAGGAATCTAAATTGTACTTTAAGAATAAGTTCGTACAATCTAAGTTCTATTTAGATTCCAGACATTCACATTGGAATGATCCAATTTTTTGATTTGTCCGGTTTTTGAATTCAGGTACGGTAATAGTCACTAAATTTCGGCACGCTGACGGCTTTACATTCAAAAAAAAGAATCTACATCATATGTGCGGTAGCAGGTATGATGTTGTTGTGCCCGGGAGTATCTAAAGCCCAAGCAACTCTGGAAAGTGAAATTACTATTGATCGTATAAATATTGATTCACTCTATTACATCGGAGAATGGGTTTTGGAGGAGTCCATTATAGTCTCATCTGATTTGATAGCTATTCCAACTCAAAACTGGTTGTACGATCCTATTCGCGGAAACCTTACTTTCAGAGAAACAGATTCATTTTCTTTTCAGGGGATTTCTGATGTCTCTGTTAGTTTTAAATACTATCCATTTAGCCTGAGAAGGTTTTATAATGATAAAGCGGTTCAGCCTCTGGATTCTTCCATTTTAGATGATGAATCATCAAATCAATTTTCGGTATTTAGTTCCTCTGATCAAACAAAAAGAAGCACTGGATCCGAACTTCAGCAAAGAGGAAGTCTGAGTCGTGGAATAATAGTAGGAACAAATCAGGATTTTGCTCTTGAAAGCGGTCTGGATTTCGAGCTTTCCGGAAAACTTACAGATGATGTGACTATCAGCGCAGTTCTCACAGATAAAAGTATTCCAATTCAACCGGATGGAACAACGCAGAATCTCAAAGAATTTGATAAAGTTTTTATTCAGGTTCAGGCTCCTAACACAACTATTGAAATGGGAGACGTTGATATAAGCATGGAGAAAAGTACTTTTGCAAAGTTAAACAGAAGACTTCAAGGAGCTGCAGGATATAACACTTCAAATTATACAAACTTGTCTGCGGCTGCATCGGTTGTTCGTGGTGTGTTCAAAAGTGTGAATTTTCAGGGCTTGGAAGGAGTGCAGGGACCTTACCGATTAACCGGGAACGAGAATGAAGAATTCGTGATCATACTGGCTGGAACTGAACGAGTATACATCAACGGTCAGCTAGTTCAAAGAGGAGAAGATGGCGACTATATCATCGATTATGGCTTAGGGGAGATCTACTTCACAAATAATCTTCTCATCAAAGATGAAACAAGGATTGTAGTTGAATATGAATATATCGATCAGAATTTTAATCGGACATTAGTGGCAGCACAGGGTGAAGGAAGTTTAGTAAATGACAGATTCACGATTGGGGCTACGGTAATTCGACAGGCTGATGGAAATAATCTTCTATCTCAGCAAACGCTTACAGAAAGTGATATTGATATTTTGAGGCAAGCCGGAGACGATAGAAACGCTGCGAGAGTTTCAGGTGCTGAACGTATAGATCCTGAGGAAGAAAATGTGAATGTATTGTACGCTCAGGTTGATACTGTTGTTAATGGGCAAACTTATACGATATTCAAAAATATTCCAGGTTCTGAGAATGCAGTTTTTAGGGTTAGATTTTCAAATGTAGGTGAGTTTCAGGGTAGTTATAGAAGAGCGGGCACTTCTGTAAACGGTTTATTATTTGAATGGGTGGGACCAAATCGTGGAGATTATGAGCCATTCAGAAATCTTCCTGCACCAATCGAACAACAGATGGCTGCAATTAATACTACTTTTTCACTAAGCGATAATATCAGGTTATTTGGGGAATGGGCTGTAAGTGATTACGATCAAAACAGATTTTCTGCATTAGATGACCAAGATAATGTAGATCATTCTTATTTGGGTGGAGTTCAAATCGATTCTCTTAAAACAGGAACGGGTATGTTCAGCTTGAAAGCAGAGAGAAGGTTTTCAGGCTCTAACTTTGAGTTTTTTGAACGAACAAGAGATGTAGAATTTGATCGAAAATGGAATTTGAGCAGTTTTGAAAAGTCACAGGAGACCATAAATGAGATGGTGGCCAGATATGATTTTAACTCAAATTCATCCATAAATGGTGAATATGGTTTAATAGAAAGATTTGGTTTTTCAGCGCAAAGACAGGCATCGGCTTTTGAAACCGAAAATGAGAACGGTTTTAGATTAAAGTATCGGCAAGACTGGATCCAAAGCGAAGATGATCTGCAAATGAACGAAGGAACTTGGTTCAGGCAGCAAGCGAGGATT
>TARA_R100001591_G_scaffold109482_1_pt1 | contig 13575 bp, 3 predicted proteins | sample TARA_R100001591 | Tara Oceans TARA_R100001591 (sample SAMEA2622725) | marine metagenome | biome: marine biome (ENVO:00000447); feature: surface water layer (ENVO:00002042); material: "saline water (ENVO:00002010), including plankton (ENVO:xxxxxxxx)" | depth 5 m
GTTGTTAACACCTTTGTTAAAGGTAAATTAAATAAAGACTTAGATGCTCGTTTAGTACCAAACGGAGAATATAGAGATGCAAGAAATATTCAAGTTAGTAAATCTGAAGGTCCTGATGTAGGTGAATTAGAAAATGTATTAGGAAATAAAATAACTTCATTGACATGGGGTGGCGACGTAAGATGTATTGGTTGGATAACAGATGAAGCTAAAAGTTTTGTTTATTTGTTTTTAACAGATAACACTGGCGAACCCTATGATTCTTCTGCGATAAATAGAATAGTTCAATATAATGTAAATAACGATACGTCAATAGATTTAATATTTACTGGAACAAGTAACTTTTTGAATTTTTCTCAATTATATCCTATATTTGGTGTTAATATAATAGATAATTTGCTGTTTTGGACTGATAATCGTAATCAACCTAGAAAAATAAATATTGAAAGAGCTGTAGCTAATCCTAGATATTATCAAACAGAAGATCAAATATCTGTAGCAAAATATAGTCCTTATCAACCTTTTCAGTTATGGCAAGAAAGTACATTGTCTGGTAATAGTTATCCAGACAATTACGAAACTACTATGAAAAATGTTACAGAGTTGTTTTTACCAGGTGGTGGTTCTTGTCAAACAGATGGATTATATACAGGTGTAGCTCCTAATAACAAAATTAAAAACTTAAGTGGTGTTTTTAAACAGAATCAAGATATTTATGAACTTCTTGATACTGGAGAAATAATAGATACAAATTCTAATGTAGATATATCTGTAGCATCTGCTAGTCTTACACAAGGTGGTGGTGGTAGTGGAGCTGTTGGTACAAATACTTTTTTCTCAACAATTTTACCTATTTTTCCACCGTCGCCAGGTATGCAAGTTACAACTGTTAATGGCGTAGATGTTTCTACAGGAGGAACAGCTGTTCCAATAGGTACAACTGTTGTGTCTTATGTAGGTGTAACATGTACATTAGATAAAAATTTTGGTGATGTTGGTTCAAATGGTCAGGCTTTACCAGCAAATGCGGTTGTAGGTTTTCAAGGAACTCGTGATCCTAATGAAGTAAATGCTAATCCACCTATATCATCTCCTCCAGCGTCGGCTAGTCCATTACCAGATAATACAACTTTAGTATTTGGAACACCTAATCCATATTATAATGGTAATTTTAGTGGTGATCCAGCATTTTTAGATGATAAGTTTGTAAGGTTTAGTTATAGGTTTAGATATGACGATAATGAATATTCTATATTTGCACCTTTTACACAACCTGCTTTTATTCCAAAACAAGATGGTTATTTTCAATATACAGTTGGTGGTTTTCCTAGCCTTGTAAGAGATGACCAAGCTGATACTTATAGAAGTACTATAGTAGAATTTATGGAAAATAAAGTAGAAGATATTAAATTAATACTACCTCTACCTTTTAATAAATTTAATCTACAAAATGAATTAAAATTAAAAGAAATAGATATACTATATAAAGAATCAGACGGTTTAGCAGTAAGAGTTATAGATACTATACCAATAGAAGAAATACAAAATTCAAGCGCAAGAGCTCAAGTCAGTCCAGCAGTTGTTGCAAGTAATCAAATAACTATATCAGCAGCTACTCTTATAGGAAATATAAATATAGGAGATATTATAACAGGTAAATCAATTACTACGCAAGTAACAGTTTTATCATATGATGAGTCAACAGCTACTATAACAGCTAGTAGCAATGTAACAATACCTGTAAATGAATTTATATATATAGGTGATCAAAATACATATACTTATAATTATGTTTCTAAAAAACCAATAAAAACTTTACCAGAAGGTGATTTAACTAGAGTTTTTGATAAAATACCAGTTAAAGCTTTTTCACAAGAAGTTTCTGGTAATAGAATTATATACGGAAATTATTTAAATAAACATACTCCACCAGAATTTATAGACTACAATGTAACGGTAGGTAATAAGTCTGATTTTGAAATAAGAGAAGGTACGGCTCAAGTAGATGGTGATCAAACTTTATCATCAGGTAGTTTAGTATTAACTGTTAAAAACTGGACACCATCACCGAGTGTAACAAGTATTGAAGTTGGTGATGATATTTTAGATTCAAGCGGAACATTTTTAGCTAAAGTACAAGCTGTTGGTACAGCTGTTAATCCTAATACAGAAGTTACTTTTGATAGAGTTCCTTCTGGATTAGGTATTTTGGATGAGTTTTTAGATAACCAAATTTTGGTATTTACTGATCCTGGAACAGTTAATCAAAGAACAAGTAAGGTAGAATATCCAAATCACTCATTAAAACAAAACAGAAACTATCAAGTAGGTGTAGTATTATCTGATAGATTTGGAAGACAATCTTCGGTAATACTTTCTAATAATAAAGAAGCCAAGCAAGCTGAAGGTTCTACTTTTATAGGTGATACTATTTATTCTGCATATGTTAATGAAGGTGATAATAAACTTGAGTTTCCAGGTGACTCTTTAAAAGTACTATTTAATAATCCTATTGGTCCAACTGCAAATTCTAATTTTGCTTGGCCTGGTATATATAATGGAGACAAAACAAGTCCAGACTATAATCCATTAGGATGGTATTCATATAAAATTGTAGTAAAACAAACAGAACAAGAATATTACAATGTTTATTTACCTGGTATTATGGCTTCATATCCTGAAGATCAAACATTAGAATTAGATAGTTCTTCACACGTAGTGTTAATAAACGATAATATAAATAAAGTTCCTAGAGATTTAACTGAGGTTGGTCCTGATCAAAAACAATATAGAAGTTCAGTAAGGCTTTTTGGTAGAGTTCAAAACACTGATGCATCGATAAGTTATGATTTAATTACAGGTACAACAAGAACTGAATCAGATAATCTTGGATTAGCTAATGAACAATATTATCCTGGAAGAATAGCAGATACTGTTTCTACTATATCTACAATGTTTAATTTATTTGAATATAATCCTTTAAATCCACCTCAACCAAATTTTTATCCTCAGTTTTATCAATTTGATTCTAACCCTTCTATTGCTAGAATAACTACGCAAAATGAAATAGGTCAAGTAGCAGAAACTGATTACTTTCCAGCTTCAGCTGTTATTCCTTCTGATCAAGCCAATGTAGGACCAGGAGGTACTCCAGTAAAAATTTCTAGTGTTTCTGGTACTCCAGTTCCAGGTATGCTAGTTCAAGGCATTGCTATACCTGAAAATACTTATGTTGATAGTTATACGCTTAACGCTGGTGCTGATGATGATTTAACTTTGGTTAAAATAGATGGAGCTACAGCACAGCAAGTTACAGTTGATAAAGGAGACGTTTTATATTTTGTTCCTGCTCAAGATATTGCAGGCGCTTTTCCTTTAAAAGTTCCAGGTATACAATATTTATCTATTTATGAAACAGAACCTGTTATATCTAATTTAGATATATTTTGGGAAACAACTACTACTGGTTTAATACAAGATTTAAATAATTTTATTTTAAATGAAACATCAGGTGGTAGTGGTATTGGACCATTAGATGCTAGTGGTTTTAGTGAATCATTAGCTAATCAAAGCAATGTTTTTAGTTCTGTTTTTAGAGTAAATGATCAATTTGGATTAGCTTTAGATCCAGCAAATTATAATACAATTGATGTTCAATTAATTTCAGCTGTAGATGGAAATAGTCCTGGAAACGATGTTTCAAACTATTTTGTATTAAATGGTACTGATCAAACGAATGGTTGGAACGTAAAAACTACAAGTAATTTTTATAACGCTGTGTTTTATGGTAACGATGCTCAAGCTCGTATATTTGTACTTACATTTGAAGTAACTACATTAAGTAACGCTGCGGGCGCTGAACCAACTATAGTACAACAACAAGTAACTATTCCATTACAAAACGTAAGTCCTACTATAACACCTGGTGATACAACAATAACAACTAACAGAGGTGTTACAGGATCAATACAAAATATAACAGCTGTAAACGGAGCGAATAATGTTAATTTAAGAGCTAATGATTTAAATATAGAAATTTATGATATACTTCAAGATGGGACTTCTTTAGCAAGCGCTAATGCTGATCTTGATGAATTTTTTGTTTTAACACCACAATCTGTAGTAAACAATGAAGTAACAACAGATTTAAAGTTTGCAAACCCTGCTCCTCCAATAGATAATTATATTATTAGAGTTAGAGCTAGTGATGCGGGACTAGATGATGAAGCTGACTATAGTGTTTCATTAAATCAAGTTGGTGCTATAGAAAATCAAGAAATATTACCTATAATTCGTCAGGAGCAAAATAATCAAACTGGAGCAACAGGATCAGATCAAAGCTGTTCAATTAATCATATACAAATTAGAGTAGACAACTCTACTGTAGCTGGTCAAAATGGATTTTATTTATTTACAGGTCCATTAGGAGGTACTTTTAATCAACTAAAAGGTTACGCTAGTGATCCTTCTGTTATTACTATAGATAGAACAAATGCTTATAACGTAGATTTTAGTGGCATGCCTGGTCCAGGTTTTAATTGTGGTTATCCAAATAGCAATACATTTTTATATAGCAGTGTTGATTTTGCAACAGTACGTGCTGCAGCAATTTCTGGTGGATGTAATGATAATTTAGATTGTGAGAACTGTCCTCCACCGTGTAGTGAGGTTTGGGTAAACCAAACGCCAATTGATATTTCAAATTTTGATGTAGAAATTATTTAAAACAAGTAATAATAATTATGAGCGCAGCTATAGAAGTAAAATATTTTAACACGTTTATTCTTAAAAAGATAAGGGATAATAGACCTAGTAAACCAGAAAACCCTATATGGAACGGTTCTTTTGGAATACCTAGTGATTTAACAGGTGGTTATCCTGAAACTACAGTAACTGAAACTGAGGAAAACTGGATTATTGAAGAATCAAGAATTAGAGGCGGTTTTAATAACACTAGTACAGATTATGGTGCAAAAGCTTATTTAGTTGAAGAAGAACCAGCAGGATACACTAGGTTTAATGCTTTAATTTATTCAGGTATATTTAATTCTAGAACAGGAATAAATAATACAAATGTTTTTTCTACAGCTGATGAGATAACAAGAGCTACAGACCCAGCCAATGGATCGATACAGAAATTATATGCAGAAGATACAAATTTATATATACTTCAAGAATATAAAACTAGTCAAGCTTTAATAGATAAAGACGCTATATTTTCTGCAGAAGGCGTAGGAACTGTAACATCAACAAATTTAGTTATAGGTGTAATTCAACCTATACCAGGAAAATATGGTATATCTAAAAATCCAGAAAGCTTTGCTGTATATGGATATAATAAATATTTTTCAGATAAAAATAATAATGTAATATTAAAATTAGCTGGATCTAATATTTCTGAAATATCTCAATTAGGTATGAGAGATTATTTTAGAGATCAACTAAATAATTTAGATTTAGGCTCTACTACTGGAAGAGTAGTTGGAGGTTGGGATATTTACAATGATCAATATATTGTATCGCTACAACAAGATGATAGAGGTCAAAAATCAGTAAGTTATAATACTTTAAGTTTTGATGAAGGAGTTCAAGGTTGGACTAGTTTGTTTGATTACAAACCTGATCAAATATTTAGTATAAACAATAATTTATACACTACTAATGAAGATGGTTTGTATAAACATTATAGTAGTTTAGTTCCTAGAAATCAATTTTATGGGCAAGATTTTCCAAGCACTATTACAGTAATATTTAATCCTGAGCCTTTAAGATCTAAAACATTTAGTACTTTAACATATGAAGGTAGTAATGGTTGGAGCGTAAGTTCTTTAATTTCAGATGAAACAGGTAGAGATAATACTGGTGGTCTTGGTGGATATAGTTTTTCAACTGATTCTATTTTAACTGTACCAAGTTATTATGAAGGAGAGTATGCTTATGATGCTAACAATAACGTCGTGTTAAGAATAAATTATCTTTTATTCTTTGGAACTGATGATCCACCAGTTCCAAGGTTTCATGTAGGGTTTGATAGAAAAGAAAACTGTTACACAGCTAATGTTGTTAATAATTCTTCAGCAAATAGTGGCGAGGTTTTATTTGGCAATGTTATTAGCGGTATAAAAGGATATTACACTGAAGCAACATATAGTACAGACACAACAACAGATCCTGGGGGAATAAAAACTTTATTTTCAGTAGGATCAAAATTCGATTCAAATAATGGATATTAACAATAAAAATTTAAAATTATGCCAGGACCAGCAGCAGGATTAATAGTAGGCGGAGCTGTTAAAGTTCTAGGAGGTATTTTTGGAGCAAGTAAAGCCAAACGTGAAGCTAGACGTAGAGAGCGTCAAGCGCGTGCATTAGAGGCTAAATTAAATGATTTAGAGGCTAATAGACAAGAAATTATAAATCCATATGAAGATGTTGTAAATTTAAGTAGTATGCTTAGTAATCCATTTAATAATTTAAGCGTTGCAACTCAAGCTACAGAAATGCAAATGGAACAAACTGATATTGCTTTAGCTAATACATTGGATACTATTAGGGCTACAGGTGGCGGCGCTGGTGGCGCGACAGCTTTAGCTCAAGCCGCTTTACAGTCTAAAAAAGGTATTGCCGCTAGTATTGAGCAACAAGAAGTTGCTAATGAAAAACAAAGATTAGCAGGTGAACAACAATTACAACAACAAAAAATGGCGGAAGCTCAGCGTATACAGTCAGCTGAAGTATCTGGTAAACAATTTGTGTTTAATGCTACAGAGCAAAGAGAAATGCAACAACTTAATAGGTTATCTAGTCAAATAGGTGCTTTACGTGGAGCGGCTGCTCAAGCAAGATCTGATTCAACTAATATGATGATGGGAGCAATAGGAGCTGTAGGAGATACTTTAGGTTCAGCATTTGGAGGATAATAATTATAAACATGGAAGATAAAAATATAAGAATTAATTTACAAGTAAAGCAACTTAATGAAAGTAATATATTAGGTTATGATCAAAGATATATAAGTGGTTCTTCTAATTATAACTTTGCTTTATTAGACAATGCTTATAAAGGTACTGGTAAAGTTTATGCTAAGTTAAAAACAACTATACAAAACAATGATTGTATGGAGCCGGGTTGTAAACAAGAAACAAAAGCGTTAAAAGCCTTGATGGATGCTCCACAAATGAGTTTAGATTTTTTAGCAAACATAACATCACAATTAAGCGTTACTGACGACAACTACTATGATGTTAATCAAGATTATAGATATATGTTGGCTAATGCTATTATGAATGGTAAACCAGGTTTTGATATAAACAGTGGTTACGAAGTTGCTTTAACATTATTACCTGATGGATCACAGCAAATTTTTTTTAATGGACCTATGTTTGAACAACCTTTAATAATAAACAGTGCTTCATTAGAAGCTTTATTAGAATCAGGAACAAATATTGTTGCGGAAACACCAGATATTAATAAAGACATGCTAAGGTTATTAGGTGAAATTGGTGTTATGGGTGCTGGTTCTATAAACCCAGAAACTGGACAACTTACTCCAAAAGCAAAAATATCTGAAGAATTTGTTTTAAAAAATCCTGATGGTAGTTTTGATTATGAAATTATAGACATAGGTGGTGGTAAGGGTAGAAATATATTAAAATATGATCTTGATAAAATTGAAAGAAAAGTAACACCTTTTATAAATGCTGAAGTATCAGGTTTATTATCACAAGAACAAGAAGCTGTTGCAGCTTGGAACGTGTTTATAGGTCGTATGAGTACTACTCAAGAAGATGATCAAATGGCTCAAAATGCCAATGCGGGTAGTTTATCTTGGAATTACAATGAAGTACTGCCTCTTTCTCAAAGAAACAAAGAAATATTTATGTTAAAATATAGAAATTATTTTTTCCACAACTATTTAAAACAATTTACCACCAATCAAATACCTACAGTAACAGCCGATGCTGCAGTGTTTGATTTAAACGAAGGTAAGAAAAAACAGGCTCAAGATATTTTAAAAGATAATCCACGCAAATAAAATTAAATGACAGACGAAGAATTTTTAATTTCTTTACCACAAGATCTTCCTAGAGATGAAAAAATAAGAAGACTTGAAGAGTGGAGAAAAGAAAATCCTCAACCTAAAAAGGAAGAACAACCTGAAGAAGTTGAAGACAAGTCAGATTTACCTATTGGCGCGGCTGGACCTGCGGGCGAACCTCCTAAAAAAGAAGAACCTAAAGAAAAAGAAGTTGAAGTAGATGAAACAGAAAATGTAGAAGAAAGTCCAGGTGCTAACGCTACTAAAGAAAAAGTAGAAAAACCTTCTTATGACATGAATAGCGCTAGTTATAATGCATTCATGCGAAAAGAAAAAGCTAAAGAAATACAAGATCAACTTCAAAACGTAGACGCTTCAACTGCACGAGGAGAATACACAACACCTAAAGGACAAAAACTAGGTGAAATAATTACAGATGGTAGCGGCTGGGAGTATAAAATGGAAGCAAATCCAGACAATCCTTCTCAACCATTGTTTTATACTAGAAAAGTTGGTGATACTGACTGGGTCAACGCTAGCAATCACGGAAATAAAGAAGGAGATGCTTTAGCTAAAGCACAAGTAGCTGAAGCTTCTATAGCTAATTTATTTGGTCTTTCTGAATTTGGAGACGAACAAAGACAAGAATATTTTCAAAATGTTGAAAACGTTAAAGAATTAAAAAGAAAACAATTAGAAGATAGAAAAAAAGCTATAGAAAAAAAATTAGAATACGACGAAAAAGGCGTGTTTGGTCAAGACACTATTACTGAAGGAGTAGCTATGGGAGGTGGAGAACTCGTTGAAACTATGCTTAGGGCAAAAGTTGACAGTTTTACTAATGTTATAGCGGAACCAGTAGCGGCTGTGTTAGATTTTTTTGGAGTTATTGATGCTGAAGAATTAGGTATTGAAGATGAAGATAGTTTAACTGGTATAAAACTTAATGATGTTTTAGATCAAATTGTTACAGATTATGCATTAACAGATGCTAATGATTTAGCGGCTGGAGAATCAATATATGATTGGGAAGAAGAAGTAGGAGATAAAGTAGAAGCTGGAATATTAAATATAGCTGCTGGTATGAGTGTGTTGCCAAAATATTTGGCAGATAATAAAAAACTAATAGGTCAAACTATTAATGATAATTTTGACATACCACCTGTAATTAAGTCTGGATTAGCAATACTTGATAATCCACATGTTCAAAAATATTTTGACTCTACAATTGGTATGGCTACAGGTTTAGGTAATTTAAACCTGCTTACTAGAGAAGATATTGTAGCGGCAGGAGAAAAGTCTTATGAAGATTTAAATGAAAAAATGGATGTATTAAATAATTCATTAGCTCAATTTGATGGATACGCAACTGATGAATTTGGTAATGCTATTGATTTTGTAAAAGAAGGTGATACTAAAAATGCATTAGCTGCTTTAGTAACTGGAGGATCTCGACTAACTGCTGACGCTATTGGCTCTTTACCATCTGTTGCTCAATCAATGATACCTTATGTTGGTATTGCTTCTATTGTTTTAGGTGAAGCTGCTAAAGCAAATAAAGAAAGTGAGTTAGAAGGTAGAGAGTTAGACTGGAACAGGATGTTTCATGCTAATGTAATTGGTGCTTCTGAAGGTTTATTAGAACTTGTTACTAAAAAAATTGGAGGTAAAATGTTTAGAAGTTTGTCTGGTAAAGGATTACCTAAGCAAGCTATAAATAAAACATTAACTCAATGGGGTGTTTCAATAATGAAAGACTTTGGAGCAGAAGGTTTATCTGAAAGTGCTACTTTATTAATAAATAGTGTTGCTGATCAAATATATAAAGGTGACGATAGAAATAATGATGGTATAATTGATGCTAATGAAAAAGCTCGTAAAGGTATGTTTGGCTTTAAATTTTTACCAGAGTTTGGTGAGTTAATGGATACTTTTATTATCGGTGGTTTAATGGGTGGTGGTATGAGTACTGTTACTGCAGGTAGTAGTTTAATAAGAAATACTATTGCTTATAAAAATATTAAAACTAATTTAGATAAAACAGGTATTTCAAATTTATCAAATATATTTAGCAACAAAGATCCACTAGGTGATTTTGATAAAAATTCTACTTTACCAAAACAAGAAGAAGAAACATTACCTGAAAATATTACTGAAAAAGAAGCTGTTGAATATCTTAAAAAGAAAAATAAAATTAAACCTAAAGAAGGTCAACTTTCTCCTTCTTCGTTTAAACAAACTTATACCGAACAAGAAATATCAGATGCTAAAACAGAATTAGCTAATAAAAAGAATAATGAAACAGCTCAAGACATACAAGCTGATAGTATTATAGAGTTAGCTACTGATCCTAATACTGAAAGATTTTTAGAAACAGATCTACAAAGACAAGTAAAATCTGGTGATATGAGTACTACTAAAGCTGATGAAATTAGGGCTAATTTTAGAAGTCAACAACAAGCTGCTTTAGTTGTTAAAAGTCAAGGTATAACTGGTACAAAAGGAGTAGAGGCAATGAATCTACTACAAGAAAAACAAGATATACAAGAAAATATTAAGAAAACTGATGATGCATTTAATACTCAAGATAAACAGAGATTAGATGAAATAAACACTAGATTAAGTGAAATAAAAACTGAATCATTAGCTGATACAACTGCTGAAGCTATAATGAAGGGTGATGAAAGAGGTGAAGCAATAGCTAAAGACCTAGGTATAGGATATACTGCAGGTGATCAATCAACTGTAGATAATAAAATAAAAGAACTACAAGACAAAGGTGGAAATATAGATACAAAAAACTCTACTGAATACGGAACTTTTGTAACAATGCCTGATGGTAGTAAAGAAATCATTATAAACAATGATATTGCCATGGAAGATAGAGTTGTAACAACAGCTCAACACGAAGTATTACATGGTGTATTAAAAAATACGTTTGATAGTAACCCAGAGGTTGTTATACAAATGGGTAAATCTTTATTAGCAGAGTTAAAAAATAATTCAGGAATTACTCTTAGTCAAGATTTTTTAAATAGAATAGCGCAATACGAAACTGATTTAGCTAACGGTGTAATTGATGAAGCAACTTTCTTTGAAGAAGTAATGACATTGACAAGTGAAGGTTTAAGTGATGGTACTATACAAATGAATGAAAGTGCTTTAACAAAACTTGGTGATATAATTAGAAGAGCTTTATCTGCAATAGGAATAAATGTTACTTTTAAATCAGGTAATGATGTTTTAAACTTTATTAGAGATTATAATAAAAGTTTTGAAAAAGGTAAGTTAGATAGAGGTCAAAGAAAAATAGCTAAAGAAGGTATTAAAAAGACAAAAATATCTGAAAAAAGTCAAACAGTAAAACAAGCTGAATCTAAACAAACTAATAAAAAATCTAAAAGAAAAATAACACCTACAAAAGAACTTTCTAGAGAAACCGAATTATTTATGGAGTTTGAAAACGATGCTTTACAGCAGGCTTTAGTAGGCGATGTTATTCAAAGAAATGATCCTAAGAAATATCCAGACTTTAATCCTAAAAATATTATTCCAATATCAGAAGCTATTGTAGAAAATAATTGGGGTTTAATTGGTCCTCTTTTAAATTTTAATAAAAAATCTATTGAAGAAATAAATATTGCTAAACAAGTTGTAACAGATCAATTAGCTGGTATTTTTGAGGGTTCAGGAGTAGTAAATTTTGGTACTAAAAAATATTCACCAAGAACAACAAGTGCTCTTCAAGGTTTTTCATTAGATCCTGAGGGCGGACCCGCAGCTGCTCAAGTTAGTACTTATTTAACTAAAACAATAAGAGCAAGAAAAGCTGAAATAGATAATGCAATTATAGATATAACTCAAGCTGGAACTGAATTAAGTCAACAAGCCGGGAATCAGCAAGTTGAATCAAGACCTAAACCACAACCAGTAGTTAAAAAAAGAAGTCCTAGAGCTTTAAAAAAATATAACGATACTTTTTTAGGTAATTTAGATGCTAAAGATAAAGTAGCCGCAGACAAGATAATAACTGATGCTATTGAAGCTGATATAGCTGCAAATGGTATTCCTAAAACATATGGTAAAGCTAGAGCAGGTGAAAAATTAGGTGAAGTATTAGGTAAAGCTTTTGGTTTAGACTCTAGAGTGTTTACAGATAAAAGCTGGAATATAAAACAAGGTGATAAAAAAGGTTTAAGTAATTTAAGACAACATTTATTTGCCAATGCACAAAAAGATTTTAGTTTACTACCTGATGCATATGCTGGTCCTAGTAAAGTAGAGGGTAAATCTACCTTCATACCGAACAATGTTTTAAAAGCTTTATATAAAAAAGGCGCTGATGGTAAATATAAAAAAGATAATAGTAAAACTTTAAAAGATTATATAAACTTATTAGGTGATATTGATGGTCAAATATATAGAGCATCTGAGGCTCAAACAATAAAAGGTTTAGCTGATCTATCATTTAGAAATATAATTGTAGAGCAAGCAGCCACTAAATTAGAAGGCGATGATAAACAGTCATTAAAAGCGGGTGCAAAGTTTTCTAAACGAAGAATATCAAATAATTCAACATCTGATCAAGCAGTTGTAAAAGAAAGAAGAAATTTTGAAAAAGGAGTATTAAAAAAGTACAATAATAATCTTTTAACTGAAGAAGGTTTAAATCAAGCTTTAAATGAAGCTGGTCAAGTACAAGGCGCTGAAGGTGCTTTAAAAATGTTAGGCTTTGGTGCTAATGCTTTAAAAACTGATGATACTCAAATGCAAGAAATAATTAAAGAGTTTATTGCAGAAGCTGAAGTTAATGATCATATAACAACTCCATTAATAAAGTCTCTTCAGTTGGCTAATTTTGGTGCTAAAAATTTTAGAGCTTTTAGTTTACAAAAAGAACAAGGAGGTCCTAGTAAAGCTGAAAAAGCAGAATTTAAAAAAGCTGGTTTAAAATCAGTAAATCCAAGAGCAAAATACTATAAAGTTATAAAAAGTGATGGTAGTTTTACTTTTGTTAAAGGAATACAAGGTAAAGCAAAAACATACCAACAAAGTATAACATTAAAAGATGGTACTAAAGTAAAAAAAGGTGATAAAATATATACTTTAAAAGATGGAACTCAAGTAAAAAAAGGAACAAAAGGTGCTAAAATACTTTATAATTACAAAGTGCCTTCTTTAGAATCAATTAAAAAAGAAATAGGAGATTCTGAAGCTAACTTTATACCTAATCGAGGTGGTATGTTTTGGAGTACAGAAAATGATCCAAACTATAAAAGACTACAAGAGCTAGCTAAACTTAACAGCAATAATCCTATTAATAAAAAACTTGATGATAAAATAAAATTAAATAAACGTGTTAAAATAACAAATGGCAAGCCAAATCCACCAAAAGGTTTAACAAAACAAGAAGCTGATAATAATAATAAAGACGCAGTAGAAGCCGCTTATGATCAAATTGTTTTAGCAACAAAAAACGGTATGAGTTTGTTAATGGCAGCAAGACTTATAAGACATGGTTATCAAAGTACAAATGG
>TARA_R100001591_G_scaffold116592_1_pt1 | contig 13560 bp, 2 predicted proteins | sample TARA_R100001591 | Tara Oceans TARA_R100001591 (sample SAMEA2622725) | marine metagenome | biome: marine biome (ENVO:00000447); feature: surface water layer (ENVO:00002042); material: "saline water (ENVO:00002010), including plankton (ENVO:xxxxxxxx)" | depth 5 m
CGGCAAACGAAAGTGTTTGACCGGGAGTGCCAGCAGCGACCGAAAGATCACTGAGTGAAGCACCCGTTACACCCGATCCCGTGGCTCCATCGCTACCAGCGTCACCTGCCTGACCATCTGCACCAGTATTACCACTTGCGATAAACAGAACTCTTGCTCTTGTGCCTGCTGCTACTGTTTGTGCGCCAGTTGGAAGGAACGCACCACCACCAGAGTTATTAATTGTGATATTTCTAACATTCGACGTAGGAGTGGTGATATTTCTAATTTGTCCTGCCACTCTGCCAAACGTCATGCCACCAGAATCAGTTCCGATGATCTGAATAAAAACGGTATCACCCTTACGAGGCGGAATTGTACCATTATCAAACAATGTTGTGTTATCACCATTGTCTGCGTCAGTGGTATGAATGCGGAACGAACTCGCTGATCTATTGAAATCAATTCCACCCGAAGATGGGCTATTGGATGATGAATTATAAGTTTCAACATTGTAAAGAAGACCAGCACCATCACCAGTCGTGCCGGTTGCACCAAGCGGAACAAAACCTGCCTCAACTGAGATACCTGCCGCTGCTGCGATATTACCACCGACAACCGCGAACGAAAGTGTTTTTCCGGGTTTGCCTGCGGCATCGAAAGCGGTCGGACCAAGAGAAGCACCAGTCACGCCCGGACCAGTAACCCCTTGGGGTCCGGTCACACCACCAACTGCGATGAAGAATACTTCGTGTGCCGTACCCGCGTCGAAATTCGCACCACTTGTATCATTGATACCGAAGGTAAATTCATTCGTTCCAGAAGTGATACTTGTAACAAGACCAGAGCAGTGAGTAGCACCCCGTTCATCAAAGACATAAATTCTATTATTTACATCAATTTGACCAAGATAATCATTAATATTTTGTCCATTGTCCGTAACCTTACGAACCTGAATTGCACCGTTTGATTTATCGACTCTAATCAATCCATCAGACGATGGGAAAGTTGTATTTGAGTTAGTTGTTCGATAATTAAAGCCGCCCCTTGCACCTGTAGCACCTGTCGAACCTGTGGCTCCTGTCGCACCAGTAGCACCTGTGGCTCCGGTCGCTCCGGTAGCCCCTGTTGCACCAGTCGTGCCTGTGGCTCCCGTTGCTCCGGTGGCTCCAGTCGCACCTGTAACACCGCGACCGGAGAAGAGAGCAACGAAGTTTGCTGTTGTGCCTGCTCCGTTTGTTGCACCCACGCCCGTGTCTGCAAATGTACCTTCAAGTGCGATTGTACCAGCGGGTTGCTCTTTCGGTAATTTATCTAATTCAATGGAGAAAAGTCCACCGGCTCTGTCTGTAATAAAGATCCTATCTTTAGCCGTAAGGTTATCAAGAACATTATCAATTGTTGTACCATTCGCTGCGGTGACGGCAATGAAAAGTTTGTTTGTGTTTGCAAACACAAGTGTGCCAGTTGTGATACCGGAAGCAATAACAGATGATTCAAAAGTTGCGCAAGAATATTCAAATCCAATCAAACCAGCGGGACCGGTAGCACCAGTTCCTCCAGTTGGTATGAACCCTGCCGTGAATCCTGTGATTCCACCACCTGCCATTTCAATAGCGAACGACAAAGTTTGTCCGGGTGTGCCAGCAGCACCAGACAAATCACTAAGTGAAGCACCAGTGATGCTTGAACCTGTAGTGCCTGTGCTTCCTGTGGTTCCTGTGTTTCCGGTAGGATCAACGGTGAGAGTTAGTGTTCCAGTGGTTTGTCCACCAGTAAACGTAGCAGTGATACCACCGCCATCTGTTGTAATATTAAGACCTTCAAACGATCCACCAGTTGCCTTCGGCACACCAAGAACAAAAAGTTCTTGAAGACCTGTTAAACCATCTGCTCCACCAGCACCAGTGACTTGGAAAGTGAGTGTGCCTCCAGTTGCACCCGGATCGTATGATAACGTAATTCCATTACCAGTGCCAACAATGTTTAGACTCTCTAACGAACCACCTTGAGTTGAAACATCAGTGCCATTTACTTTGAGTTGGAACAATCCAGTGATGCCATCTGCTGCACCTTGACCACCGCCTTGAATAAGATATGTCGCAAGACTCACACCACCAACAGTTGATGGTTCGCCTACAGTTACAACTGTTCCACCAACACCAACAAGGTTAATGCCTTCGACTGTTACGCCCGGACCATCCGGTGCAAGATTGCTTTGAGCGTACATGAAACTATTCACCGTGATTCCAGCACTCGCACCAGATGATGTTCCTGTAATCGAAACATTTCTTCCTTCATTAAACGCAAGTGCCGAAGCGGCAGTCGATCCACTAATCAAATCACCATTTACTGAAATTTCACCCGGACCGGAGTTAAGTGTTTGCCATTGTGCAGTGCCACCGGGACCGCCGGAAACAAGAACAGAACCAGTCGCACCAAGTGAGCCACCAACATACAAAGCACCAGACGCAATATTGAATCTACCGAAAGTATTACCATCTGTAATTTGGTTTGCATCACCAATAATTACATCTCCATCTTGAATGATTTTAATAATATTTTTTCGTGCGTTTGAGTCATCACCTTGAACAATAAATTTACCATCTCTTGCGGCTCGCTCAAGAACAGCACGAATATTTGGATTTGACTTGGCATAGAAATCAAGGCTCGTTGGCTCAACACCAATGCCCGATGTGGTTCCGGTCGTTGATTGGAAAATAATGTCAGAACTCACACCGCTTCTTGTCAAATATTCAACAGGGGCGGAAGGAGCGGTGACACCAAATAATCCGAGTCTACGATTATTTTTCTCAATCAAAACATAAGGTGCATTTGCGTTTGTATCCCGCACACCAGCAGTGTTGCTACCATTGATTAGGAAGGATGAGAAATTGCCGTTTGATTCGTCGGATAAAATTGTGCCGACTCTACGAGCATCAGTTCCAGAGTATTGAGTATTCTGAAAAAGAATCGATGCAGTTGATCCACCCTTGAGCATGATCGTGCCTTGGGCAAAAGTTTTGCCAGCAAAGTCGTGAGTGACACCACCAAGAATCATGCCGCCACTTGCACCGAAGACAATCACATTTTGTGTGATACCGCCAAAGAAATCTTGTGCTTGCCAAGTTGCACCGTCAGTATTGTAAACAACAATTTTACCAGTGGAAGCACCGGCAAGACCAGCAGAGTCAAAGGTGACATCACCTGTCATACCGTTGAATGTATTTACAATATTACCTGAGATGCCCGCCAGAAACTCAACATTATTTTCAAAGGTGATGTGTCCACCAAACTCGACACCACCAGTCAGATACGCTGGCAATGAAAAACCAAGATTTGCAATACCAAGAGCATCAATGTCAATTGTGATGCCGGGATTGTTGGTCATCGCGGTGACACCGTAGATGTCCAAAGGATTAATCGCGTTGATCAGTTCATTTGTTCGATCAAACCATGTGCGAAAAGTATCATTATCCTGCAAAGGACTGAGTGTGTTTCCCGGTTCATTTGGTGGTGGTGGAAATGCCATTTATACCTCTTACGTTTTGATTATGTAGTTGACCACAACGAACGGCGGCAAGTTAGTCGTGCTACCGCTACCATCTGCGGCTTCTGCCGTGGCAGTTACGGTTGTTATTGAAGTATCGTCAATATTGCTCGCAGGTTCATTAATTCTTCTAAGAGCGTCTACACCAGTTGAGGTGGTGTTTGAATTGGTGCTTGGTACGGTGACCGTAATTGTTTGTCCACCGGGAGCAACCTCAGAACCGCCACTATCTCCAAGTACCCTTTCCGGGGTCGTACTCTTGCCAAGTGGCACTCTTCCATTAAGATTTGGCACGTTGAAGAAATTACCTGAACCACCGTATTTATATTGTATGGCTTGAAACAGATTAATTTCAGTGTTAATATCTAATTGTCTACCATCACAAGGAACAAATCCGGGCGGAATTGAATTTGATGCAAACGGGAAGATTGTACCCGCAGGGATCGGACTTGTTGCAAACCCTCCATCGCCGGTCAATACTAAGTTTGCAGATTTAAGTGGTGCAGCACCAACACCTGTCAAGAATGGTGTTGCACCACCGACAGTCTCGTCCTTCAAAATTACAACTTTGAATTGGTATCTTGTGTAAGATTCAACGGTTGCCAAACCAAAGAGTAACGATGAAAGTTGCGAGGTTGGGACGTTACCACTTTCAGGTGGCTCGTAACTTAATTCTCTGAACGGCTCGTCAAAGATATTTGTTGATCCACTTGCAAATCTCGCATACACCCTGACCGTATCAGTAAATTTACCGTCAAGGAGAACGATCAGACCATCAAGTGAACTGTCCGACTCAATCACCTTAGAATAATATCTAAATCTATTTGTTGATGCTGCATCATTGCTAACCTCAGAACCCAAGCCATTGTCGTTGATGTCAAACTTTGTCAAAAGAACTGAGAGTTTTTGTAAGTCAACAACAGAGCAAGTTCGACCATCAGATGTTAAATTAAGTGTTAGTGAACCTGATGCAGTTGATGGTAATCTATTAAAAAGAATGGTCTTGTTAACTTCTGAACGAATGTTAATACCACCAGAGTAACTTAAATCATAAGTGACTTGATTGTTTGCTGTCGTGGGTTCAATATTTGAGACAAAAACAGCATCAAAATCATCAACCACACCTGTATTCGCATCTAAAACAGGTGTTGACACTGAAGATGTAAACGCAGCCCTATCAAGACGCATGGCAAAGTATTTTTCACTTAGTGGGGCAACCTCACCAGAGTTCTGGGGTTGGAAATAATTATTAAAAGCAACGGGCTTGATTGGTGCAGATCCACCAGTCTCATCGTAAGTATAAAGTTTTGCGTCAGATTCATTAGATGAAACAGAAACCGCGTACTCACCGGGAGCCAAGTAAACTGGTGTTGTAAAATCAAAATTAGTTTCTAAATCACTTGGCAACTCAATCAGTTCATTACCAACTTGTGATGCTTGGGTGATCCCACAAGCAACGGTTTGCTTATTGATGTTTGAGAACGGCAACACAGTGCCAATCAATGGATTGCCGTTTTGTGTCGGATGAATTCTAAGAGTGACATTTACATCACCTTCCAAGAACCACAGAGCAACATTTGAGAGATACAACCCGTCAGGGAATGCCTCAGAATCAACTGTAAATGTTTGAGAGACAGGATCAACACCAGCAGCGATTGTAGTGCTTGATTGAACAAAATTATTGTTATAAATGTCATCCGCAGCGATATCAAGGTTTGCGGCTTTTCTTCTAATTTCAAGAGGTCGGGTAGATGCTTTTCCGTAAATTTGTGTGTCAAGTAATCCTTGACCGTAATAGATTGCGTCAGCAGAAGTTTCCGAAGTTGATAATTTTCCATCAACATCATCGGTGACTCTGACTAATCTTTGTCCACTAAAATATGTGTCCTTTGGAATCGCGTACGAGAAGGTAGCACCACCCGTATTTCCAACGGTGATTGGCGATGATGTTTCATTCACTCGATCACCATCAAAGAAAACATTTAGAGTTGCCCCCGGCTTCATTCCAGTCAAAGTTCCAGAGAGATTGAAATCATCAATATAAGGAATAATTGATAAATCAACGACTTTACTACCAATCTTTTTCTTTGGTTTGTCGGCAAGAAGTCTGGCGACAGAGATGCTTCTTCTTGGATTTTTATAAGTTACACTTTTAGGATCATTAGTGAGGAATTCTAACTCTCTTGATTCGATTCCATACCACAGAGTTTCGTAGTCTCTGAATAAAGTTCCAAATCCATTTCTTCTACCAGTTCCGGTATAAGTTTCAGTAGAAAACTCATATGAATTTAATTCACCGGCAATATTAGCAACGATTCTTGGTTTCGCGGTTTCAGACCAATACTTCGATGTATATGTTCCAAGTTTAAGGTGACCCAGATAATCAGTAACGCCAAAAGGATTGACCCGTGAGGTGACAACAGATGGGTCTGAACTGCTGAAAACTCTATTTTGGTTGACATAGGTGGCAGGGGTGTGATCAGGGAGTAAAATTTCATCGGTCGTAAGAGTTGCACCAGACAAAGATGAAACATTGAAATTTTTTGTCACATTAGTTTGGAAAGCAGGATACACTCTACCACGGGTTGGATCAACTGAAGTGTTGTGTTGCGCACCCACGTTATCAGCATCAGGGTTTAAGAATACAGAACCTTGACCAATCAAGTCATCAACGTAAACATCAGTTTCACTTACGATTGATGCTGGAGTGAATGCGTTCGCCCTTGCAGTGGTGCTTTGTGAAAGACCACGACGATAGTTGAGCAAGAAGTCTTCATTTTGTCTATCTGCCAATGAGTTGATATCAGACATTGTGTATCGATCATTGTCGATTGAAACAACATCTTGAATTGACTCAGTTGTAGATTGTTGGTTAACCCTAATTCTGTATAATTCAAGGTCACCGCTCGGTACGGCAGGAGGAGATGGTTCTGAAGATGCGATGCCCTTAACAACACGAAGAACTCTATCAGCACCTAAAACAACGCTATCAATTCTGGGTAAGAATTGTGAGAATGAAAGAAACGCTTGAAACACATTTCCGTCAAAGGGTGTTTGTGGAGAATTACTTGTACCAGAGTCATAAACATCACTGCTAATTTGTATTGGTCTAAAATCAACGCAGTCAGTTAATTTAACATTTCCAAGTTTAGAAAGTGTTACTTCGGGGATATCTGTGCTATTGACAGACGCATAACTTTGTGCGGTGAATGGACCTTCACCGGAATGAATAAATCTTTTGTAAGTGACACTAACTTGCTTATTTTTGTAGTCAGCAATTTTAGCAGAGTTAGCAGATAATTTTGAGAAATTGTATGCGAAATCAGTTTGACCATCATCAAAAATGAAATCTGTAATTTTGTTTCCATCAAATCCATCAACGACAATGGATGAAACTTGCGTGACATCCGCAACACCCAAGTCAACCGCTGCGTCATCATTTAGAGTAAATGAACCAACAATGTTACCAGACAAAGTTTTAAGTCTAATCGAGTTTCTACTTTCAAACACCATTGGACAGAAAACAAAAAATGTTTTAGATGCCGCAGCACTACCAAAATCAAGACTGATTTGAGATACGTTATTATTAATAACAGGGACACTTCTTGGTCGGAGGACTGTGCAACCTGCCGTAGCACCCAAATTAATAAGGGCAACGGGTTCAATCACCGCACCGTTTGATTCAGTGCCAATTTGTCCCAAGAAATCCTCTTCACTGTTTTGCGTTGAGATGTTAACAACACCATCAGAGTCAGAGGTCACTTGGAATGGTTTATAAGACGTAAATCTAACGGGATCGACAACACCTTGAATCGCAGAGCCAAGTTTTGCAATTTTTGATGAACTTTTTGAAACAACTGAATCTGCGTCAGATGATGTAAAATCAACTGATACCTCAAAGTCAGTATTACCAGTGGCATCAACAAATTTGATTGATTTAATCGAATTATCGGTTTGCCCCGTGTTCAAAGATTTTTGCGTAAAATACAATCTTGCAGGCGTTAGAGATGCAGGACTCGCATCACCCACCGATACTGAAGAGTCGATTGAAAAGCCACTAATAATACACGTTCCGATTTCAGTGCCAGCACCATCTAATAAACTAACTTTTCGACCGGATGTGATGAAATCGGGAGAATCGGAGATAGTGCCGTTGAGGGTAATTCCAGTGCCAGTGTTTCCGATGTCAGTTAAAGTGCCACGAATCGCAAAAAACGATGGAGTTTCAAGTGAGTAAAAATCTCGACCAAGTTCAGTATCGGAACTTCTATCAACTGTAATCGTGGTGGGTGAGATTGTCTCATATTCGTATCCACTCACATACGCTTTACCGGGACTTAATTTGACGGCATATTTTGATGTGTCGGTCGTGCCAACAATTTCTTCGTGTGAACCAACCTCAATCTCAAAGGGTCTAACAACGTAATTACCAGACTCATCAAAAGTTCTTCTTGCAAGAGTTTTTTCAAGTTCTGCGTATTCTGGATACTTGATACTCTTAGTAATTTTTCCGTCAATAACACGAACAAGTTCAAAGAAATTTTCTGGTGCAACCACATCGTATGCGTCAGTTGAAATATTTGTGCCACCAGTCAAACCTCTATTTTCAAGTTTGAGATCAATTTTGTATCTGTCCGCACCGGGAGCATTAAAGTTGAAAAAACCAAATGATGGGTCACGCAAAGATGGATCAGTGTCCACGGTGACAATTGTTTTATCACTATTGAATCCGATGGATGTGTTTGTATTTTCAAAAACTCTTTGTTGTGTGGTCAAATTATTTTTGAAAGCAGGCACAGATTGAGGACTTGATTTGACAAAGTATCCATCAACATAAAAAATGCCTTCCTCGACAGTGATAAAAGTTTCAATAGGACCGGTGGAGGTCGTAGATGTATTTTCGTCAAGGACAGAAACTTGAACGCCAATGTTACCAAGCCCAAAGGTGTTCAAAACATTACCGGCTTCGTACTTACCGACAGTAAGGTAATTAATAATTAAGACTTGATAATTATCATTTGTGAGGGTGCTTTGACCGAGAACACCCACAACGATAGCATCTGTATTGACAGAAGTTTCTGAGTCAGTGAATCTAATTTTTTGACCGACCATGCTGTCAAGTGTAGATGTCGGGAGAACTTCGTTGATTCTAACGAAAAATCCAGAGGAGGATGTGATCGCACCACCGAGAACAACAGACCCATTTTTAAAGGTGTGAGTGCCAAATCTTTCAATTTGACTTTGCAAAATACTTTGAATCTGAGAAACCTCTCTGGCTTGGAGAGGGAGTCCGGGTTTGAACAAAACCTTCAAAAACTTTTTGTCAGGATCAAAATCATCGTAGTAGGGAGTTCCACCCATCAGTGCAGCGTTATATGAGTTTTCGGTAATCTCAGTCATGGGGTTTCCTTAGAATTCAAATGTAAATCTGAACACTTCTGTCTGCTCAAAAAATCTGCTGACTTCTTGGGTTAGACCTTCTATGTATAATACATCTCCAGAAAACAAATCGAGTTCTGGTCCCAAGACCTGATCAATTGTGACTCCCACAGAGTCACCATCCGAGTTTGTGTAACTAAGAGATTCGTTTAGATTAAAGCCTAAAGTATTACCAGCATTGTTTGAGACATCGGTGACGAGCAAGAATTTTCTCAAGCCAGTGAGATCACTTGGATCATCTTGAAAAGAAGTGATTGTCGCACTACTACCAGAAGCACCATTGCATGTCCCATCATTTTGCGGGTTGTAATTTGTAAAATTATTTGCTAAAGATATGCCGAGTTTAGTGGTGCATCTCCACTCCTCTTTGGAAATGGTAAGCGAGGTATCACCGAAAAAAGCATTCTGAACAATCGCACCAAGAGTAGTTCCAGAAAAAGAGTCACCAACCCGTTGGATGATTCTTAATTGTTCATTTTGAAGGTAAGGCACTGACAAGTCGCCCAAGAAAAGACTTGCTGAGATTGTGCTTTTCTGAGATGCGGACGATACCTCTGCAAACTCTTTTGTTGTCTCTCCGTAAACAAAAAGTGTTGGATTCTCTGGATCAGTTTTTGCGAGTAGTGTGGTGATTTCTTGGGTGGTTCCCGTGACATCAACTCTCGTAAGAGTCCGGTCATCATATCCACCAATCTCTCCAGCGAGTGTTTCACCTGCTCCAATTTTTGGATTCGACCAAAGAATGACATCTCTGTAATCGTTTCCAATTAAAGAATCTCTATTTTCACCAGCGACAGATACTTGAATCCTTGCGTGTTTTGCAAATAACTCAAGAGTTGGATCTCTACCAACACTACTTGTCAACAATACATCAAACACTGGATCAACAACAGGGAAACTAAATGGAAGACCATCTCCATCTGTTTCCCCCGGTGTTCCGGTCCCAAGAAAAATTTCACCTTCTCCAAATATTGGTGATGTGTAACTCTTTCTCACTGTGCCTGTAGCGTTTGAGTATCCAGAGCCAATAGAGTAAACGATAACTTCTTTGATCGTTCTGTCTTGATTTAATTTACCGAATGCCAAAGCGTTCCGACCATTTCCGCTGATCGTTACGCCTACCCCGATTTCAAATCGATCACCTTCTTTGGGGGTTCTATTAGTTTCCCACGCCTGATCGAGTTCAAGGATGTCTTGCTCTGCACCGCCCTCGCCACCGGAGTCTCCAGCGGTTCCGGGGTTGGTTCCTATGATTTGTCTCACGACTCCCGCCGCATCACCAGTTAAAATTCTAATAAAATATCCAGCGTAGTAGTCTTGGTAAATATTATAGTTCGGTCCAGCAGGATCAGGCAAGTTGGGATCACTGATTCGCACAGTTGTGCCTGTCGCCCTGACAACTGTGTTTGCATCATTCTCCGGCACACCTCTCTCATAAATTGCCTCTGCCGGATAGGGATCACTTGTGATAAGAACACCACGAATAGATCCACCAGTGTTTTCGAGGTTTGCCTCATATTGCACAGCATATTGTCTTTGTCTTAAATCTTCGTATGCAAAGTAAACATTTTCGTAAAAAGGCAACTCCTCAACAGGGATAAAATTTTCATCAATAAACTTGAGTTGTGATCCCGCGATTGAGTAGAGGTATTTCCAAACGTATCCATCGGGCATGACAATTGAGTTCGTATCCGTGCCTGTGGGTTGGAACACACTTCCGGTGATGCCCGATTGAAGACACATGTATACATTATTTTCATTTGTATTTACATAAAAAGGCGGAGTGGTTTGAGACATGTCATCTTTTGTATTGAGCGGTGGGACGGTAATACCAGATGACCAATCGTTTCTTTGAAGCAGGAGTGTCGCGTCTTTAGGAGTGACTCTTTTTGCAAACGCGATGTTTCTTCTTGAAATGTTATCACGCTCTCGACTACGATGCTCTAAACCCTCCGCAGTCACATCTTTGACTTGTCCAATGGCAACATAAAATTTATCTTTACCAAAGGGTTTAAAATCAGATACAAAGTTTTTTGCAACTTGTGTTTTTAATTGTGCATCAAACGTAAGTGATGTTGCCATTATTCTGCCTCCAGTGCTGTGATAAATGCACCTATTTCAACTTCTCCAAATTCACCCGCTGCGGTAACAAAATTATCTGAGGATGCAGTGCCTTTGACATCAGCGAAATCTTTACCAACACTAATATCTCTCTGTGCTAACCCCGATGCTAATTTAAATACCTTCGCACCATCAGATGTCTTTACTTGGTATTTATTACCAAAAGTATCAGTCTCATTTGAGAACTCACCTGATACGATTCGTACGGTTACAGTTGTAGCCTTGAGATTTCCACCTGCGATGACCTCACTATTTTTAACTTCTCTTTGATAACCTGAGTTTGGGTCTTGCCTAACTGCTGACTGAGTTGAGTTTATTGATGAAATTTTAACATTAACTTCTTGCTCATTTGTTACAGTGTTCAGAACCGAATAATACTCAAGACCCGATACTGATGGAGAGGTTGCAACAGAAGTCACATAAGATGCAACACTCGATGATGAAAATGGCAAGAGGGATGCCGATGCCGCGTCAATCAGCGATGCACCAGACACACCGGATGGATCTTCGGGTGGTTGTGTAGTGATGCCTTGTCTAAATTCAGTAATAATTTTTGCGATGGGCTTGTTGGTGTAAAAATTAGTGACATCAGACCTCTCGGCTTCAACCGCAGTCACGATACCAATCGCATCTGGCTTTCCGGGGATTTTTTGGATAAGTTTATCGTCTGTAGAAATTGATCCTGAGATACCAGAGTTTTGATCAATGAATAGTTTTTGTAAGCGTCTTGCAACTCTGGGTTTTCCTCGGTGGTCTTTAACATACTTCGAGAATCGTGGATTCTTATTCGCTCTTTTCGCTGCCTCTGATGACCCATCCGCAGCGGGTAGTGATCTGGTGAGCAACGCAACAGGATGCTTATGAACAATAAAGTATTTCGAGTAAGCATCATCTGTCTCTGTCATAACTGTTTGCGGTTGTGATGCGAGAGTGTAACCGGGCTTTTCAAATGCCACACCAAAGAGCAGTTCTTCGGGACAAGCATCACCAGCGGTGATACCACCCACGGGACCAAAGACAAATGTTCCTGCATTGTACGGATCGTGTGAGATTCCCAAGCCACTTCCATTGAAATTTTCTGTGGTCGCTCCCGTTAATCCGTTATATCCTGTAGGATACCAATCACTAAACGTACTCCCCACTGTGTCACCACGGAGATCGGTCGTGCTTCCAATTGTGTATGGGAAAAAATTAGCGATTCTTGGACTAATGAAGTTATCAAAAGTAACTGCTGTGTATTCAAACTTAGACCCACCAAAGTCATTATTTTGAATGAAATCTGCAAGCATGACAGCCCCAGAGGGATGGAACACTTTCTTCAAAATGTCTGCATATAACTTAATTTGTTTCACAGACTGAATAATGTACGAGTAGTTTTGAAATTTAAAGTTATCTTGAATGAATGAATCAGATGACAAACGTGATCGGTCACTGGTAAATACAGTGGTGTCTTCGATCACCGCACTATCTGTGTTGATACCAAATGATGCTCCTGTGCCTCCCGCACTACGAATAGCGAAGTTATAGTTCTCTGCTGGGAAGAAAATGCGATTGATTGTTTTAGGTGTTGATAGTGCCTCGATAGCACCCACAGAACTCACGGCAACTACCTTTGAAGACTGTGCAATTTTTCCAGCAGAATCAGTGACAACAATTTCATCATTGATAGCGTAATTAGATCCTGCGTTGAAAATTTTTAGACCATTCAAAACTTTGAATGCTCTTTCAATCAAAAGCCTGTTTCTGTTATCGCTTCGTAATTCGATAAAATGGTTACCTTTGAATGAGCCACGAATCTTGACAACTTTCAAATCACAAAAGTCCACCCCGTCATCTCTATGAAAAGTAATATCATCGATGAACCCGTTTGCGACAATTGGACTATCAAAATTATCAAACTCTCTTTGGGTAATTTCACCACCCTTAAATGGTAAAATTTCATCAATCGTATTATATCTTGATATTCTAATCGTGCTGCTCGGTGAGTAATCAGCATCCGACAATTTAAAAAGGTCGTCTTTTGGATAACGAACGATTGTCTCTACGTTGAACAAAATTCTAAACAAAAAGTCAAGTGAGCGTTTGTTTCCTTTTTCACCGTAGTAATCTGTAATTCTCTTGATAAGATGCTCATCAACAACACCACTCGCAAGTTGCTCTGGAAAATTATTAAGATAAGTTGTCTTGAAGTAAGAAATAAAATCTTCAAGTGTCTCATCAATGTCTGAATAACTGCCGAGTCTAACTGCCTCTGCTCTCGGGTTTCCAAAAATTTCTAAGTATTCAAAGTATGCTTTCATAAAAGAAACAAACTTTGGATAATCACTCTCTACAAACTCAGGAAAAATATTTGTTATAAGTGTAGAAAATCTTTCATCAACAGATAGAGGTCCATAATCTTTGTATGGATCTGGCGTGAAAATTTGTAATGGTAAAAGGAGTGATCCCCCGTAGCCCATTAGTAACCCCCT
>TARA_R100001591_G_scaffold263_2_pt1 | contig 13532 bp, 17 predicted proteins | sample TARA_R100001591 | Tara Oceans TARA_R100001591 (sample SAMEA2622725) | marine metagenome | biome: marine biome (ENVO:00000447); feature: surface water layer (ENVO:00002042); material: "saline water (ENVO:00002010), including plankton (ENVO:xxxxxxxx)" | depth 5 m
GTTTCGTCTTCGTTCTCACCACGTAGATATATAAACCCACCCTGACGAAAACGCATCAGTGCTAATGTCATACTATCACAAAAGTCATCATGATCGCCATTAGGAAATGAAACAACTTCTTCGACCACTTCATCAGCAAATTTCTCATGCATCGGTGCCCATATCATACCAGCTTCAAATAATGGCGCAACCATGTGCATCCTTGTTATTTTATCGTTCCCCTTGCCCGGAGAAAATCCCAAAGCCGGAATACCGCGTAACCGCAACTCGTCAATGAGTGGTGTACCCGTCGCTTTCGCTTCGACCAACACCATGTCTGGCTCCCAGTATTCGTGTTCTTCATAGGCTATCTCCTTTAATTCTGGAAAATTCCACCGACCCCGCCGTGCATCCAGTAAAATGGCGTGATCTGTCCCACCTTCCTCTGGTTTGAAGATACCCCACGTCGTAATTGCAGAATAGTCGGCTGTTTGTTTCTTGGAAAACGCTGTATCGTACGCCTGAATAATGTAATCTAGTTGTGGAGTCTTCTCCTTGTCCCAATCTTGCCACCATTCCCGCTTGATTATGGCTGCTTCTGACGCTGTCGGCGTCTGTTGCCACTGTGCATTCCATTTTCCTACAGGAAGTGACGCTTTAATGGACAATAATGCGTCTTTTTCCCAAAATTCAGGCCATAATGGGTTGTCTGACGGCATAATTGCGGGAAATTCCACCACTTCCCACTGATCAGCCATCGAATCACCGCCCTGTGCCGCCATCAAACGCCCTGTCAAGTCTTTTTTACCCCATCTTGTCATAACCAAGATGATTGCACCACCCGGTTGGAGACGTTGTCGGGGTCCAGAGGTGTACCATTCGTATGCATTGTCGAATGCACTCTCGCTCATGGCGTCTTGCTCCGAGTGTGGGTCGTCAATAATGAACAAATCCGCGCCACGACCCGTGACCGCAGCACCCACACCCGCAGCAAAGTACTCACCACCCCTGTCTGTTTGCCATTTTCCCGCACCTTTGTTGTCTTCTTTCAAGTTTGTGTCTGGAAAAATGTCTTTATACGCAGGATCATCAATCAAATCCCGCACTTTTCGACCAAATCGTACCGCCAACTCCGTATTGTGCGTCGCCTGAATGATTTTCAACTTAGGATTACGGCCCAAAAACCATGCTGGCATCAAATATGACGCAAATTCCGACTTCGAATGCCGAGGTGGCATGTTAATTATCAATCGCTTGAGTTCTCCTTGTGCGACACGCTCAAGTTTCTCGGCTATAATACGGTGGTGACGACCCTCAATGAAGTTATCATAGACGTGATGAGCAAAGGGCATAAACTTTTCGGTCGCCTCTTCGCGTATATCTAACTTTTTCTTGGCCTCAGTAAGTGCCAAGATCTCCTTCAGTGCTTCCTCTGGGAGAGCTTGGAGGTTCATGATCCGTTAACTTGTTCTATTTAGTACAGGGGCCAAGGACCCAAGACCACCCTGCGGTATGTTTGCCTGTTGCATTGCCAATGGATTCATGTTCGCCACAACCGTTGGGTTTAGTTGACCCAAGGTCATGTTAGCAACTTGTGTATATGGAGATACCACCCCACTTGCCACTGGCATACTGCCTCCAGTAACCGGATCAGGAAACGGAGTCTTGAAAGGATCTATAACGCACTGCTTGGTAGTCGGGTCCATCATGTATCCCTCTGGACATGGATCGTCTGGAGCTTTTACAACCTCCGTTGCGGTTGCAGTCGAACCGTCATTCGTAGATTTATATTGCGGACCCATGAATGCTTCATCTCGTCTTTCCTGAACTTCCTTCATGTACGCATCAACTTGCTCCTGGGTCATGGATAAACCATCAGGACCAAACATTCTGGTCCTTGGCTTGTACTCGTTACCCATCAAAGATCCAAAAACCCCGCCACGGGCTACGACTCCCGCAATGCCAGTTGGAGCTTCCCCTGATCCAAACGGTGTTGCGCCCACAGCATTGGACAACCGACCAATGCCATACTTAAATTTTCCAGCTTCCGCAGCCGCCGCCGCTTCTTTCGCTGTAACATAACCGTCGTTGTTACCAAACTCTTTATCGGCTTCCACGCCACCACGAGATCCAAAAACCTGACCAGAAATACCCGGACCACCGCCATCCTGCATATCTATATCAGGCGGTATCCAAACATTCTGACGATTGTAATACCCATATCCCAAAGCATTTGGTTTTTTGTCACCACGCTTTTGTTTTACAGGCTTTGACGTAATAATTTTTTCAGGCTTTGGTTTTGAGTATATATCTCTATATATTGGATCTCCAAACGGAGTGTATGATTTTATATCGTCCTTAAAAATAGGATCTCCAAATTCTGTGAAAGAAACTGGTTTGCGTTTTGGTTTTGGTTTTGGTCTGGGCACTTTTTTAACAGTGCTTGGAGCACTTTTCTTACTCGGAGAAGACTTGGCACTTACAAGCGTCATGTCACCAAGATCATCTAAAGTTATACCCTTCTTCTTCATGTAGAATTGGGCTTCCCTAGAATCAGAAACCTTCTTGCCCTGCTGACGTGCAATGGTTTTCGCCGTCCGCGCAGCGTAATCCTTGGTTTGTGTAGATGGATTAAACGCCATCTTTAAATCAGCAAAGAATCCCATATCTCGGTCCTCGTACCTTGTTTACAACTACTCTAGCCTATAATACCTCTTTTGCCAAGGTAACTAAGCCGCCCTTGCGAAATGCCTCTACCTTTCCAGACTTGAATACCTCACGTAACTCATCCGTGATCTCAATACCCAGAACCTTTTGTTCAATGAGTGTTTTACCATCATCGTCAAAAGTTTCTATAATCTGCTCCGATAATCTTGGTAACTTGACATCGTTTTGTTTTTCAAGCTGCTCCATAACTTTGTCGAAAGCCTTTGGGACAAACTTACCATAATATTCTTCTTGACCCTCCATTTCTCCAAAAGTCATCTTCTTAACCATTTCCGGTGAACCTAGAGTAAAAAAATCAGAATCAGAATTTGCAGCTTGTTGTAAAGATTCTTTTATAGCCAAGGGTAAAATTTGTTTCTGGTTAAACAAAGAACCAACGCCCATGTCGTCTACATTAATTCTTTCCGATTCATTAAGAGCATTTACAACTAACGAGTGAAGATCAGTGGCCGAGTTCAAAGAATTAATTTTAAAACTGCCATTCTTTTTGATTAGTCCCTGTTCTTGAAGTATTTCTCTAAAACCAGGCTCCATCTCATCGAGATAACTAGATCCATCGGTGCGTCCTGTCTCTGCATCAAAAACCATGTATTTGTCTTTTATGGCTTGTACATCAGCCTGTGCTTTATCAATTTGTCTTAAACGAATATCATAGTTTTCATCCTCATAGCGGGATCTTCTGCTGCGTATTCGATACTGATTATTTAAACCATCAAGAGTTTCAATCTTATCTTCCAAAACCCTGACCTTGTCCAGATCCTCAAGAACATCTGCAATATCAAACGGTTTGGTTTCTCCATACAGACCGACAAACTTTCCGTCAGCAAATGGATTTAACAAGTCCTCCGTAAACTGTTCCACAGACCTTCGAAGCTTACGAGATATAGTAGCGTCCTGCGTGCCCTGACTTTGTATCTCACCTAAGTGAAAAGTTTTCTTTTTAACATTCTCCCCAGGTTTAGAAGCCATAGGAAAGTTTCCAGTTCGCATATGAACAACCAAAGGAGCTTGCATTTTTGTTTGAGCGTATTGATAGTGTTTGTTGTCCCCGGCACCCAGACTAAGAAGACTTGGGTTTTTTAAAGTTATCAGGGTCTCTTTGTAGTTTGTAGCACCCTTGGTAAAATAATCTCTATAAGAAACATCGGCACCGTCCAATGTGCGAACAACAAATGGATCTAAACCAAATGGACTTATATCTTTTAAATTAATAGGCTGATCTCCAAATTCTGCAATCATGCTGCCCATATTCCGAGCCTCAAACTCGGCTTCTTTGATCCCGTATTTGTTTTCCAAAGTTTTCATGAGTTGATTAAGACTAGGAAACTTAGTCTGAGTCTTCATCAAATCGTCAAGGGCATCGTCCAACTTACTGCTTAACGCACTCGAACCTCCCGTTAAACTAACATCACTAGCCTCTATTTCCAAAGGTTCTCTTTGTTTAGCAGTCAAATCTATGTTTATTTGCTCTGCAAAACTTTCATATCCAGGTTGATTATAGCCACCAGCGCGGTCGATATAACGCGATTGATTATAAGCAGCCTCATCAAATTCTGGCACGTAATCAGTATCTGGGTTCGCAGGATCATAACCTTCACCAGTAATCACCGGATCGTATTCGTCATAATACGCAGCGGCTCCCTCATAATCCCCGTATTCTTGCTCTGCACGTATGGCCCGACGGTTTTCATTCTCTCTGGCCCGACGTTTTATCTGAAGAGCTACTATACCCGCCTGGTCTCTACTCAAACCTCTAGACTGTAAATAATCCTTGGTAAACTGCAATACATTAATAGCATTGTCTTCATAAGTATAGTTAGGAGGTATAACCGCATATTCGTAAAACGGTGTTTCGTCCCCAAGAGAATTGGTTTCAATTCTTTCCATCCACTCCCTTACAGAGTTATTCATAACTTGGTTAGTATTGGTGCCATACGTTGTGTCATTTTCAATATTGTCAAACCTTTCCCTCAACGTGTTCACCAAGTCGTCAATTTCGGTAGCCCCCTCAAGCTGTTCGCCAGTGTAAACATCCCGACCTCGACTATCCACATCCTGGTAACCAATAACATATCTATCGCCTACGTCTCTGATCGTTCTGAGTCTTACCGTGTCTTCATCAAGATTTGTAAAAGGTTGAACATCAACTCTCTCACCATTAATTATCATTGCCGTAGGAAAATTAGCTATGTTTTGCGTTGTAAAACTATCATAGCCGTTACCCACTATATCAACCATTTGAGTTTGTGCCTCACCATACGGCAAACTAAGCTCTTGACCGGATCTAGCATCAGTTAAATAATTCATAGAGGGTTCAGCATCAAGAAGAGCAGGGTTTATAATCCGGGGAGCCGGATCGTTCATATCCACAGGCGGCTCCATACCCATGTACGCCGCATCTATACCTACAGCGTCGGCCTCGTTTTCTCTACGAATCCTTAATTCGTCCTCGTCAACATCAGGCGGCTCATCAAAGCCAGCAAATAAATCGTCCTCGTCTAACGTATCCGGTGGACCGTCAGCCGTGGTAACAATCGGAACTAACTCACCACGATTGTACGCCTGATCTATCTCCGATGTCGGATCACCAATGAAATCACCGTCCCCCGGATCATACACATCTCTAAATGGATCTAGTTGAGGTGAAATATAAGTACTCGGATCATAACCCCTGTCCTCAACAATCGAATTAACCTGATCCTGGTTTAAACCAGGGTTCTCCTCAATGACTTTTTTCTTTAACTGATTCTTGGTTACCTTAGCCAAGCTCTTGGTTATTATGCCAGTCCCACTAAGAGCCTCGCCAAAAATTGCTAAATCCCCGGCCCTCTGACGCTGCGCCTCCTCCGTCGATAAATCTAACTGATTATAAGGCGTATTTAACCTGTCAAAAACTCCCTCAAGCCCCTCAAGCGCAGTATCAAAAGCCCCTTTAGGATCTTCGTATATATCCTTGCCAGCCTCGTAGATCCCAGTGCCAAGGGCCTTGCCTGTCTCAATAGGCTGTTCCCGAAACGCGGTCCCAAGCATCTCGCCCGTCGATTCATAGTCGTCATCAAATCGATTACCAAGAAAATAATTGTCAAGAAAACCTAGAATATTGTCAGATGCTACACGACCAAAGATACCAACATCAGTGGCTAAACCCCGCATTCTCGGTGGTATATAATACATGGGATCATTTTTGTTATAGTATCGTTTCGCCATACAAAACCCTGCTTTCCAGATCACTGTACAACAAACCCAAATGAATTTACACCCACAATTTTTCCTGGGCCATAGGGACCCGTTGTTTGCCGCACACAAGTGCAATGAAATTATACCCGAATGAATTTGAAATACCATGTTTTATAGACAGTCGACACGCAGCTACCCGTTCTACGGGGGGGTGCACATGTCGACTCGCACCTTGCACCGTTGCGCCAGGGAACAGTAACCCCTACTTAATCGAGGCATCGAGCCACGATTAAGTATCCTTGATAGACGCGAAGCATTTCTTTGTGACTGCTCGCTAATGACTCAGAATAATCATGCCTTGGCTTATGTCAGCAGGGCGGCGAATGATTATTCTGAGTCAAAGCAGTCATGTTTGAAGTTCACGTCTACGGCGTCTGTCTTTCAATCGTATACCCGATGTCTTATTCCGCGCCGGATAATTCGGAAGACGACTCCGAATCATCCTAAGAACTTCCAGCCGACCGTTGTGTATGGATTGCAGATGTTGGCCCCCCGGCTGGGTAGTTCTTGCGCGGGCATCGGGTATCAAACAACAACACACATTATAACCGTGCGGGCCGACCACAGGTCTAACCCTGTTCAGAACAGCGTATAAAAAATGCAAGAAAGACGGTCACTCCCAGGTAATACACTGGAGTTTCGTCCGATGGGGCTTCGCACTCTTTTACATGGGACGAAACGATGGCATAGAGCTTAGCCTCGGAAACAAAGGAGAAGTATCGTTGCGTCAACGCATGTGGACGCTACGACACTTCTTTGCACAGGTCTTTCTTGACGGTCGTCCATACTGGAGGACGATTTTTGACACACGGTCCTGCTCAGGGGAAAGACTGAGGCACGGCTGGCACGGTTATTCTGTGTGTGGTCGTTTCATTTTAATTTTTTTTACAGGAGGCTATTATGGCTAAAATTGGTTATACCGATCTATCATCAACTGAGATCTCATGCAGGTTCACCATCAGGGAACTGAAGGACCTGGACGGACTCATGGTCGAACATGGGGAGGACTGGCAGAAGTACAGTTCTCTGCTGGAGTTGCACAGGCAGATTCGCGACATGCTACGTAGTGTCGGACGTGATCTAGTAACTGAAGGTCAGTACACCAGTAGTGAGTTTGACGAGGTGGTCAAATACAAAGTCAAACCAAAAGTTGTCGAGAGTGTCGAAGACCTGCTCGATGATGAGATCCCATACTAATTTCTATCGGCGGGGGCATGGTGTTCCCGCCACTAACTGACAAGGAGGTAAACATGTCAGATCTAAACACAACTAATCTAATCGAAGACGCCGCATCCAACAAAGTGGAGTTCGAGAAACATCTCGGAGAGTACGTCTTAAAACTTATCGCACCATCCATCCAGAAGCTAGTGGAGGATGCGGTCGAAGCCAAGATGGACACTCACTCACCTGAGTTTGACATCAATGATCATTCTTATGACATCGAGATGATAGTCGAAGAAAAGATATCAGCCTTTGATATCTCTGATTGGGATTGGCAAATCAAGGACATCATCTCTGATTACATTGGAGATTATGACTTTGATGATAAGTTTTCTCAGTGGATAAATCAGAAAGACTTCTCCGCTACGATTACGATTAACGACTAGATCAAACGCCGGGGCTAAGTGGCCCCGGCCTCAAACAGAAGGAACGTCAGATGAAGATAGAAAGTGAAAGACCTCTCTGGGAGGAGAGAGAAGAAGAACTGATCGGAGAAGCAAAGATAATGCAACTCTTAGAACTCAGTAAAACTTGGGTTGGCGATGGTATGCTGTACACCATGACCACACCCGATAGCTTTTATTATCAACCTTGGAAAGGAGAATGGTATCGTGAGTAAACTACGCACACTAACTGAGGACTGGGGGTACGAAAGTGCCCTCGACCTCATGACAGATTACATGCACGAGGGATTATATCCAGCGATATGTATGAACAAAGGTTGTAACTACTCAACCGAAATGGAGCCTGATCAAGATCGAGGCTGGTGTGAAAACTGTAACACCAACTCGTTGTCTTCAGCGGCTATACTGATGGGGATTATCTAATACCTCCTGCCCGTTCCCCCTCGGGGGGGCGGGTTCTACCGCTTAGTCGACTGTCAAATAGAATCCTTCGGATACTCTATGTGACCCACGACACAAGGTCTTGGGTCCTATTGTTTTGAATGGAGTGCTAGCGCACACATGTTTGTTTGCCACGGACCTTCGGTCCGTGGCGCGACGGCGCGCCGTCGGGCCGCAAGGCCGCAAAGTCGCAAGATCGAAGAGCAATTTACTTGTGTTAAACTTGTGTAAATGGTACAAGTAAACATTAACAGAAAAGGGAAAACAAAATGAAAAACGGTATCATATACAAGGGGCCTAGCCTATTGGATGGTAAACCAATCGTTGCAATCGCAACCTATAGCGACCGCAACACAAAGACTGGTAAAGTCTTACAAACTTATATTATTAGGTCGGATATATCACCGCTCGACGCATCCAAAAACGGTGAAGACTTTTCTATTTGTGGGGATTGCAAATTTAGAGGGACGCCAACAACGGACCCCGACCGCAAGCAAGCCAAGAAAAGAGATTGCTACGTTAACTTGGGGCAAGGCCCGACAATCGTTTATAAAGCTTTTGTTCGTGGCATATATCCAAAAGCAGATTTTCAATGGTCAAGAATTTTACTGGGCCTTAATCGCTTTGTAAGAATTGGAACCTATGGTGATCCGGCAGCCGTCCCAAATCATGTTTGGGAACAGCTACTAACAAACGCAACAACATGGACCGCCTACACGCACCAGTCAAACTGGCGACCAGATATAGCAATGCAAAGCGCAGACAATCACGAGCAAGCCATTGCACAATGGAAACAAGGCAACCGAACATTTCGAGTTATTGCGGACCTTGGCGACATCGACAAACAAAACGAAGCATTGTGTCCAGCTTCTAAGGAAGCTGGCCGACGGGTACAATGCACCGCTTGCAAACTTTGCAAAGGATCGAGTAAAGGGAAATCAATTGCGATAGTAAAACATTAAAAAACATTCCAGGCGGTTAACCGCCTGGACAACAGCCGCTCGATCACTCAAACTCGAGCGGTTTTTATTAAGCCAGTTGAGCCGCAAGATATAAAAGCCGCACCTCGAGCCGCAAGTCGAGCCGCAAGAAAATTCCATAGAGCCGCAAGATCCGCAAAGTCATGGCCCTCGGCCCCCGATACTCCGTTCTGGCTCAGAGATGGCCCCTGATCACCCTCAAATAAAAATAGATGGTTGTCCACGGCCCTCTTTACTAAGTAAAAATTTGAGCCTCCTCGAGCGTAGTATGCCATATTCCAAGCAACTTGTTGAGGGCTGATGTTAACTGCGTTCCCTTTGGTTACTTTCAACTCGAACCAAAAGGCTTTGCCATCCCAGACCATGTGAACATCAGGAACACCGCCCCCATGCTTGTTCTCAATCCGTGTGGCAAAACATTTTTCTGGTAGGTTATTGCGTATCTGCTTCCAGAAGTTCGACTCTGGTCCCTTGCTCATCTGTTACATCCTCCGCTGTTCCATCGATTACAAATGCTTGAGGATATTGTTTCTGCAAAATAGCCAGTCTGGCTGTGATTTCATCTCGAGATAGTTGATCGATGGTGTTGATTGTTTCTCTTCGATCAATGGTCAGACCACCCAAGGCCGACCTAATTTTTTCAGCATTGATTGCGGCAGAAAACTGCCCTGCCTCTTCGGCCCCCAGTGACAACTTATGCAATCGTTCAAGCTGACCGATGGTGGACACACCGTATCTGCGTTCTCTTTCTTCTCTGATCTCTTGGATATATTCCAGAACATGGGGGTAGTCTCGACCGTTCAACAATACCGATGCTTGTTTCTTTGCCAGTTCGGGAGCGTACCCTGCCTTCCTTGCACATTCGGCGTTCGAATAGATGCCTTCCACAATGTGTCTGGCGAAAGTCATCTGTCGGTTTGTTAGTTGCCGTCCGTGTTCTTCTTCAACTTTCTTTTTTATGCTCGACATACGATCCTCATTTGTATGTTTATCACAAACTAATCCAAGAAATATTTTTTATCAATCAGTTCTATATAGGGGTTTTCTCTACAGAAATGTCCTCAATGTCCTCACGTTGTACTCAATTCAGGGCAGTTTTTATCAAGTATACTTGAACTGAGGACGTTTGAGGACGCTGAGGACACTAAATTTGAATGCAAAAAAATAAAAAATAAAAAATTTCTGGCTGTGTGGCTTATATGTATTTTCTGTCCTCAAACAAAAAAAGTATTGTGTTGTGTGTAAAACACAAGTAAAGTGTTTGTAGAAAACAAATCAAAGGGAAAAATAATGTTACATATTGATTGCATGGAAGAGGGGACCATGGTCCTAGATTGGAACCCCGAGAAATACAAGACCAAGGCCAATGCGGCAAAGGGTTTGTACAAGGCATTGCGTAAGTGGTGTGAGGATGTTGGGTATGACCCTGACATTGAGGTTCGTATTGACAACCCAGAGCAGAACGAGGCTCGAGGTTACGGTAGGAACTGGCGTGTTTGTTTTGAGGCAGGGCCATTCGAGTGGGGCATACATACGTCACTTCAAATGCCTAATTGTAAGTGGGGTTATTGTGAGCCGTACTACAGTTTTGATTTATGCTTTACTGAGTAGGGGGAAGTTATGAGATTATACTATGATCAAAAAGGTAATTGGGCAGGGACCCAAGCTGATGCAAAGAAGGCTTTTGGTAAAGACTGGTGGGAGATCGATGTTCCCACCTCGAAGGCCGAGCTTCTTGAGTTCTTGAACTTACACAATTGTTTGACGGACCTGAACACTGTTCAGTTCCCAACAGATGGACCAGTGACGGAGGTCAAGTCTCACCCTCAGTCATGCAGTGCCAACCATGAGTACCGAGATCCGAGCAACTATGACGTTCGGGATGTGGTCTTGAACTGTGACCGCAAGCATTTGGGTTCTGCACTGGGTGCGATTATCAGTCGGTTACATGATGAAGTGGAGGGAGTGTAAAATGCCAAATCATTGTTATCAGGGTGTTTACCTAGCAGGTAACCCAAAAGAAATTGACCGTCTTTACGAGGCGGTCAAGGAACAGAAGTTTTTGAGTGCCGTGATCCCAGAACCGAGTAACATGTTCCATGGTAATTTGGGCAAGGAAGAGCGCAAGATGTGTGAGGCGGAGGGTCGTCCGAACTGGTATGATTGGCGAATTGAAAACTGGGATACGAAGTGGGACATCTGTTCTCCTGAGATTATTGAAGAGCCTACTGTTGAGGGCGATATAAAATACTTTTCGTTCCGTTGTTGGACGGCATGGGCACCACCCATTCCAATTTGGGAGAAGCTTCACGAGATGGGCTTTGATATTTCTGCTGATTATCAGGACGAGGGTGGGATGTTCGAAGGTGAGTATCAGAATGGCGAGGACAATTGTTGGCAACCAGAGTTCGAGGAGGAGGAAGTCGATGCCTAGAGTTAGAGCGAAGGCGGATATGATTTCGTTTATGGAGTGGGAGGGCGATGTGCCCGACGACATTCCAGAGGATGAGATTTGGTATTGGATCAAGAACAACATCGATGGTGGTGATTTTTATGAACCAAACGAATTAGATGGCGATTGGGTCTGGGGTACAGACGTGGAGATATTGGAGGATAAAGATGATAGTTGACGTTCGAAGTCCTGTGTCTGCTTACATAAAACTAAATGGTTTTACTATTTATGTTGAGGTCAGTGAGGCTACAGAAAACAAACCGCAAATTAGTTATTGGGAGGATGAAGATGACGGATCGTGAGATGGAAGATATGTTGGATGAGATATTCCGTAAAGTATTCAAGGAGGATTGGTAATGGAAGAAGTATACATTGATACAATTGCATATCTGGAGGACGGCAAGGGCGCATCTATTCTAGCGACCTTTGCGGACGAAGAACTGTACAGTTTGTGTGCTCCTGTAATTGAGCAATGGATCAAGGACAAAGATCCGAATTATTTTTTAACAGAGAGCTGTGATCGCGGCCTAACCATGGAGGTGAAGTGATGGGTAGAGTAAAGGATTGGATGATGGACCGAGAGCAGAGGGCCGCAGATCGCGGCTCGGCTGATCGATACTATGGGAGACAGCCAGTGCCGCATATGTGGTTGGACAACTTGGGCGTGAACTTTGTGACCGAGGACAAGATGTCGGAGAACGAGATCGAAGCGTACTGGGAAGGATGGCGCAACGAGGAAGACAGGAAGGATTGGGGATATGAGTGATAAACCACACTTGGGACACAGTGGTAGAGAACCCACTGCTGTAAAACTCGCGAATGCTAACCCAGACACAGGGAAACGCATGGGGTTTATTGAAACTATTGACGATACTTTAAAACTTTATAGAGGCGCGATTGACATGGTCTCTGAGGGAGATACTAGCATACCATTTGAGGAACAAATGCTATTACGATCAATAGTTGAAGATCTTAAACGTTCCGACCTATATGTTTTAGGAGATGAGTTTGGAGACATACTAACCGAATACGGCAAGCAGTACGATGAAATGCATTTTTCTGAATGTAGATTTAGTGAGTTTACCAGACCGCCTTCAAGAAAATGTTATATTCGTCTTAATGCGCTAGAAAAATATCTTGATTACGATCACGAAAAAAACATGGGGTTTGTTACGGAATATTTTGAGGACAAAGTCACCAAAATTACAATGTGCGCCCCGTTTGCTTCACCTTTTCTAGTAGGTGCATACCATCCACAGAAAGGTATTCTTTTCAATAAAGATGAAATAGATGGTCACCCCGATACACATGTAAGTGACAAGATAGCCTTTAATGCAAACGTAATCATGATGATTGCAGGGGCGTTCGAATTAATCAATAATCCTAGGTTTGTTATGTCTACAGACATAGGTACGAGAGCGCAAAGAAAACAAATGAAACGTGAACAGGACATTGCTTTGGAAGCGTGGCATAAAATCACATGGAACGTTGACGACGATAGCATCGAAGTCAACAACGGTGATCGTGGTGGTTGGCATATGCCTTTGCATTATACGAGAGGTCATTTCAGGAAAGCAGAACCACATTGGGAGGATATTGTTTGGCGTAAAGACGGTAAGCCGTACAAATGGATCGAAGGGTTTTGGTCTGGGCATCCTGCGTATGGAATTAAAAAGGGGTATCATGCTCCCACAATAGGGAAGGTAGCGTAACATGGTTAAGTGGGATTTATCTAAGCTTGAAGAAAAAAAGGAAGAAGAGTTAAACTTACTGTGTGATGTAGTAGGATCACTGGCAATCGATCAGTTCGACAATCAAGAAGAGTATCGGGCTGTGATAAATGAAATCTTTTATGAGTTTAGGAGAAGAGATGTTTAAAGAATTATGGGCACGGATCAAACGCAAACAGCGGACAGGCGCAAAGCTTACCCGCAAGGAACAGATCTTGGCGGAGCTTGATCGAGGGGTTGGAACCGCAAAGCAGATTGCTGACAGGTCGGGTATCAAACTAACGATTGTACGCACGACGCTGTCTCAATTGAAAAAGGCAGGGAAGATCAAGGACACTGGAAAGGATGCAGGAGACGAGAG
>TARA_R100001591_G_scaffold118632_1_pt1 | contig 13505 bp, 12 predicted proteins | sample TARA_R100001591 | Tara Oceans TARA_R100001591 (sample SAMEA2622725) | marine metagenome | biome: marine biome (ENVO:00000447); feature: surface water layer (ENVO:00002042); material: "saline water (ENVO:00002010), including plankton (ENVO:xxxxxxxx)" | depth 5 m
ACCTCTCACCCCTCACCTCTCACCTCTCACCTCTCACCTCTCACCTCTCACCTCTCACTTAAAATATCGCATCAATTGCCTAACCCTTTCATGTGATATATAAAATGTGAATGCATATATAGATTCGTACAAGCTTTTAAAAAGAGCTTTAATCTTAAACGGAGCAAGTCATGAAACATTCAAAATCTTTATTACCACTACTTTCAATATTATTACTAACTCAAGCATGTACTATTACAAATGAAGGACCACAAGGGCCTCCCGGAGCAGATGGTGTGCAGATTTATTCTAGTACTAGCACCATTTTTGCTGATGATTTTGATATTGTTGATGAGTTTGTATCAATCAATGAGTTTTCATGGGATATTTTAGATGAATCTACTGTGGATGAAGGTCTCGTTCAGGGTTATATACAGTTTGAAGGAACTACTTCCTGGCATGCATTACCTTTTAGTACTCCTTTTGAAAATGATCTCGTTAATCTTAGATATGTTTTTGATATCAACAGTTTTGATCTTCTTTTGGAAGGTGAAGTTGCTGATAACAACCAGGTAAATGAAGACCTTTTTGATGGAGATATTTTAAGAGTAGTTGCTATTCCTCCTTCGCTCCTTTTTAAAGGTAAAGGGCTTGATTACAAAGATTATAATCAGGTTGCTGAATTCTATAATCTTGACAATTAAATATGACAAAGGCTATACACAGTATAGCCCTTTTTTTTACCGGATTTGAATTTGGAATAAAAATAGATTTATTATAAACTGTTGTTTTACCACAATTAATCAATGGAGAACACATGAAATCGATATCTAAAATTTCATCTATAATCTTACTGTTTGCTGCTATTACAACCAGCACTTTTGCACAAGGAATCCCTGAAGAAGGTTCTTTAGGCATCAGATCTACTATCGGTGGGCAGACTGCTATTGAATTGCCTTATCAATTAAATGAACAACTTTCTATTGCTCCATCAATATCATTAGTTGGAGTAGAAAATACCTCTACAACTATTGGTTTTGGGATCTTACCCAGATATTACACTTCTACTAATAATGCATTAAGTACCTATTTTATGGGTAACCTTGGATTCAATAATACTTCTTTTGACACTGGAGGAAGTGCTACATTCTTTGTTCTTGGAGCAGGATATGGAGCAGAATACTTCTTCGGATCAAACTTCAGCATAAGTGCTGATGCCGGCTTAACTGCAAATATGGGTGGTGACATTACAAACACCATTAGAACCGGAGCCAGAGTTTCTGCATCAGTTTATTTCTAGATTAGAGAACATTATTTTTTTTATTAAAGGTCATGGTTTTGCATGACCTTTTTTGTTTATTTGAATTATGGAAAAAAAGAAAGGAATCAATCTTCTACAAAAATTTGAACTCTTTGATGAACAATGGTCTCCTAAGATCATTGCCGAATCAAATGAACAACTCATTAAACTTGCAAAAATTGAAGGAGAATTTGTTTGGCATAATCATCAATACGAAGATGAGGTATTTTTGATCATAAAAGGCACCCTGCTTATAAAATTCCGTGATAAAGACGTCCTATTAAATGAAGGTGATCTTTATGTAGTCCCTAAAGGAGTAGATCACTTTCCTATTGCTGAAAAAGAATGCTGGGTAATGTTGATAGAACCTAAAGGAACTAAACATACAGGTGAGACTGATTTTGAACTTTCTGTTGACGAAGAAGATCAGAATTGGATTTAAATATATGAGAACAAAAAAAATTCGGGGCTTTAAGCAGATACTTCATCAAATACAGGAATGGAGATCACAAATCATAGATTTGGATCTGGATGTTGTTCGCTCAAATCAAAGAGATTATGCTAAAATTTGGGTTCCTCCATACAGCTATCTCGCAATAGGAAATTCTACCTACCCAGAGCCAAAAGGACAAACACGAAAAGAAATCCTGGAAGTCTTGCTGGATACTTATGATAGCTGGAAAACAACTCTGGATACTTTGGATGAACCCTATTATCTCAAAATATGGCTTTATGATCAGCGCTTCTCACAATCACAGGTAGTATGTGGTATTAAGAGTTTTTTGGACTTTTATGAAAACACTTTTTATAAACCTGAGGATCAGAAAAAAATCGATCCTGCAAATTATGGAAAATTGGGTAATAGAATTCAATCACTTGAATGGGAATATGCTTGGGATGAAGAACATTTCGATGACACATCTATTGGTGAGATTGATCACTATGTTACGGAAAAAGACTTTTATGAAACGAGAAGATGGTTTAAAGAGCGCTTAAAAAAACCACATCGTAAAATTAAAAATCCTGATCCGGATAGTGATATTAAAGAATACTATTCATTCCGATATGGTACTGTATGGATCGGAGGAGAATAGATTTATCTATTTATTTTTATTGATACAACCTTGACTCACAGATTCTACAATGTTAATATTAACACTTAAAAATAAAATTTTAGAAAGTGAAAAAACTAACACTCTTACTCTTATTCCTGATTTTTACACAAACCTCGCAAGCACAGGACGAGATTATTATTGGATTACTAAGTCTGGAATTATGTAATTGCGTTTCAGATGAAAATGCATCTTCAGCATCAAACATTGATGAATTTATTTCCGCTATAGATGTCTGCTTTGGGAATGTAGTTCAGGAAAATGAATCCGTACTGGAACAAGCATGGACAGATACCACACAAGAGTTCAGTTTTGAAGCGTTAAGTAACAAGTATACTCAACAACTAGGCGAAGAATTGGCGTTTTCTTGTCCTGTTTTTGTTGAAAAGATTCAGATGTACCAACAAAATACAACAACTGACTCATTGAATACATCAGGATCTGTTCATGAACAGTTATTTTACGCTAATAAATTAATGGAAGAGTCAAGATGTAATGAAGCAATACCTGTCTACTCTGAAATCATCAGAAATCCTTCTATAAATGCTAACTTAAGAGTCACGGCTTATAATAATCGTGGAGTTTGTCGAAACGAAATTGGAGATTATTATAAAGCAATATCTGATTTGTATGTAGCTCTGGAAATGAATCCAAATTATGCTATTTCATATATTAATCTAGGAGAATCGAAAACTTTGATTGGTGATTATAATAGTGCAATTGGAGATTTAAACTATGCATTAGAACTAAACCCGGAAAGTAAAGAGGCTTTATCAAATCGAGGCTTTGCTTATAACTATCTTGGGAATTATGAACAAGCAATTTCAGATTTTGATAATGCCTTAAGGATCGATTCTACCTATGCAGAAGTATATTTTGGCAAAGGGAACACATTTCTGATTACTGCTGAGTATGAAAAAGCCTTGGAAAATTTCAAACTAACGGAACAATTTTCCCCCGGCTATCCTGATCTCAGCTACTATATTTCTGAAGCGTATCAGGGACTAAATATGAATGAAGAAGCGATTAAGTCGTTAAGAGAAGACCCTGCAACCAAAAGCGATTATATTAATCTTAACGAACTAGGGTTAATTTTCTATTCTGATGAAAAGTATGATTCAGCAGCTCACTATTATTCCTTGTCACTACAAATCGATAAAAGCAGTGCTCAGATTTTTTTGAACCGTGCCTATGCCTATCAAGATAATGGGAATCACTCAAAAGCGATCGAAGATTTTTCAAAAGTGCTTGAAATGCAATCAAACTCTATTGAAGCACTAATGTTGAGAGGAAATTCCTATACTGAATTAGAGAATTTTGATCTGGCACTCAATGATTACAATCAGGCCATAGCTTATGATTCTACTTCTGCTCGTGTATTTGATAACAGAGCTCGATTAAAAGTTAAGACCAATGATATAGAGGGTGCTATAGAAGATTATACTAAATCAATTGACCTTTATAACGCTGATCCTGTTGTTTTTAAAGAGCGCGGTGAAAGTTACCTTAAGTTGGAACAGACAGAAAAAGCTTGTTCTGATTTTAATAAAGCCAAAGCACTTGACTCAGAAGATGTCGATGAATTGATTAATGAGTACTGTACAGAATAATACATTTAAGATGTGTTCTTAACTAAAACACTTTCAATCAATGATCGTTTAGAATATTTCTTTTGCCACTTCATACACTGAAGTTGACTTTCCCATCGAATAAAAATGAACACTTGGAACTCCAAATTCCACCAATTCTTTGGTTTGTTGAATGGTCCACTCTCTGCCTACTACTCTTGCAGCTTCGTTATTCGTGCACTTTTCTAATTCTTGGGTCAGTGCTTCGGGCAGATCAATATTAAATAACTGAGGTAATAAAGTTATTTGTTTTAAAGTAGTAACCGGCTTTATTCCTGGAATAATTGGAATAGTAATACCTTTTTCTCGACACCTGTTCACGAAATCAAAGTATTTCTGGTTGTCGAAGAACATTTGAGTAACTATGTAATCCGCTCCTCCATCCACTTTCTTTTTTAAATAACGTAGATCTGATTCCATATTTGGAGCAGTTTCATGCTTTTCGGGGTACCCGGCTACCCCAATACAAAAATCAGATGGCATAGCATTTTCAATTTCGCCATCTAAATAAATTCCCTTATTCAAATCCACTACTTGTGCCAATAATTCAGAAGCGTAAGAATGACCATCAGGCTCTGGAATAAATTGACGATCTGGTTTTCGAACATCACCTTGTAATACTAACACATTATCGATTCCCAAAAAATTAAGATCAATGAGTGCATTTTCGGTTTCCTCTTTAGTAAATCCTCCGCAAATAATGTGCGGCACGGCATCTACTTTATAATGGTTTTGAATAGCAGCACACATACCCACGGTTCCGGGCCTTTTTCGCACTGTTTTCCGTTCCAGAAGCCCGTTCTCCCTTTTTTTGTATATGTATTCCTCACGATGGTATGTAACGTCTATAAACGGAGGTTTAAATTCCATTAAAGGATCGATGTGGTCGAACAGTGTTTGAATATTCTGGCCCTTTAATGGAGGTAGAACCTCAAAACTGAATAATGCCTTTCCCTTTGCTTGCTTTATGTATTCCGTTATTTTCATATTTGATCGCTGATACTTTTCTTTGCTACAGACTAAAGCCTTTGCTTGATTACTTTATGTGATTCGGTTTAATATGTCTTGCCTTCACAGATCCTAAAACAAGTTCAGGATGACGGTTTTAAGTGAATCTTTGATGTTTTTAGTTATTGGGTGTTGGTAGTTCGATATTGTATGTTGGTTATTCCTAATCCCCCATTCATCTATACGCTAAATAAGGTTCAAGCCACTTCTCCGTTTCTTCCACGCTCTGATCTTTCCGTTCAGCGTAGTCCTTCACTTGATCCTTTTCGATCTTCCCCACTCTGAAATATCTTGATTGAGGATGAGAAAAATAAAATCCGCTTACTGATGAAGCCGGATACATTGCACATGATTCAGTTAATGAAATTCCAATGTTCTTTTCAACTTCCAATAAATTAAAAAGAGTTCTTTTCTCTGTGTGATCAGGACAAGCAGGATATCCGGGAGCCGGACGTATTCCTCGATAATTCTCAGCAATCAACTCTTCGTTGCTCATTTTTTCATCTGCTGAATAACCCCAAAAGTCTGTTCTAACTTTATAATGCATGTATTCCGCTGATGCTTCCGCTAATCTATCAGCTAATGCTTTTATCATTATCTGCTTATAATCATCATCTATATACTTTTCCAATAGTTTCTCAATTCCCAGCCCTGCGGTTACCGCAAACAACCCGATGTAGTCTTGTTTTCCTGAGCTTAAAGGAGCAATAAAGTCCACTAAACTAGAATTTGGTTGTCCAGTTCTTTTTTCGGCTTGCTGTCGAATGAAATGAAATCTTGCCTTAGTTTCCTTTCTGGTACTATCTCTATAAACGAGTATATCTTCACCAACTGCTGCAGCAGGAAATAAGCCGATCACGGCTTTAGCTATCAGAGATTTATCTTTGATGATTATATCAAGAAGTTCGTTAGCATCTTTTATTAATTCCCTGGCTTGTTCACCAACCACATCATCTTGCAGGATTGTGGGGTATTTCCCTGTTAACATCCATGTTTTAAAAAACGGTGTCCAATCAATAAACTCACGTAACTCATTCAGGTCTAGATCATCAAAAACCTTAGTTCCTGTAATTTTTGGTTTTGGAAGCTCAGAAGATTCCCAGTCAATTTCCGTTCTATTTGACTTAGCATTGTCAAAACTTAAGTAATTCTTTTTCTGAGTTCTTTTTGCATGATCGTCTCTTAATTTCGAATATTCTGATTTAATTCTTTCTGCAAACTCCAGTTTTGAATCTTTCAACAGATCGGTACAAACCGTAACTGCTCTGGAAGCATCCAAAATATGAACAACAGGAGACTCATAATTAGGATCGATCTTTACCGCTGTGTGAATTCTGGAAGTAGTAGCACCACCAATTATCAAAGGTAAATTCATTCCTCGTTTTTTCATTGCCCGAGCTACGCTTACCATCTCATCCAGCGAAGGAGTAATCAAACCACTAAGACCGATTACATCTACATTATGTCTTTCAGCTTCGTCCAAGATCTTCTCGGCAGGTACCATTACACCAAGGTCTATTACATCGAAATTGTTACAAGCCAGAACCACGCCAACTATATTCTTTCCAATATCATGTACATCTCCTTTTACGGTGGCTAACAATACTTTACGCCGCTCTGAAGTATCCTTATTTTTCTTTTTTTCTTCCTCCAAAAAAGGTGTTAGATAAGCCACAGCTTGTTTCATTACTCTCGCACTTTTCACAACTTGAGGCAAAAACATTTTTCCGGAACCAAACAGATTCCCAACTACATTCATCCCATCCATCAACGGACCTTCAATTACAATAAGAGGGCTTTGATATTTTAAGCGAGCTTCTTCTGTATCTTGCTCTATATGAGTCGTAATGCCTTTTATGAGTGAATGTGATAGACGTTCTTCCACAGAACCTGATCGCCATTCCTGAACCTCTACCTCCTTGGTAGTATCTGTATCTTTATACTTTTCAGCGATTTCCAGAAGCCTTTCGGTAGCATCATCCTTACGATCTAATAGTACATCTTCTACAGCGATGAGAAGATCTTGCGGAATATCTGAATAAACTTCTAGCTGTGTAGGATTTACAATTCCCATATCCATTCCATGTTGGATTGCATGATATAGAAAAGCACTATGCATAGCTTCACGGACCTTGTTGTTCCCTCTGAAAGAAAATGACACATTACTTACTCCCCCAATAATATGGGCTCCTGGAAGGTTCTCCCGAATCCATTTTGCTGCTTCAAAATAGTCCAAGGCATTTCTTCGGTGTTCTTCCATTCCTGTTGCTACCGGGAAAATATTTGGATCCAGAATTATATCTGAAGGATCGAATCCTACGGTATTAACCAAAAGATCGTAAGAACGTTTACATATCTCTATTCTCCGATCAAAACTATCCGCTTGACCTTCTTCATCAAAAGCCATCGAAATAACAGCTGCTCCAAACCTACGTACAATTTTAGCTCGTTTAATATACTCTTCTTCCCCATCTTTAAGACTTATTGAGTTTACTACTCCTTTTCCTTGTAACGTTTTAAGACCTGCAACGATTACCGACCACTTAGAAGAGTCAACCATGATAGGTATTTTTGATATCTCCGGTTCTGATGCGATGAGATTAAGGAAATTTGTCATTTCATCTTTAGAATCCAGCATTCCTTCGTCTAAGTTAACGTCCAGAATCTGAGCTCCGCCTTGCACTTGCTCCAAAGCTATACTAAGTGCGGCTTCATAATCTTTCGCCTTAATAAGGTTCAAAAACCGTTTAGAGCCTGTTACATTTGTACGTTCACCAACATTTACAAAATTAGAATCCTCTGTAATAATTAGAGGTTCAAGTCCGCTCAGTTTAAGAGGCAATGATTTCATAGGGCAATCTCCTTTTTGGAGATGGAACGTGGCCTTTTCCCTTCTACTAATTCTACCATGGCTTTTATATGCTCCGGTGTAGTTCCACAGCAGCCGCCTAAAATATTTACTAAACCATCATTTACATAAGATTCTACTTCTTTTGCCATTGCTTGAGGTCCCTGATCGTATTCCCCAAACTCGTTTGGTAAACCGGCATTGGGGTATGCACTTGTAAAAACCTTAGAGTGTTTAGATAAGATTTCTATATAAGGACGTAATTGCTTAGCACCTAATGCACAGTTCAATCCAATACTCAGTAATGGAACATGGGAAAGAGAAATCAAAAAAGCTTCTGCTGTTTGACCTGAAAGTGTTCTTCCACTTGCATCTGTAATAGTACCTGAAACCATGATGGGTAGTTCTTTTCCTTTTTCATCAAATACTTCCAGAGTTGCAAATAAAGCCGCTTTTGCATTTAAAGTGTCGAAAACAGTTTCTACCAAAATAAGGTCAGCCCCTCCATCAATAAGACCTCTTACCTGTTCCGCATACGCAGAAACAAGGTCATCAAAAGAGATAGAGCGAAATCCAGGTCGATTTACATCAGGAGACAGAGAAGCAGTTCTATTTGTAGGGCCTACTGATCCTGCAACGAATCTCGGCTTATCAAGAGTTAAAGAAGTATATTTGTCTGCAGCTTTTCGTGCTATTTCTGCAGATACTTTGTTTAGTTCATATACCACTTCTTCCAGTCCATAATCAGCTTGAGCAATAGATGTTCCACTAAAAGTGTTCGTTTCTATAATATCTGCTCCAGCCTCTAAATACTTTTCATGTATTTCCAGGATAATTTCTGGTCTAGTCAAAGAAAGTAGATCGTTATTCCCCTTTAGATCTTTTTTTGATTCTGTAAATCGTTTCCCTCTGAAATCATCTTCATTTAGGTCATAACGCTGAATCATGGTGCCCATAGCACCATCAAGAATCAGTATTCTTTGCTCTAATTGTGTTGTAATGTTCACTCTTAAAATGATTAGCCACTAAGAAAGAGTGAGGAAAAAGATCTCTTATTTTTCTCCGAAATGATCGAAGTGGGATTTGGCACCTTTCTCGATCAAATCGGATGGTTGCCAAGACTTCACAGGGCCCATTCCCTCAGTCTTTCTTAATAAGCATTAAAATTAGGTGGTAAATATAACACAAATGAATCTTTTGACAAATCAATTTCACAGACTTGTTCTTATCCCAAAATGCACTTTTCCGTTACCCAATGTTTCGGTAGATGAAAGTGCATATGTAAATTTCAATCTTCCAATCGCAGTTCTGAAACTCAATCCAAATCCGCCTGAGTAAAGAAAATCTTGTTGGGTGAAACTATTGTCTGTTTCGGAATATAATTGAGGTCTTTTGTACACACCTGCCGCTGTAAACAAAAACAGGTAAGAATACCGATCTGTGAGAAAACGATACTCGATATCTCCCCAAAGTAACTCAGATGCTGTAAATTGCTCTTCAGAATAGCCTCGTAAAGAATTAGCACCTCCGAATCTGACAAGATCACTTTCTGTAAACTGATCTCCGATCACATAAAACCCATTAATACTGGTAGCCAAAACAGAGTTTTCAAACAGTGGGATATATCCATTTACTTTCGTTTCTAATCTCTGTTGACGAAAAGCCAGTGCTGAATCGTCTTCAATATCTTTATTAGCTACTCCATAGATAACATCTAAAGAAAAGCCTGAGGTCGGAACTTCTCTCCTGTCCAGTTTTGAATATTTAAATCCAAGATCACCACCTTGTTTCTTCCCATCCGGTTCTTTTGAAAAACCAGAATCACTCCCTGAACTGGAACTCAAAGAATAGATCCTGCTTTTAATACTAAGATCGGAGTTAATGAAATAACTGCCCGACAACCCTAAATTTCTAGTTTGATAGGTTGTGTCATTCTGATAGAGGGAAAAGTCCATTCCAATGCTTAGTGGAATATTTAGTATCCAATCCTGAGATATTCCAAGGTTTAAGCGACTTGTCTCCGGTTTTAGGCGCTGATATTGTAATTCGAAGGCATTGCCCTCTCTTAACACATTCCAAAGCGATATATCCAGATCTCCAACAATTTGTCCCTTACCGGTTTCATCAGGTACAAAACCGATCAAGCCATCTAGTTGATTCAGATTTTGCTCTTTAACTTCAAACAGAACAACATAGTTGTCATTTTCTAAATAAATAACCGGATCTGAGACTTGCTCAACTAACTCACTGGAACTAAGATTTCTTCTGATCCGGTCCAGGTTTTCTTTTGATGCAATAAGAGAATCTTCCATTTTAGCCAATCTGGATAAATACCTTTGAGAGCTGATCCTGTTTCCTTTAAAAATGATCTTGCTCAACAAAGTTTTTCGCCCCTTTTCTCCTGATACAAACACTGATACTGTTCCGGACAAAGAATCCAGCCTGATCTCTGAAACACTTAATTCAGCATTGTAATACCCCTGATTTATGAACTTATCATATTCAGTTTTCAACCTGTTATCGATGAGATATGCAGAATAAAACTCTCCAGAAATCTCATTATCAACAAATACGCTATCTACTTCAAGTTCAAAAGCTAAACTCCTTATTCGATATCTTTGTCCGGTTTTAACTTGGATTGGCTCTTCACTTGTTGATGAAATCTGAACATCGAAATATCCGTTATCAGAATAGAAAGCTGTTAGTTGTTGAATTGTACTTTTGTGATTTTCTTCCGGCAGGATTATACTTCTGGAGATTTCACCGTTCTCTAGTACCTGAATTGATCTTTCCTGAGCAAAACCTATCCCTGGTATACTAATCAATAATACTAAAGAGAAAAGGAATTTAGTCATGAAAGCTAAACGATGAGTCTAGCGGATAATTTCGGCTACAAAATTCGGTAATGCAAATGATCCCTGATGAACTTCCTTATTGTAGTATTTAAGTTCACTTCCGAACTCTGATAATCCCTTCTCTATTCTTTCAAAGGTTTCCGTTTCCTCAAGTCGTTTTCCTTTCGAAGCAAAAGCAAAACTCCACATTCCTGCCGGATATAATGGTATGAAACCCAGATACATAGAAGATTCATCAAATACTGATTCTAATGCATCAAAAACTTGTTTAATGCTTGAATGATACTCTTCAACCCATGGCGATTCCGTCTGACCTGTAAGCACGCCGTCTTTCTTTAAAGCTGTAAAACATAATTCAAAGAATTCCTTTTCAAACAATCCTTCTGCGGGACCAACAGGATCGGAACCGTCTATAATTATCACATCATATTCAGCAATCGAATTCTTAACGAAAGCGATACCATCTTCAAAAAGCACATTTAAGCGAGGATCTTCCCAGGCTCCCACTTCGGGTAAAAATTCTTTCGAAGCCCTGACTACAGCTTCATCAATTTCCACCATATCAACTTGTTTGACTGAAAAATGTCTAAGTACTTCTCTTGCCGTTCCACCATCTCCACCTCCAATGATCAACACTTTTTCAGGATTCGGATGTGAAAACATACCTACATGCGCCAGCATTTCATGATAAACGAACTCATCCTTTTCGGAAAGCATCACCATTCCATCGATGGTCATCAGATTTCCCCATGTATCCGTTTCAAAAACTTCAACCTTCTGATACGGAGTTTGCTCAGAAAACAGAACTTTGTTTACTCCAACGGTAAGTCCGGTTCTTTTGTGATAATACTCAGTGTAGTTTTGAGTTTTGAGTTTTGAGTTTTGAGTTTCTTCCATTCTATCCCTTCTCTACATCTAAATTTTCACTATTAACTAAATACTTAAAACTCAAAACTAATCCTCATACCAAAGAACGGCAGCCGCAAACGTAGCAGCACACTTAGTAACCTGATGTTCAACACCAACAAACTTGATCTCTTTAAGAGCTCTCTTTCTATATTCGAAGGCGTCCACAACCATTTGCTTCACAATAGTTTCCACATATTCCAAACGGGTATGATCTTCGAATTCCATGATCACTCCGGGTTGTGTTTCATCTTCAGGAATACCAACTGCAATTGCAGAAGCGATCCACATTTGTGGAGTTTGTGAATCAATATGAGCATACGCTAATGGAATTAATCCACCGCCCGGTAATTCTATTTCATCTCTGGAAACTTCCTTTGCGCCCGGAGGACAAATACTACTCATTCTCATCAGGTTGGTATCTCCAACTCCTGCCTCAAGCAGTGCATTATCAAAAGCGTTCAATCTTGTATTTCCTTCCGCTGCCCCTGACACCAAACAATATACATTCGGGGTTTCTACCATTGTCATCTTAGACTTCATTCTATCTTAATTCTCTTTTACTGTTTCAGTTGATGGTTTGAAAAGCAATCTTTGTCCCTGCGGTACTTTGAATAAACCCCTCTTCATTTCCATACTCGATATATTTTTGGAAGAAAAGGCATCTTTTAAAAATTCCTGAATTATCCAGGGATCGATTGTATCACCGCAGGTAAAAATATCTACTGCAGCGTAATTATATTCCGGCCAGGTGTGTATGGCTACATGCGATTCAGCAATCACAACTACTCCACTAACGCCATAAGGACTGAATTTGTGGAAATTATGCGAAATAATAGTCGCATTAGCTTCCTTTGTAGCATTAAGCATCGCTTCTTCAATAAATTCAACATCATTTATTGAGGAGCTGTCGCAATCATAAAATTCAACTAAGATCTGTCTTCCAAGTGCTTCCAATAATCAGGATAGTTAAAAAATTAATAGTATGGATTAACCGCTTTGGTTATTATTGATGAACAGTTATACTTAAAAAAAGTTCAAAAATTTCATCAATCTTTTTTCAAAGTCCCCAAGATACGGATATTTCTAAAAATTCAATGATTAAGACTTCTAAAAAAATTTCGAAAGCTAAAGCGATTGAAATTTATACTTCACTCCTTCTTCCTCGACAGATCGAGGAACGCATGCTGAACCTTCTCAGACAAAACAAGATCAGTAAATGGTTTTCAGGAATTGGTCAGGAGGCTGTCGCTGTTGGTGTCGCTCTTTCTTCCAAAAAAGAAGACTTCATCCTGCCGATGCACCGAGATCTTGGTGTATTTACTACTCGTAAAGTTCCGTTTTATCCCTTGTTCTGCCAACTTTTTGGTAAAGCGGATGGATTCAGTGGTGGACGCGAACGCTCTTTCCATTTCGGAACTCTGGAGCACAACATCGTTGGCATGATCTCTCATTTAGCCGCAATGATGCCGGTGGCAGATGGGCTTGCATTAGCTTCAAAGGTTCGTAATGAAGATTCTGTAGCTTTCTCTTTTTGTGGTGATGGCGCTACTAGCGAAGGTGATTTTCATGAAGCACTGAATTTAGCAGCCGTCTGGAAACTTCCTGTTGTCTTTGTTATTGAGAACAACGGATACGGGCTTTCCACTCCAACAAATGAGCAATTTGCCTGCGAAAAACTTTCTGATCGTGCCAAAGGATACGGAATGAAAGGCTTTCATATCGATGGGAATAACATCCTTGAAGTGATGGAAACCGTTGAAAAAGCCCGAAAATTGGCTTTAAAAGGTGAGCCCGTTTTGATAGAAGCCAAAACCTTTCGAATGCGTGGACACGAAGAAGCATCCGGAACCCATTACGTTCCTGATA
>TARA_R100001591_G_scaffold28068_1_pt1 | contig 13498 bp, 25 predicted proteins | sample TARA_R100001591 | Tara Oceans TARA_R100001591 (sample SAMEA2622725) | marine metagenome | biome: marine biome (ENVO:00000447); feature: surface water layer (ENVO:00002042); material: "saline water (ENVO:00002010), including plankton (ENVO:xxxxxxxx)" | depth 5 m
TATGATGCTGAAGATGGTAAACGATTACCTACTAAAAAAGGTATTACGTTTTCACCTAAAGTATTAGATGAAGTAGTAGATGGTTTAGTTCAACTTCAAAATGAAATTAAAAAATAATGGATTTTAAAATAATAGGTTTAGCACATGGTCCTCTATTAGGATTTCAGTATATAGATAAAATGGATGAGGATGATTGGAATGAGTTTAATATTTATTTATTAATTATTTGTTTAAGTTGGAGATGGGATTAAAAGCAGTTTTATTAGCTAAGGGTATATTTTTCTTTATTTTAGGTCACATTGGAGCGTTTTATCAATTAAACGGTCAGTTTATTTGGAAATCATTTAAAGAAAATGAATTCTGGGTAGCTATGTTTGGAGCTTTCATTTCCTTTTTTTATATTTGGGGTACAAAGTATACAGTTGAAGCAATGGAAGGTTTACTTTGGCCTGCTAGGTTTATAGGTTTTGGTATTGGAATGTTTCAATATGCTATATTTGTTAACTATTATTTCCAGGAGGGAATTAGTGCTAAAACTTGGGTAAGTTTATTCCTGTGTTTAATACTTATAAGCATACAGGTTTTTTGGAAAACGTCATGATAAAAGATCAATTTATAAAGTTATTAGAAATAGTTGAAAGTGAATGTAAACGTGGTTGTGAACAATCATACTATGAAGAATGTAGGGATAAATGGGGTGAGTACCATGAAGTTATTCGTAAATTTAGGTTAGAATTAAAAAAAGGAGTTTTTAAATAATGGAATCAATTAAAAAAATTGTAGGTTTTACTGCTGGTAATTTCGATTTATTACATCCAGGATATATTTACACATTTGAAGATGCTAAAAAGCATTGTGATCACTTTATTGTGTTTTTACATGCTGATCCATCTGCATATAATAGAAATAAATACAAGCCAGTAATACCTTTATATGAAAGATATAGAGCATTAATGTCAATACAGTATATAGATGAAGTATTCATTTATAAAACTGAAGATGAATTATTAGGATTAATAGAACACTTTAAACCTGATTTAAGAGTGTTAGGTGAGGATTATTTAGGTAAACGTTTTACAGGTGATCATTTAAATATACCTGTATTATATACTAGTAGAGCACATGGTTGGTCCACTACTAAATTAAAAGATTTAATAACACAACAAACTTATAAACAAAACCCTGATATAATAAATGGCAAAAGTAAGAAATCATAAAACATATATAGATGATAGGGGTTCATTTACACCTATAGATTTACAATGTGGTCCTAAGTCAATTGAAAAATGGCTTCAAGCTAATATTAGTGTTAATCCTGAAATTTATACATTTAGAGGAATGCACTATCAAGCATTTGAAACTGCTCAAAACAAATATGTTAAAGTTGTTCAAGGTAAAATTATTGATTTTTTATATGATTTAGAAACTAAAGAAGTAGAATGGTTTGAGTTAAATGATCAAGAAGCTATATTTGTACCTAAAACTAAAGCACATGGGTTTTTAACATTAGAACCTAATACAATAGTTACTTATTTAATAGATAATCATTATGCCCCAGAACATGATCATAGTATTCCTTGGCATTCAATATCTAAAATAGTTGAAGTAATGATTGAAAAGGTTAATCATGTTGGTGATATAGTAATAAGCGATAAAGATAAATTAGGTCAATGAATATAATAGTTACTGGTGGTTTAGGTTTTATTGGTTCAGCTTTTGTAAGATATGCCTCAAACCAAGGTGCTCATTGTATTGTAATTGATAATATGACCTATGCTGCAGATAAAAACAGATTAAAGGGTTATAATTACGATTTAGTAGTTAAAGATATTTGTGATGATGTAGCTTGGGCTTGTAAAGATGCTCATTATATAGTTAATTTTGCTGCTGAATCTCATGTTGATAAATCAATTGAAGATGGTAAACCATTTTTAAAATCTAATGTTGAGGGTACTTATAATATGCTTGAAATAGCTAGACAAATACCTTCATTAAAACGATTTGTACAAATATCAACTGATGAAGTATATGGTGATGTTTCAGGACAAAAACCATCACATGAATTTGATAGATTAGAACCATCATCTTATTATTCAGCTACTAAAGCAGCAGCTGAAATGTTAGTAATGGCAGCTGGTAGAACATATGGTTTGCCTCAAATTATAACTCGTACATGTAATAATTTTGGTGTTGATCAACATAAAGAAAAGTTTTTACCTACTATCTTTGAAAGTATAAAAAATGATGTTCCAATTCCAATTTATGGTGATGGTGAACAAGTTAGAGAATGGATGTGGGTTGAAGATAATGTTAGAATTATTTTTGAAATGATGCAAAACAATAGTTTATTAAATACAGGTCCACTTAATATAGGTACAGGTGATAGATGGACTAATAAAGAAGTAGTACAAAAAATAGGTGAATTATTAGGTAAAAAAGTAAAATATAAGTTTGTTGAAGATAGATTAGGTCATGATAGAAAGTATGCTTTAAAAACTAGTTTACTTGATATGGGTAAATTAAAAACATTAGAAGAATATTTAAAAGAACAAATATGATACCAGTAGTTGGAACATTAATAGTTAACGAGATAAAATGGCTTAAACGTCAAATTAATAGTGTAGACTACCCAATTGAAAATTATATTATAATTAATAATAGTGGGGGTGAATTAGATCACGAATTAGAAAAATTAGTTGCTAATAATTTTATGCACAAATATATTAAAAATTTAAAGGTGTTTCATATGCCTTATAATATAGGTTGTGCTGGTGGTTGGAATATGATTATGAAATCATTTATGCATTCACCTTATTGGATTATTATTAATCATGATTGTAGTTTTGGTAGTGGATTTTTAAAGGAAATGTATGAGGCAGCTCAAGATGAGGAAACAGGTTTAGTATTTGGTAATGGTGGAGATTTTGGGTTAGGTTCATTTGATTTATTTTTAATTAAAGATTGGGTAATACAAAGCCATGGTTATTTTGATGAAAATTTATATCCTTGTTATGGCGAGGATAGTGACTACATAATGAGACTGCATATAAAACCGGTAAAGACAGTGTTAAATTTGCAATCTAAATATTTTCATGGTGATGGTACTATGAGTGATGGGGCTGATCATGATTATTATGAAACTGGGATGAATACTAAAAAGTATACTCCCGAATTATACGAAAAATTAACTTATTCTAATGATAAAAATTTCGAATATCTATTTAAGAAATGGGGTCCAGGTTGGAGACAAGTTAATCCTTGGAAACACCCATTTAATATTGAAGGATTAGATATTAGAAGTAGTATTGTTGATTTAGAATTTTGTAGAGATAAACATTTAGGATTTTAAAATGGAAAAATTTAATTACTCAAGAAATGAAGTAGATGAACGACCTTGGGGTAAATATGAAGTATTACTTGATGCTTGGAATGTTAAAGTAAAACGTATTACTGTAAACCCTCATAGTAGATTATCATATCAATACCATGATAAACGAAGAGAACAATGGACTGTAGTTAAAGGTAATCTAACTATAGTTTTAGATGATGATAAGGTATTTAGATACCCAGGTGAATCAATACACATTCCTTTAGGTGCTAAACATAGGGCTTGGAATGAAACAGAAGAAGAAGTTGTGTTTATTGAAGTACAAACTGGAACGTATTTTGGTGAAGACGATATTGTAAGAATAGAAGACGATTATGATAGATAAATTAGATAAAAACAAAATAATTGATCAGATTGTTTTATTAAAAATGAAACATCCCTTATCAGTTCAAGACAAATTAAAATTACAAAAATTACAACAACAATTAAATAAAGATGTTTGAAATAGATTGTCATGGCTTAACTCATAAAAAAGCCTTACTCAAAATTGAAGAATATCTATTAATTAATTCAGTATGTAGATTAATTGAAGTTAAAATAATAACTGGAAAATCAGATGAACTTCAACAAAAAATAATCAAAGAAGTACTTGTTCCCCATAGATTTGATTATTATATTCCACCTAATAATAATGGTGTAATGTTTGTTAGTGATAAAGATTTAATTTAATATGGCATTAAGGTTAATTAATGGATTATTTTATTATGATCATGTATTAGATATTGATAATCAGGCTCTAATAGATGAAATAATAGCAACTAAAGAATCACCTAAAGGTGAATATAATAAGTCAAGGCCACATCCTTATGATGTTGATATGCAACATACATTTTATGAGGATGTACCATTAAAGGAGGAAACATTTGATTTATTAAATAAAAAAATATCTGAAGTAACATCTCAGATATTTAAAATCCCAAATGCTATGTCTTGTACTGAAGTTTGGGGTCATTTAGTACCACCAGGTGAACAAACTATGATTCATAATCATGATGATGGTGAAAGAATAGGATTATCTTGGGTTTATTATCCTCATATGCCTGATAAATCAGGTAATTTACATTTTGTATCTCAAACAGATACACAAAGAATAATGTGGGAAATAAAATCAACTCCTGGTACATTATATTTGTTTTCTAGTAATGTATTACATTTTACACCTAGAAATGCATCTAATGAAACTAGAGTTTCCATTAGTGGTAATACTATTGCTAGTTTGGAATTAAAATCAATAATACAAAATGATGTTGAATTTAAAAATAACTACTGGTATTTTGTAGGTAGGAGTGGTGAAAATACACTAAGTGAAGATGGCGAGGAAGAAAAAGACAACTAGACGAACTTGTGCTTGGTGCCATAAACCCACTACATTACCTGCTGTTTATGCAGCAGATACTCCTTTAATGGATTGGTTAGAGGAAAAAATTGATTTAGTAGCTAAAAGTAAACACATTAAAAGAAGTGATATTTGGGGTGAACAATCAGATTGGGCTAAATTAGGATTAACACCTGGATTTGAAAATGAATTATTAGCTTATGATAGTTTACTTTGTACAGTTACTAGAAAGCACATTTGCAAAACATGTTTAGTAGATGATTATAATTTATGGTTAAAATATTATTCTAAAATAGATGACAACCCAGATAACATTGATATAATATTTGAAGATTTAACATGAGTACAAGATATAAATTATTAAAATGGTTAGTTAGAGATAGGAAATTGCATCCTATTGAGAGATTAGCTAGTAGAATTGGTTATATGGGTGCAGGTATATTAATTGCTGCTCAATGGACAATTGAACCTTGGTTTTATATTATAGGTTTTATTTGTATTATGATTCAAACTGGGGTTAGAAAACAATGGAATTTAGTATTGTTACAATTAAATGGTTTAATTGCTTGGACAATACATTTATTAGGAGGATATTAAATAAATATTTATGAGAAAATATACTATAGAAATAGAATACTTACAAGAAACAAAATATTGTTCTGCTAAACCATATGATGTGGTATTAGAAACAGATGACATAGAATGGAGTATGGAACAATATCAAAGAAATAGACAACCATTTAAGTGGAAAATAATTAAAGAAGAGCAGTTATGAAAATAGATTTTGTATATGTTATTAATTTAGCTACCGACTCTAACTTAATCCATCAAAAAGTTGGAGAACTTAATTTTAAAGATGAAATAGGATTTTATGAATTCCCAGCTGTTAATGGTTGGGATTTAGTTGAAGGTAAAATTAATTCACCTTATCAATTTAAGGAAGCAAGTTGGTGGAAATTACCTGATAACCCTAAGGAACCTCAAAACGATTGGTGGAGTAGAAATTTAACACCAGGTGAAATAGGTTGTGCTTTATCTCATTATAGCATTATTGAAGGTGCCTATAATTCAGGTTATGAAAACGTATTAATATTAGAGGAGGATTTCAAAATATATAATCATTATAAAAAGTTTCCTGAATTTGAACTTAACCATTTAAATGATGATTATAGTATTTGTTATTTAGGTAGAAGTGCCTTAGATAAAAGTGCAGAGGAATCAGTTAATGAAATGATGGTTAGAGCAGGTTATACATTTAATACTCATGCTTATGTAATATCTAGAAAGGGTATGAAGGAAATATTAGAATCTGATTTCCTAAATCAAATGATACCTTGGGATGAGTTTTTTAGTGCTATTAATTGTCATCATCCTAGACAAGATGCTATTGATAATTTAGGTAATGATAAATTTAGAGCATATTCATTTAAAGAAGATTATATTAATCAAACATCTCATTATGATGTAGATTCACTAACTGAATTTACACCTGAATATGTTAGAGATCTTAAAGCAAAGGAACAAGCTGAATTTGATGCTCTTACTAATAGAAAATGGGAAATACAAGACGATAGCAATTGGGAAGAATGGTCTAGAAAATATATTAATCCAATGTTATTACAACAAAAATATGATTTAATAATAGATGAACCAGCACCTCATGTTTATTTATTTCCTTTATTTACTAAACGATTTTGTAAGGAAATGATTGCATTATCAGAGGAATTTGAATGGACAACTGATAGACATGAATTTTATCCTACTACAGATAATTTAATGGAAACACTATTCATGAAAGATATCTACAATAGGGTAATTAATGATTATGTTAGACCATTAGCTATAGATAGATTTGAATTAGAAGGTACTAGTTGGGATCATTTAACAGATGAATCATTTGTTATTAGGTATAAAGCAGATGAACAACCACATTTAGATATTCATCATGATCATAGTAATATAACAACATTAGTTAATTTAAATCCAGGTGAATTTAAAGGAGGTGGTACTTGGTTCCCTAAATACAATTATTTAGCTAATCCAACTGAAATAGGAATGTGTACACTCCATCCAGGTAATATAACTCATAAACATGGAGCCAGACCTACAACTGAAGGAACTAGATATGTAGTAGTAAGTTTTATTAAAAGTAAAGATCACAAATGATAGTAATAGACGATTTTATAAAAGACGAACCATTATTAAAAGCAATAGATGATGATAAATCATTTATAGGTGATAATGGTGATTATATGTGGTGGGATGGTTGGTGGAATAGCCAAGCTAATACACTTAAAAAACAATTAATTGAATACATTTGGAGATATAATTCTCAGTTAGTATTAAATAACCTAATGGGGTTTGAATATTGGACAGGTGTTTATGGTGAAGGACATGCTCAAGCTAGTTTAATACAACATTTTGATAAAGATGAGGAGCATTGGGAAAGAACAGGAGGTAATGATGGAGGTGAAATATTAACACCTGCTATTGGAACAGTATTTTATCCTAAACCAATGGATATAGATGGAGGTTATTTAGAAATACACTCCAGAGGTAGAGACAATACACCAGAAAGAATTGAAGCCAAATATAATAGATTAGTAATATTTGATGCAGGTAATCACTTACATAGAGTAACAGAAGTAACTAGAGGTGTTAGATATGCTATTGCAATCAATTTATGGCAATCAGAATTAGTAGCCGTTAAGGAAGGCACTATGATAATAGAATAATGAAAATAGTATTTTGTATAGGTTATGCTAATCCACATTGGAATGCCTTAACATGGCAAGAAAAAGGTATAGGTGGAAGCGAATATTGTGTTATAAAACTAAGTGAACAACTAGCTAAACATGGACATGATGTTTATGTTATTGGTGATGTTGAAGGTGCTTGGATCAATAGAGTAACTTATATAAATCTAAGTAGTGTACTAAATAGGGGGAATGAAAGAGGCTCTAACTCATTAGCATTTACGGACGTAGATTGGGTTATTGGAGTTAATTATATTGCATTTACTAAAATAATGGACGATAATAGTTTTAAATTTGATAAAGCTATATTTTGGGCTCATAATGAGTATTGGCATAATTGGTATAAAGGGGAGGAATTAGAAGATAAAGGTAAGGAAATATTAGAAGATGAGAGATTAAAAGCAATTATATGTGTGAGTCAATGGCAAGTAGAATACATAAATCTAAAAAGAGCGGAAGCTCTTGGCTACATACCCTCACAACTTCCTACATATATACAGCCTATAACTAATGCAATTGATCCTAGTGATTGGGAAAACATTAATGTACCTAAGGTACGTAATAGTTTTATTTATTCATCAGCAACAGATAGGGGGTTAGAGCAATTACTTGAGATGTGGCCTCGAATTAAAACAGGTTTGCCGGATGCAACATTGAATATTTGTACTCCGCCTTATAGTGAGAAATGGGGTTATCAGCCTCCTAAAATGGATGGAGTGACTTGGTTAGGAGCATTGCCGCCTAAAAAGTTATATGAGCAAATATCAAAATCGGAATATTGGTTATATCCAAGTAAGTATCCAGAAACATATTGTATTAGTGCTTTAGAGATGATGTTAGGTGGAGTTAAAATTTGTTCAACTAATACGGGGAATTTGAATACGCTCCTAGAGAATAGAGGTGTGATAGTGGATAGTGGTATGAGTATGGATGATATTCAGAATGATATGATTACAGCGGTGATGAGGGATAATGGATCGTGTCATGATGATAAGGAATATCACTATAGGTGGTATGAACAGACGATGAGAAACAAGGAATGGGTTATGAAACAATCGTGGGAATCCCGTGTACACGAGTGGTTAATGATATTAGAAAATCTGTAGATAACGCGCGGTAGTAGCCTGGGTTTATTATTCAAATGATGACGTGTATTTGGAAAGCTTTGTAAATAAACACGTTAATAAACATGTTAAATCGCTTAATATGCGTTGTCTAATTAATGAAATGTGCACGTATGTATCTTTGGATTAACGTATATCCCTATCAATGTATCTTATAATATAGTTAGATAAAAACATAGTTATGTATGGAAAGTTGGATATATGGTGCCTATAGTAATTTAGAGCGGGTGTTAACCTCTTTATTCCGCGCAGCCACACCTCTCATATGACGTCTCTTATATACGTATTATGAAGAAATATGCGGAAATATTTGGATACCACAGGGAGGAAGCGTATATTTACACCGTAAATAATTAATAATAATAAAGGTTATGTCAAATATTAAATTAAAAAGAGGTAGAAAACCAGGTAGTGGTGTAATGAGATTCAAGCCAGTCGTCAGTACAATGGCTGATTTCACATATGATAAATCATTATTCACACCAATGCCAACAGGTAAAAAAGTTGATTCATTATTCAGTTCAGAAGGTGGGTTAATGAAAGGTACTAACTATGCATTCGTAGGTGATCCAGGTGTTGGTAAAACTACTGTATTGTTAGATATGCTTGCTGATATGCAAGCTAAAGGTCAAAAAGTATTGTTCGTATCAGGTGAGATGAACAGAATTGACATGGTAGGATACGTTAAAAGATATCCTAAATTCGCTAATGTTCCTATTTTATTTATGGGTGATTATATTGAAAATGATCCATTAGCAGTTTTACAAGCGGTGTTAAGTGAAGGTTATGATGTAGTATTAGTAGATTCATTTGCAGAGGTAGCAGTTGCAGTAGTAGATCATCATGGTGGTACTATGAAAAATGCTGAAACTAAAATATTAAATTTACTTGAGCGACATAATAAAGCTGAAAATAGAAGTAATGTTAACACTGCATTTATGTTAATTCAACAGGTAACTAAAGGTGGAGAATTTGCTGGTAGTAATAGATTTAAACATATGCTTACTGGTATGGCGCATATGAAATTCGATGGTGATGGTGGTAGAGCAATATACTTCAGTAAAAATAGACGTGGTGGTGAGATGAATAAATTGTTCTTCTCATTGAACCAATCAAATCATGTCGGGTGGTTATTTACCGAGCCTATGAATATGGCAATATAACCTAGTTATTATTTATTTACATGGTATGGCGTCCTGCGGGGCGCCTTACTTATTACCCCCTATGTACGTACTCATTACTATAGTATTACTATAAGCCGTATGGCGTACGCGTGTATATATATGTAAATAATACCACGCGCGTTGATGTCCATATATGCGTGGATACCAAGAAAGAAGGTGTAGCACCATTTATGACTCGTACACGATCTTACACATCGAATGGTATATACAAATATATATGTATTTTAGATAGAAATATCCATATGTATGAATATGCCGAGCAAAATTAAACCAAGTACTAAAGAATATAAAAGGGATAGAAACAACCGTATGACTAACCAGTTTACATGGAAACATTATACAGTTTCAGGAACCTCCACAGAAGAACTCCAGAAGCTTTATAAAACATTGCCTAGAAAACGCAATATAATTGAAAAAGAGTTAGTTAAAAGAGGATGTTGGGATAGAGATATATACAACAAAAACAAAGCGTGTGATTTATAAATAGTTTAACCAAAACTAATTCCTATATATAATATACCCAGAATAATAATCGTTATGATACAGGCCATCACTGTACTCACACCAATCATAAGCTGGATCATACTAACAAGATTTTTCCATTCCTTTTTCTTCATCGCCAAATAAATTTACTCTTACCCATTCCCCCTCGCTTAATAAAAAATGCGAGTTGCCCACAATCATTCTATACTCATCTATATAAACTACTTTATCTTTACTATTTTCTGTCATCGATTAATATATACTTATATTTATTCTAATTGCTCTATCCAATCATCTACATCTTTCCCCCAAGTTAAATATTCCAGACTCACTTCCTTTCCATCTTTAAACATAACAAAAAATGGCCAGTAACTCGGTTCTTTAGATAGGAGAGACATTGATGTGGGATATATATAAGAACCATCGTCTCGCTCAGAATCTACGTATATAAACGTGTAATCTCTCCACTTTTGAGCCATCGGTTCCAATTCCCTAGTAAGTAAATGCCTACATGCCTGACAATACTTACTTCCGAATATAACTATTAATTGACTATAGTGAGATATTATATCCTTTAAATTATCCGATTTTAATACTAAAAAATGTTTCATATATCATAGACAAGGGAGGGGACTCGAACCCCTGACCTCTTTGACCTCTTTGCTTTTCACGATCGATTGTATTACAAGCTCTACTTCACGTTCAAGTTTTGCTCCGCGCCGAGTTAAGCCAAAGCGAGCTACCTACTGCTCTACCCTATTGGACCTCAATATACAAAAAATAATTTGGATTACCAAATATTCTTTAATATCTTGTGGTATAGATAGTATATACGGATAGCTGTATTAAATGCTGTATAAGAGAAACAGAGTTTGGTTTTTAATATATTTATGATAAATTATGTTATATGAAAAGTATACGTTTTAATCCTCCTAAAGATTGGTATCCTAATAGATTGCAAGAGGAACAAGGTGATGGTCAAATCATCAAATTTACCTCTAATATTAATCGTTATTGGGTAGGTTTAAATAAATTAGCTCAAGCAGTAGGACAAGAATTAACTATAGATAAAATTTTTAATCCTAAAATGATTGAAATTGGATCATATATGGGTGAGTCTACTTTAGTTTTTGGCTCTATGATTAATTGGGGAGAAATACATTGTATAGACCCTTTTGAAGGAAGTGAAATAATGAATGATATTGCTGACTTGAGTTGGGAAGAAGTAAAAAATAATTTTGATCAAAATACAAAATACTTTAATGTAAAACTACATCAAGATTATAGTTATAATATAGCAAATGAATTTAAGGATAATGATTTTGATTTTCTTTATATAGATGGAAATCACGATCATGCAGCTGTAAGAACGGATTTGCAATTATATGTGCCTAAAGTAAAAACTTTTGGTATAATAGGAGGTCATGATTATGGTGAGGATTGGCCCGGTGTTAAAAAAGCTGTAAATGAAATACTTATGAACCCTAAAGATTTAATGAGATTTGAAGATGGTAGTTGGATAGTTAAAAGGGTAAATACAACTTTATGAAAAGTAGATTAAATAAATTAATAGGTGCATTTGGTAATTTACCTGCTATAGCCGAAGGTATTAAAAACAGAGTCTTTACTAATGATGATGTTGAAGAAATAGCTTGGAAAAGATGGGAAATTTGTACTAGATGTGAATTATTTGATAAAGTAGGAACACATTGTGCCATGCCAGGTACAGCTCCTTGTTGTGCAGATTGTGGTTGTATACTAAATTTAAAAGTAAGATCATTATCTTCTTCTTGCCCTAAAGGTAAATGGGCTGCTTTTATGGATGAGGAAATGGAAGAAAATTTAATGAAAAATTTATGATAAAGACAGGATTTGGAAGAAATTATGTAATTAACCTTAAAAGACATCCCGGTAGACTTAAATCTGCTTTAACTTTATTAGGTGAAGAAAATACTACTGTCATTGAAGGTATTGATGGTTATATGATGGAAGGACATAGAGATTGGTTAAAAGAAAATATGAGTAATGTTGTTAGAGATCCTAATGGTTGGTGGACTGTTGGTATTGTTGCTTGTGCTTTATCTCATAAAAAAGCTTGGAAGGCATTTTTAGATAGTGGTGAACCTACTGCTTGTTTTTTTGAAGATGATGTTATTGCCTCTCCTTATTTAGACTTAGATGTAATAGAAGAAATTAAAGATGGTGTAGATGATTATAATTGGGGATGTATATTTTTAGGTAAATATGAAGATAAAATAGATTTAGTAAATTCCGTAGATAAAGTAATGCCATTAAGAGATGCAAATGCTAATTGGGGTATGTATAGTAGATTTCAAAAGAATCAGTATGCAGCTCATGCCTATGTACTAAGTAGAAAGGGAGCACAATGGTATTATGATAAAATGGATAAAGTTTCCTTAGCAGCTGATGTTCATTTAGAATGGACTCCCCTAGATATATTTGCTTCTAAAGCTAATATGTTTGAACAAATTAAAAGACACAGTCAAAGACTACCAGAATATTATCCTTATGAGCATTTACAAAAAGATCCCGAAAATGCCGTTTCCCATACAAGTTGGGATGGTGAGGTAAATGATGGTTTACTTATAGGTGCTAGTTTAAAATTAATAAGTAAAGAATATTCAAGTTGGAGAATGGGACCAGCCAGAGTTGATTTTGATGGTTATAAACTTACATTTGATTTATAATATTTATAATAAAATAAATCATGGCATCTTATACAGCGGCACAACTTAAAGGAGCAGGAACACCCACAGAAATCTTATCTGGAGCTAAAACATTTACTTTAAGTAATCCATTATCTGGTTCAGGTTATTTTACAGTAGAAACGGTTAGAAATAATACTGGATCTTATGCTGGACAAGCTACAAATGCTGTAGGTACTTATGCATCATTTACAGGTATTGACGCTGATACATTAGTAACTTCATCATTCATATCATCAGTTGTTGTACCTTCTGGTGCTAGTTCATATCAATTTACCCCAACTTCTACAGTAGCCGCAGGTTCTTCAATGTTAAGAGCTACCGGTGACATAACTCTGACGATTTCTTAAAAGTAATGCGCAGGAAGCTTGGCTACCCAGGAAATCTTTCGTATATTTACGGCATAATTAATAATAAAAATAAGAGTTATGCTAGATTTACAAAGTACAAATTTTAAAAGTAAAGATGAGTTAAGAGAGATCGCTCCAAGTATCTTCTCAA
>TARA_R100001591_G_scaffold118637_1_pt1 | contig 13337 bp, 4 predicted proteins | sample TARA_R100001591 | Tara Oceans TARA_R100001591 (sample SAMEA2622725) | marine metagenome | biome: marine biome (ENVO:00000447); feature: surface water layer (ENVO:00002042); material: "saline water (ENVO:00002010), including plankton (ENVO:xxxxxxxx)" | depth 5 m
AGGTATTAGATCTTGATACTATTACAAAACATTTAAGACCACCATTTTCACCTGCTTCAACTATTAGTGATCAGTATTTTCAGCCTAGACCAAACAGTTATCCATATGGACCAGATGGCAATCCAGCTAGAGGATCAGCAAATATAGTTGGTCATTTTTCATTTAAAAATCAATTATTTTTAATTGTAACTGGATATATTAGATTTGGTTCTTCCAGTGGTTCAAATGCCTCAGCGGACTGGCGTACAGTATTTTTTCTTATAGATTTTGATAGTGAAGGTAATGTTGTTAAGTGTACAGATTTAAGAGTTTGTTATAGCGTAGATGATGAATGGCCTAATCTTGATATGGATCCTTTAATCAAATGTCGTGTTGAAGGTATAGTAGAGAATGATGCAATATCAAGAGTTTATTGGACAGACAACAAAAACCCACTACGCACAATATCTCTTAATGATCCTGATTTACATAATTTAGATCCATCTGAGTTAGATGTTAATCCAAAAGCAATACATAATCAAATAGTTTTAGAATCAACAATATCTGGATCATTACCTGTAGGTGTTTATCAATATGCTTATAAATACATAACTGATTCAGGGGCAGAGTCTGGTATATCTCCTCTTAGTAATTTATATCATATATCTAATGCAAATAGTAGCGGATATAAAACCTATTATGGTGGAGCTCCAGGTAATTTGTCCAACGATGGTTTCTTATTGTCTGTACAAAATTTAGATAGTAGATTCGATAAAATAATTGTTTATAGTATTTTTTATGAAGGGTTAAATTTTCAACCTGAAGTATCTGAAGTAGGTACATTTGATATAAATAATAATGAAGCTAAATTTAGACACACTTCATTAACAACAGTTATACAAAATGGTATAGAAAGTATTTTAATACCTACAAACACATGGGATGTATGTAAAGATATAGCAATAAAAGACAATGTTTTATTTGCAGCTAATCTTAGACAAAAGAAAAATTATGTTACAGAAAAAGAATGGAACGTTAAAATATTACGCTATAAACAAAGTGAAATAGGAAATGGAATAGGTGGATCGTTAACTACAACTGATTCTAATGTTAAAGATTATTATTGTTCAGGTTCATATGATCCTAACAATGTTGTTGAGGCAGGTAGCGCTACTTCATATGTAAAAAGTAATCTATCCACTACAAATCCTTTTGGAGCTCATCGTTATCTTCCTAATCAAGGTTCAGCAGAATGGGGTGCTAGCGGTAATTCAGAAAGTAGAAATATTCTTGGAGGTCAAAGTTTTGGATATTATAGTACTTCAGATGGAGCAAGTCAAACAAATGCACTAGGTGGTGTAAAAATGTCTTTTAGACAGGTGGGTAAAAAGTCAGATACTGAAAAAAATCATGGTAATGATTATAGTGGAAGTAGTTTTATACAAGTTAATGAGCCAAATGATAGTATACAAACTGATAACTTGGTTGGTAGTGCTGGTCAAGCTTATAATGTAGACACTACGTATACTGCTTCATTTAATATCGGATCTAATAAAGATCCACACGCATCAGGAAATAAAAGGGGGTACCAAAGAGGAGAAACATATCGTTTTGGAGTTTTAGTTTATGATAAAAACGGAGATCCTGGAAATGTATTGTGGATGGGTGATATACAAATGCCAGGTCATATGGATAAAGCTTGGGAGCTTGATTTAGACGCTACACAATTAGGTAGAGACGCAGGAAATAGTTTAACTAAATGGAGAGAAAATCCTTTAGCACAAGATTATAGAATGTCTGCGCATACAGGTGAATATGTACCAGGTCATGATGTAGCATACGATCATTCAAGCTGTGTTAGAGGTAGTGATACAGCTTCAGGATGCGGTCAAAAAACACCTTTTTTACCAAATGCTACTTCTGGTCAACATTGGACAATGGATTTAGCTGTAGATTTTACTTTTAAAATACCTAAACATGTTAGAGATAAAATATCAGGATTTAGAGTAGTTAGAGCAGAAAGAACAGAAACAGATAGAACGATTATACAATCTGGTTTGTTAAATCAAGTAATAAATTTTGATGGATATGTAACCGCAAGCCAAGATGGAGGTATTGAAGCCACCCTTGTAGAAGCGGGAGATACAGAATCTATTATTGCTCAAAGTACAGATGAAGTATATGATACAGTTTTAAGTGGTTATTTTGGAGTAAACGCTATATCTCAAGCTGTTGTAGCACAAAATATTGATGATGATCCAATTTTTGCAAGAGAAGATGATATACCAAATAATAGCGATATAATGCATGGCTCTATGTCTAGACACTTTGGTTCATTGAATATAAGCAGAAAACATAACGTTTCACAAAATGAAGCACCATGCACCGTTGCAGCATCAGCAAATACAGCTATAATGTATAGTCCAGATAGTACTTTTGGAGTTAGACCATATGCACACAGAGCTGAAGATTATATAGTAAATATATGTACTTTAAAATTGTATAATAATTTTAATATAGATTCATCAAATGGTGGGCTTGGTTTAAATGAAGATTCGTATACTGATATAGTTGGCGGAAATAATAGTAACCCATTAATTATTGGAACAAGCGATGTTAATCAATGGTCAAGAAATTATACAAGAAAAGTTACAAAAGACGATGAATCTGGAGCTTTAGTGGGTAAATGTTTTGTTTATGATACACAGTTTAGGCATTATTATCATAGATCGCATAACAGTAATACATTGCAATTAGCCTCTGGATTTAGAGAATGTTATGTAGACACAACTAACACAATTTATTCTGGGGCATTTAATGATGATGAAAAGGTTATGCCTTTTACAACAGGTAATGCTATAGCTACAACTACTAGTCCATTCCAAAAAATAGATATTACTAACGGAGGTGTCACTATAAATAATTTTTCAAATTTAGAAGGTTATAAATATAACAGACTTATATATAGCGCAAAAGAAATAGGAGATGGAGAGTTGGTAGACAAAAGTTTTTTCTATCAAACAGGACTTTCCCATCCAACAAGTTATATAGCAGGACAAGGATTTTCAAACTTTTCGTTAGGAGCTTGTTATATTCGCGCACCTTTTTCTTATCAAAATTGGTTTATGTATGGTAAACTTAATTCAACTATAGATTTATCATATGAAACTGTATCTTCCTTACAGATGGGTACTAGAGGGATTATTATATCAACAGATCAAGGTTTTGCCAATGTATATGATCCAGCTTTGCATATTAGAACACAACAATGGAAATGGATGAAAGGAAGCAAAGCTTTTATTAGTTCAGGTGACGATGATATACTGCATGGAATAGGTTTAATGCCTTATTATAACTATGGTAATATAATGAGAAATAATGATGGTCAATATGGTGGCGATTCATTAGATGCTATAAAATCTACTAGATGGATACCAGCAGGTAATTTTCATCCAATTAATGTTGCTAATCAACATCATCATTCAACAGTTTTTGGTGGTGATACTTTTGTGGGTATTTATTCACATCAAATAACATCTGCTCCATATCCAGAAAAAAGTTTTGCAAAATGGATAACATTCCCATGTGAATCTTATGTAAATGTCGAAATGCGTAGCGGTTTGCATTTAGGTGCTGGAGATACAGAAGAAGGTTTTGATCAAACATCACCACCATTTTCAAATGATTGGTTCTACAATGATGTATATAGTCAAGAGAATACAATAAAAAGCGCATTAGCTATACAAGATGACGATCAGGAGTTTACAGATTTACCATACGAAATAGCATACTCAAAAACTAAATTAGCTGGTGAACAAAGTGATGCATTTAGAGTTTTTCCTATATTTAATTTTTATGATGTAGAAGCTATATATGGTCCAATCAATAGATTGATAAACTTTCAAAATGAAATACACTTTTTCCAAGATAATGCATTTGGTCAGTTATTAGTAAACCCAAGAACATTTTTACAAGATACAAGTGGTGTACAATCTATATTTACTGGTTCTGGAGATACAATTGAATCACATCAATATATATCTATAAAGTATGGTACAAGACATATGCATAGTGTTATTGCTAGTGAGCGAAATTTATATTTCTTCGACATAAGGTTTGCTAAGTTGTTAAAGTATGGATCAGATAAAAAACTAATAAGTATATCCGATGATTTAGGTGTTAGAGATTTATTTGAAGAAGCTGTAAGGTATGGTAGATTAAAAGTACAAGATAAATATCCAAGGGCTACAAGGGTTAATTATAGCGATATGCCATTGTACTTTATGGGTATACATGGAGCTTTTGATTATTCTACAAATACTTTGTATATGACCTTTGCAGATCGTTTACGTATAGATGAATATGATAGCGAAAATAATCAAGAAGGAGAATATATAGAAACAACATTTGACGATACTGGCGCTAGAACAACAAGAGGTTATGATCCATATCAAAATTCTAGATCATCTGTAGGGCATGCACCAAAAGGAATAACAAGTTCAACAATTTCATATAACGAAGATATAGATGCTATTATTTCTAAATATTCGATTTACCCACAGCAATGGATAGAACATAACGGTAGAATATACAATCCAAAAGCAAGAGTTCCATTATTTAGATTAAGTGGTAATGGATCTGTTACAAATGGTTTTTATAATACTGGTTCAAATATATATGGACAAGCATTAGGTGGTAAGTTTGGTAGTGGCAACGATGTAAATGAAATGCAATATACGCCAGGTACTCACGAATATCAAATAGGATCGGTAGAGTTGTGGGAATGGGAAAAAGAAAATGATTTAGGACAAAGAACAGTATTTTTTGGAGATGAAAGATTACAAACTTTATATCAAACAGGAGCATACGATCCTTTTGTTACTGCAGATTTTGTTAATGATTATGCTCTGGCTCTTGGTGTGTATACTAAGGTATTAGATCCAGCAGACGGTATAAATACAGATGCAATCAAAGACAATTTACTTGTAAAACACATAGTTCATAGATCATACATTGAAAAAATAATTAACGATGTACCGTCAGAAAATAAAAAGTTTGATAACTTAAATGTTGTAACAAATGTAAAGGCTACTCTTAATAATCCTTTAGAGCCTACAGTAAAAATGCAAGAGTCAAATAATATATTATCATACTTAATTGATCCCAATAATGATGTTGTTAATGTCTTGCCAGGAGATGAGTCTTTAGATATAGGTATGTATTTTGAATCTATAGATTTCGATACAGATGTAAATCCAGGAGGAATTATTGATATATCAACAACCAATAGACCAGGTTATCCAACACAAACAGAGTTTTCAGACACTTTACATAAGTATAGAGAAGGTATATTAAGAGTGCCTTTGAGAAATAGAGTTTTAACGCAAAGAACTGTTGGTACGTATCTTAGAGTTAGAGTAGCTGCTAGAACAACAGAAAAATTTAATATATTTGCAATAATGGCGAAGTACCGTAAATCCTACAATTAATGAGCGCTAATTTAATAAACAGATACACACAGCAATACATGAACACCTTAGCAGGTGATGGTGAATTTGCTCGTAATACAGCAAGATTTAGAAAAAATCAAACTACACCAAATTTAATGATGCCATATAGTACTGCGCCAATAAATACAAACGCATACACATTAGCACAAAGTTTGGTAGAAGAACCTATGAATCCATTAGATTTCTATCAATCACCTGATGCCTTAACTTCAGCATCAAGCGCTTTAAGCAATACACATATGGTATCAAAGTTGTTATCTACTAAAGTTAAAGATGGCACATTAGGTTCTAAAATATTTGGAAAAGGATTTGGATCAACTGCTGGAGCAGGTATAGGAAATCCATTTACGTCTAATGTATCTGCTGGAACATTTACTCCGCAGGCAACTATGGGACCACAACCTCTAAATCCAATTACAGGTGTAGAAGCTAGTGGGGTTACAGCTGGACAAGCAGCTAGTAATTATTTTAACAATTTATCACAAGGATCTGTTTCAGCTGGTGTACCTACATATATTGCAGGAAGACTTATAAGAAGCGCATTTGATGATGATGATCCTACAACATTCTCAGCTGGCGAAATGTTAGGAGCTGGTGTTTCAGGAGCTGGTGCAGGATCTGCTATCGCAGGTATGTTAGGTATTGGAGGTCCTGTAGGTTTACTTGCAGGTATTGCAATATCTTTACTTGGAGGTAAAAAGAAAAGAGACAAAGCTAGAAAGTTACAACGAGAATACGAACAAATGATAGCTGATAGAAAAGCTGAAGTTAGAGGTTTGTATGATGAAGAAATACAATCAAGAAGACAAGATCTATCAGCACAAGCGGCAGAAAGACAATACATGGAAACAGCATCACAATTTAATAATCCTTATGGCGCTGGTAATATGGCTAAAGGAGGTAAAATGCCTGATCAGTATTTTTTAGGTGGGCTTGTTAGTAGTTTTGTTAGCGGAGTAGCTGATGTATTAGGTGCAGGGGCAGATGCTGTTGGAGATATTCTTGGCACAGGTGCAGATGCATTAGATACTATTATAGGAGGAGCAGGAGATTTATTAGATACTACATTAGATGTTAGTACAGATATATTTGAAACAGCCGCAGAAGTGCCAATGACTATTCTTGACACAGCAGCTGATACCGTAATTGATCCTTTTATGGAAAACGTAGGTAGACCAGTATTGCAAACAGCAGGAAATTTTGTTTCGGCAGGAGGGGATTTACTATTTGGAGGAATTGAAACAGGACTAGATATAGCTGGAGATGTTTTAGATTTTGGTTTACAAGCTGGTGCAGATGTTTTTGGAACAGTTGCAAGTGTACCCATAGGAATTATGCAAGGAATAGATGATGCTTTAAGCGGAAGTGATCCAGAATTGCCTGAGCTACCACCATTACCAACAAATATGTTTGCAGGAGAAGGATTAGAAGCGCCAGTAAGAACACAAATAGATCCATATGGTAATCCAATAAGAGGTATTGGAGGATTAGATCCATCATTAGTTTCTGGATCAGCAGGTTTTATAAGGCCTAATGAGAGTGTAAAAACTAATATTTATTCAGAAACACAAGAAAACGTATAATGTCAGGAAAAAAAATAATTAATTTACTTTTAAAGAATAAACTTACTCCAGGTTACATGCAAGCCTTAGGGGGTATGATGAATCCAAATAGACAAGGATTTTTATCTGATGGTACTGTAGAGCCATTTATTGTAGAAAGAGATGATGATAGATTTGAAGTAAGAATTGGTTTTTCATCTATGGGTGTTTTTAATTCATTAGATGAAGCTAAAAAAATCAAAAGAGATCAAGCTCCAATAAGCATGGATGCGGCTAAGAAAAAAGTAATGGAAGATTACGTAAAGTCTGAAAAACAAGCTAGAAAGTATGTTGCTTCACAAGGTAAAGAGTACATGGATCTTCCAGTAAAAAATCAATTTGTTATCGCTAATTATATGCATACTGGACATAAGAACCCAGATTTTCTCAATGCTGTAATAAACAATGATTATAAAGAAGCTATGAAAAACTATACTAGAAAAGGTATAGGCATGGCTAATGAGTTTTTTAAAACTGTTATGTTTAATGGTCCTGTAAATGAAAATGATTTTGGAAACATAAATCAAGCTGAAAACTTTGCTAACAATATGTTAGACAGGTTATATCCAGATGGCACAATACCTACAGGAGCTAAAGCAGAACAAGGTGGCAAAGCAGATATTGCGGCTGAATTTACAGGTGGTGAACTTGTTAATAATAGGGAGGATGAAATGCGTGATGCTATGAAAAAAGGCAACACAGACAAAGCTGCTAATATATTTAGAAGTCAGGTTAAAGATAAAAACATAACTCCAGGCAAAGCTAGTCATAAATCAAATCCATTACCTGTAGCTAAAGATGGTACGGTAATGAATAAGAATGGCAAGCCTACTGGCCAGAAAGCCAAGTCTGGAGCTGGTATATACGATCATATTAGATCACAATATAAACCAAGCATGACCAATGAAGAGGTTATAGCAATGGTGCAAAAGAACCACGCTAAATGGCGTAAAAATAATATGGATTAATGGCAGCAGCTACTTTTAATACAGCGCTAAGAGATAAAATATTTAGAAACGAAGGTTTTCGTGAAGATATGTACCTTGATCAAGGAGGTTTGCCCACTATAGGATATGGTTTTACTAAATATTCATTGACAGGTAAGAATGGAATACCAAGTTGGAGAGAATATTGGAAGGCAGATGGAACGCCAACTGGCAAAAAAATGACACAGGAAGAGGCAGATGAAATTGCTCGACTGGTTACTCAAGAATATATTGATCAGGTTAATAAAGATATTAAAAATGAAAATTTAACAGAAGATCAATATAATTCTATAGTTGATTTATACTACAGAAACGGTAGAGGAAATGTCAAAAGAAGTGGTGTTATTGAATTAATCAATGATGGTAAAATTAATGAAGCAGCAGACTTAATTGAAAAAGGCGGTAATAATGGAAGGCTTGCAAAAGTTGGAGGCAAAGTTGTACAAGAAGGTGATGAAGGTTATACAGGAATAACAAATAGAAATAAAAGAGCTGCTGATGGATTAAGATCTGGTGTTGGGGCTTCAACTAACCCAGAAGACGTTACTGTTTTAGGAGAAGTAGAAGTAGGCGGAGGTAGAATAATTGAAAATTTAGATCCAGTTGGAGAAGGTGAAACTGTAGTAGAAGAAGTGTATGCTTCTGATAATAAAAATGAAAACATTGAAGAGTTTGAAAGATATACACAAACTGCATATGGCGATGGATTTGAAGTAAGACAACAAAATGGTAGAATGGTTGTTGTTCAAATGCCTGTGCCAGAAGGAGAGCCAGAGCCTACACCAAATTATGAAGAGGTTGAAAATGTTGATGAAATGAATTATACAACATATATCAATCAAGGCAGAACAATAGAACCAGTTGATCCCCCACAACCACAAGTATTAGATCCTGAAGGTAACGTTGTTGATCAACCTACAGATGCAGAAGGTGAAGCTGCGCTCAGAGAAGAAGAAGAAAGACAAAGACAAGAGGCAGAGCGTCAAAGACAAGAAGAAGAGGCTGAAAATCAAAGACGTATTATTAAAAGAGCTAATGATGCAAAAGAATTTCAAGAACTAAGAGCCAGAAATAAGGAGCTTCAAGCTGCTTATAAACCTGAAGATATGCCTGTTGTTTTTGCTAGAGAAATCAGAAACAATAATGCAAGGATAGCTGAGATTGAAGAAGAATATAACCTTACAACAGTTTCAGATGAAGAGTATGAAGCAAGAAGAGCAGAGATAGTTGCTAATATATTAATTGATGATCCAGAAGCTGATCCACAAGATAATCAAACTTTAGATGAAGTATTAGACGAAGTATATGGAACAGATGAAATAGAAGAAGAAGAGGAAGAAGTAGATGATTTAAATACACCCATAGATTTAGGCGAAGTACCATCAAGCCAAATACCTAATGATGCAGACGTCAATCAAGGAGTTGCCACTTGGGAAAATGAAGAAGGTCAAATAGTACAAGCTAGAATATCTGAAATAGATGATGCAGTAGATCCAAATGCACCTGTTGATGAAACTGTTAATCAAACAACTACTACAACTACTACACCTACAAATAATACAGTAACAACATCACCAACCGACTTTATGTCTACATTAGGCGATATAGGCAATGTTGTTCAACAAGGATTAAGTATTGTTGATTCAGTACGAAGAACAATAAATAATCAGGATGATTTAATTTTAGGAGCTCTTGGTCAGAAAGCTTACAATGAAGCAATGAAAGAAATTACTCCAAGTGATCATCCTGAGTTATCATATATGTTCAAGCAACAATTAGAGCAAACAAGACAATTATCTAAAATGGGTTTTAGCCCAGAGGAAGCGCAAGCAGCTAGAGCTAATATAGATGCTGCATATGGAAAGGGCATTGAAAATGCTGTAAGAGGTACAGCTGGTAATAGAGCTCAATTTTTAGCAATGTCTGGAGTACTTGATAGTCAAAGATCTTCAGCTTTATTAGATTTTGCTGCAAAAGATGCAGAGCTTAATAGAAGAAATCAAGATTCTTATTTAAAAGCTTTATCATTTGCAGAAGAGTACAATCTAAGCAAATCAAAAGCAGAAAGAGCAGAGGAATTACAATTAGAGTTACAAAAGAAAAAAGGAGCTTCAGATTTTGCAAGTAAAGCATTTGCAGCATTACAACAAAAAGCAGATGCAGATAGGTTGACACCGTTAATGAATAGATACGCTATGATGCTAAACAATAGTCTTAGTTCACCTTATAGCAATAACCCATTAACAACACCAACTAATCTAACATTAAATAGACCAAATAACGAGCAAAAAGAAACACCATAAATATGGACGCATACGGATACAACGCATTAAGTGGATTCTTAGGATCAAGCAATATGAAGGCGAATCGTCTTCAAGAATTACAGTTGCTTGAAAAAATGTACAATTTGCAAAATCAACAAATTGCAGCAGAACAAAAAGCACAACAAGAATCACAGTTATTTATTGATCAATCATATAAAATAGCAACAGAATTAACTACAGGTGTTAATGCGAGAAAAAAAGATAGATTAGATATAGAACAATTATCACAAGATTTATTAACGCCCATAAATGAAAAAATTAGATTAGCAGGAGGCTATCAAAAGGCTAAACGTTTAGGCATTGATAGTGATTTAAGAGATTATCAATATAAGTTGTTAAACAATGACAAGATATTCCAAATGAAAAAAAATCAAGATGCTATAGCTAACATAATACAGCTACAAGGATCTGGTAAAGGACATCTTATAAACCAAAGAGATTTGGATAGTTTTAATAACTGGAAAAGTGGCATATCAGATGTTGTATCATATAGAGGTCAATCTGATCAAGAGTTGGATGTTAGTATATTAGATGAAAGAAGACAAGATGAACAACTAGATGTTAGCTCTTTTGTATATGCTAATCTTCCTAAACTTGCATCTGACTATGCATATTATATTGCAGGAAACGATGAGGAGTATCAAAGATATGTAGAGAGCGTTGTTATGGATAATCCAATGATTATGGATAATGACGGATGGGTTACTGATAAAATAAAATATCATATACCAGAATTTGATGCATCTGGTAAAAGGCCTACATTTGGAAGAGCTGATATAAAAACTACTTTATCACAAGAGTTATTACGTGGACAAAACGAAATGTTCCCTATGGAAGGTGTAAGACCATACGACTTAGTAAGTCAAGGATTTGGTGGTAAAGGTGGTTGGTTTGAAAAAGCAGGAATATCACCTTTCTTTGTTACAACATTTGGTATTGACGAAACAAATCCAGGTAAAGCAGAAAAAGATGGATATACTCCTGATTTTGCTGCTAAATTATTTACAAATAAAGAAACAGAATTTAGGGTTATTGATGCATATTTTGGATCAGGAGAAGATGGCGCTCCTTCAGACTATTATATAGATAGTAAAGGTAGATATGTGTTTAAAATGAGTTCCGACAATGCTGAACGTTTGTTTGACTATACTGGATCTTCATTAAAAGGAGAAACATCGTATATGGATCGTGATGCTGACGATATGATTATTGATGGTATTTATTTAGGAATGAAAGCTGTATACACAGTTGGAGGAGTTAAAAAAGAAAAACTTTTAATGAAACCTGATTTTGATTTAGATCCAACCGATAATGCAGAAACAAATTTCAAAAAACTATTAGGAGAAGCTAAAGTAGATGATTACAATAAAGTAGTCTATAAACCTGCTTACATTGCTCAGTTAACAGAAGAAGAAATTATAGACGATAATTATTATATAGAGCTTAATTTAGGAGACAATAGATTTATGATGAATTTATCTGATGAAGCTCAAGATAAAAAACTATCGCAGGTTGTAAATGAAAGAGCAAGACAAAATGCTAGAAATTTTGAATTACAAAGAAGAGACGAAATATCTGCAAGTGTATACAGTCAATTAGATGCAACGTATGCTACAGGAGTTGGTCTAAAACAATTAGAAGAAGAGTTTTTACCAGCATCTATATTTACATTTACAACTAATAAAATTGCACCAAGACAACATCCTTTTGTAATGGCAGACATGTTTGACATGGCACAAGATATGCAAAATAGAAGTGGTGATGAACAAAGTTTTAACGCTAATGTTAATAATATAATTACTAATTTTAGTAACTTGCAAAATATTGCGCCTGATCTTTACCGAGCATATCAATCTGGTAAACCACAAGCAATATTTGATTATTACAAAGCAAAAAGAGATACCAAAAATAACGGTTTTGGTGAAAAGGAATATAAAACCAAAATGCAAAGGTTTAAACTTTGGTCAAAATACTTTAAATAATGGCAGACATCAACGAAACTCCACAAGAAGGCATAAATGAATATGATGCAGGAATGACAGGTGGAGATGAGACAGCAGCATTTTTAAATTTTTTACAATCGCAAGATGCAGATAGATCAAGAACTATTGATCAGTTTGGCGCACAAAGACGAGCGCAACAAATAAATGCATTACAACAAGAACAATTAGGTTTAGGTGATGCGCCAGAAAGTGTAGACGCAAGAGGCGCTAGAGGATCTATTATGGATCCACAAGATTTGTTTACGGTAGTTGGTGGTGTTGGTGGAGCTTTTTTTGGGCCTGGAGGCGCTGTTGCAGGTACTGCATTAGGATCAGCTTTAGCTGAAACAACAGGATCAACATCACAGCTACAAACTAGCTTAAAAGGTGGTGCTGGTATGCTTATAGAAAGCACAGGTGACACATATGAATTTTTAAAAGCTGTTGTAACGCCATGGGATCCAGATGTAGATCAAAGCACAACTATTGGTGATTTTTTACAACGTGAAGGACAAGAATTACAAATGGCTAATACAACATTTGTTCCTGATGAACTTAAATCAGTAGGTTGGAATCAACTAGCGAATCCAAGATTTTGGGCTACAGATGTTGCAAAACTCTTGCCATATTCTATGTCATTTTTTTTACCAGCAGGTGCTGCTGCAAGATCAACAAGATTACTTTTAAATTCTAACAGAGCTTACAAAACATTTAGAGGTGTAGGTGCAGGAGAAAAGTTATACAGACCAGTAGTTAAAACAGCAGGTAAAAAACAAGCACAAAAAAGAGGTATACAAGCAGGGGAAAAATATATAGACAACGAACTTAGAAAAGTACCAAGTATTATTACAGGATCTTTATCAGGAGGTTTAGGTGGTAACTGGGCTGAAGGAGCGTATGTTGCAGGTGAAACAATGCAAGCAGCTTTAGCTGATGGTTTATCACCGCAAGAAGC
>TARA_R100001591_G_scaffold76170_1_pt1 | contig 13331 bp, 24 predicted proteins | sample TARA_R100001591 | Tara Oceans TARA_R100001591 (sample SAMEA2622725) | marine metagenome | biome: marine biome (ENVO:00000447); feature: surface water layer (ENVO:00002042); material: "saline water (ENVO:00002010), including plankton (ENVO:xxxxxxxx)" | depth 5 m
TTGTTGTTGTTGTTTGTTGCCCTAACCCCTTTGTGCGTAAGCACTTAGGGGCGGCGGGGCCCGGCGGCGACGCCGTAAACCCTTATGTGGCAACGACTTACGACGATTCTTTATTTCACTTGACAAGCCCTCTTTTTATGGTATAATAAACCATGCCCCGCGTCGCAGCCAATGCACGCGGAGTCGTGGTCATAGTGATAGCCAGCGTAAATTTTAGCAAATAAAAAAACAAATTTGTCTAAAGAAAAAAGGCTTGACATGACGATATATTAAGTATAATGGAAGCATGTTAGTTGGTTATGTAAGTTTTTTAGGAGAATGTGTAGTATGAGTGAACAACTTGGAAACGGTGTTAAGGTTGGCGAAGCAGGTTCGCATTTTACAGACAGTCAAGCGAAGGCGAAAGACTTTCGTAACGTGTCTAGTATCTGGGCAAGCAAGTGTATTTCTTTCGATGAAGGTCTAGACAAGCTCAGCAACGAGCAGTCTGTCATCGAGGATTTTCGTGAACCTCTCTCGGCTTTCGATACCGTTGTAACTGACAAGGGCAAATTTGCACTTCGCAAGAAGTCTACCGGCAAGGATTATATTCCTACGCCGCACGCTCTACGTCAAATGGCGGTAGCCGGTCAAACGTCTGCGTGGATGTTCGAGGATTTGTGTACCGATAAAGTCGGCACCAAAAAAGGTGAGGAATTCAAGTATCGACGCGATGAGTCAGATGCGGGATTGCTCAAGCGTATCGTTGACCATACTCTGTTCAATGGCAGTCGGTTCGACCAAGACAAAACCCGTCTTTTCCGCACTTGGAAAAACGGCAGTCTGCGTGCTGTTCTGTCTGATAAGTATGCGATTGTCAATAACGAGTGGTATCTGGAATTGCTGAAAAAGTTGGTTCCTGGTGGCTTGTTGTCTCACTGGCGTGGCGATGCCGATTCTCTGTACGGCAATATCCTCATTCCCGATAGTATCCGTCAGGAAACTGACTCGGCCTATGGTGGTATGCTCAGCGTTGGCAACAGCGAAATCGGTCTGCGTCGATTGTCTAACATGCCTTCGGTCTTTCGGGCAATCTGCATGAATGGTTGCATCTGGGAGCAGGAATCTGGTAAGAATGTGCGACAGGTTCACCGTGGAGAATTGAATCTTGACCAGTTGGAATACACTATCAAGAGCAATATCCAGCGTCAAATCCCGCTGCTCAATAAGGGAATTGACAACCTGCTTGATACTCGCAGTCGGACGTTCGGCGATGTTTCGGTTGACCAGATGCTTGCCGCTACTGCAAAGCAGTATAAGGTAAGTCGAACCGATATGGTTGGAATCCGCAAAGGTTTCGACGTAGAGGTTGGGATTCTCGGCACCGATGCTCGTAGCTCGTTTGGTCTGATTAACGCCGTTACCCGTCACAGTCAGAATTGTGAGCCTGATTCCTGGGTATCGTTTGACCAGCTTGGTGGTCGTCTTTCGCAACAGAGTGACAAGCAGTGGAGCAATCTCAAGGCTCTCGGTAAGACTTTCACCGAAACGAAGGACGTTGAGAAGTTGATTGGGCTGAATGTCTAGTCTTCATGGGAGGCGGGGATTTTCCCCGCTTCCCCCCTTTTTTATTAAAGTTGACAACGTTGGATTGTCGATGTATAATAGGGGATTGGAGGCTATGCCTATGGAATACTGGTTAATGATTTGTGGTTTATTAGGTGTTATAGTTGGTGTTTTTGAATCTATTAGGGGAGATATAGAACGATGAAAAAGGTTTTCGTATATTACAATTTGCACAAACACAAATGGTCCGTAAAGGATGTAAAGACAGGTCGTGTAATTGGTCATCATTACGAAGTATCGCTCTATAACGCCAAGTTTAAAGTAAGTGAGGCCGGAAGGGCTCGCGTTTTAAAAGAGAAGCGTAAAAACGTGCATGCGGGCGTTGAGGGGTATCTGACAAAGGATTACCTCGCGCGAAAAATGGACGGCACGATTCTCTGGGAATCTCAATCGGAGCGGCACAAGGTAACGTACGACCCCTATAAGTACGCTACCTTCGTTGCCGGTCCAGATAAAAAGCCTATCCATGAAGCCTACTTTGTGAGAATGACGGCCTATGGCGTTAATTGGGACGGCTTAGGGCGTTATCATTCCCCAGATGTTACGGCGGTGGTTCCGGTGGTTAAGGGGCTGAAAAAAGAAATGGCGTAAACCCTTATGGCGTAACGACTTACGGCGACGCGGGCCGGGCCCCGTTGACGTAAATGGTGTGATAACAACGACTTACGTTGACTTCTGTTCAAGTTCTGATACAATATAACCGATAAAGATAAATGCACCTGTAGCTCAATGGATAGAGCATCTGACTTCTAATCAGAGGGTTGCAGGTTCGAATCCTGCCAGGTGTACTACCCGTACCACCCCCATGGTGGTCATAGTGATAGTCAGCGAAATTTTACATCATGTGTGAATAGTCTGGCATAATTTATAGCAGAGGAAATGAATTAGGGAAATGTTTTTGTCTCGCCCAATCAATCATCATTGGCAATCGTTGGTAGTCAGCGAAAGTCTGGGGCATCTGAGGGCATTTAGCTCAGTTGGTTAGAGCGTCTCGTTGACGTCGAGAAGGTCATTGGTTCGAATCCAGTAATGCCCATTTGAGAGAATAAGAATGATTGTGGCAAGGAAATGCGCATGAGTGTGTGTCTCACGCAACCTAACAACATTGCGGTCATGGCGATAGTTAGCGAAATTTTAGGGCCTGGGGTTGACAAAGCAGGAAGACGGGCTATAATATTATTGGTGAGCCTCGCGGGCGCAGACTACATTGCCAAACGGTGAGTAGTCTGTCGCTCCATCGGACATAGGTACTTGCCGGTGACTGTTCAGGTCTAACGTGAGTACCGTGTCCATTTTTTGAGGAGATATAAAATGAAGAAGTTGGTATTATTCCTGCTAATAAGTGTAGTCGCTGTCGAAAGCGGTTACGCTTTTATTTTTGGTGGTGGGGCATGGAGGCGTCATTACAGGAGACATAGAAGGGGTGCATTGTATAGTGCAGAGAAGGTAGTCGGACCTCCATCTTTGCAGGCGGTTAGAGATGCCGTAGATGAGGAAATAAGGAGGTAAAGGTAAGCTGGTTGCATCCGGCGCTCTTATAAGGCGCTATTAGTCTGGTTCGATTCCAGATACCTCTACTGGGTAATTTACTTCCTGATAGAAAGGAGGTGGGATTACGTCTAAGGATTGGTCATCCTGTCTAATAGACTGGCCCGCAGGGTTTTATTGTATCAAATAAGAACCTGTAGGGCCTCTTTTTTTGTCTCAGCTAAACGAACCAATTTGTCGTGATTGGTCATAGTCAGCGTAATTTTAGAGCAGGCAGAATAAAACGTGGGGGCGTGGAAAGGTTAGTGGTAAGACTAGGACAAGCCCCCAAAGCCATCGCTATGATAACTCTCCACTTTCTTGTCATAGAATGTGATTCTAAATATATTATAAACCAAAACACAAAATTGTCAACTAAAAAACTGGCTGGTAAAAAAGTGTGTACCTTGCCATTGGCTTAATAGAGAGAATACAGAACTGCAATAGCAGGTAGAATATGAGTGGAGGCATAAACCACATAGTAATAATCTATACCCCTCTGCTATCGGCGGCAGCGTGTATATGATAATCTATACCTGAATAGTAAATCTATATTCCCCCCCTGGCAATTTTGCTGCAAAAAAAGAGAACAAAACCGACTTCCCATATCTGATAAAAGACAGTATATGAGCCTAGAGCCAGGGTTTCTCCACACTCTCTAGGATTACAATGATATGAAATGTCAAGCTATCCACAAGTCCACTCATATCAGAGCGTATATGCCCCAACGAATTAACGGCGGGCGAGGTATACCAATTTTCAGCACTCAGGTCTGTTGTAGGTTTGGCACTTATAACCTGTGGGCAAATGAGGCCCTATTTTCTTCTTCTTCTTTTTCTTTTCATCCGACTAGATGGAGGCGACCATCCATACAATTTCTTCCACTCTTGTTTCTCTTTATTAGAAACACCATACTGAGCGTTCTGTGCCTTCTCCCTACGGGGATTGGTTATCCCGTTCATGGAAGTGCCGGTTTTTTTGTTTTTTCTTGGCATATAGAGTATTATAGTCCACTTTTCTTTTCTGTCAAGGCAAAAAATAGCTTGACACATACATTCTTCCTGCTATAATTACATAGAAACACGCCCTTTTACGGGTTTACGAAACAAAATTGTGGGTTTTGAACCCCATTTGCACGTTTAAGCGGCAACTTTGCGGGTTTTTGGCCCATTTGTATGCTCGTTGTGTAGTGCCGAGGTTGAAGCATTTATTCTGTTAATTCATACCTAATCTTCTTCCTCGCCTACACTTCTATTATAGTGTATACTATACTACCTATTCATTGTATGTCTATTATGGGTAATATAGAAAGCCATAGAAAAATAAAGAAAGGGTAAGAAAAATGGAGAAAAATATACAAATAACTCTTTGCCGTGGACAAGGATGTTGTCCTGTCGTAACTATTTCTGAAAAAGGTGCGAAAATTACTGATGATAATGGTGGTGAAGTGACGATAACTAATGTAGAGTTAAGTATTCTAAAAGAAAAGCTAAATGAGCTTGACAACGTATAATCATCTGTTACAATTAGGAGCATGAGGCTGAGTGGTGGCTTGCAATCAAGGGTCCAGTTGCGCCACACTGAACGGTATTATGTATAAGTTGTCCAAGACACTTGCTAGCAAACATAACGCCTGCCTCATTTTTTTACTAAAGGTTATTTTATGAAGGAAAAGCTAAAAGAAATTTTTGTTCTTGCTACGGTTATATTTGCAGCCGTAGGAATAGGTGCAGTGGTTTATGCGATTGTTGAGCTAATTGCACTTCGATGATAGACGACCTTCCTATATGGCTGATTACAGTCAGACTTTTACCGTTTATAATATATGGCATTTACTTGGGAGTGATATATGCGAAACCATCCAGACAATAAGTATATCTGGGGAGCAGAGGAAATCCTTATTCTAGGTGATGAACGTCTTGACTATATTCACCAGTTTAAGGGATACGAGACCGATAAGGGGTGGAACATAACCGTACAGGCTCTTATTCGTACAAAATTCCAGGCATATAAATGGGGGACGACTCGTAGGTACTTCAAGAAAGACAGATTCCCTCACGCTAATACTGTCAAACAAGTAATTCAGGAAGTCGTAAATCTTCCCTATATGATTGACCCTCTCACTAGAGAATATGAAGGATATAAAGATGCAATTAAATCTTGATATAAGCACCATAATCATGGTGTTCTGTCTGTACGGTGTATGGACTTTCAGTAAAGATATTGGTCACTTAATTTGTGACGTTATATTAAAAGTCTGGAAGGCCAACAATGAGCAAGAGAAATCTGAACCTGAGCAATCTGTTCCTAGCATTTAGTACTATTACATTATACATACTTTTCGTTGGGGGAATAATATACTTCAAATGTTTTTAGGATTCTTTTGGGAGAGAGGATATGGAATTGGATTTTGGAAATGTCGAGCAGAAGATAAACTCTGTTAGACAGTCTACGGTTGACCGTTACTGTGACTATTGGTACGGTATCGAGCCGCGAAGCACAGAGGATAAGTGGCGACGATGGTTGTTTGCCTTTGTATCTATTCGCGCCCAATGGAAGGCGAATAAAGAGTCCTACCGCATGTTAGCCGGTGAAAATTGGCAGACTAAAGATGAACTGTCTAAGATACTCCACGACTCTCGAATTGGATTGGTTCCGATGCGTGAGCGAGCTATCTGGGAGTTTACGCAGGAAGTAAAAAAGGATAGGTCTGTCATTGAACCTGAAATGGAGGATACATGGCAAACATGGAGAAATAGGTTAGTCGATAAATTCTTTGGGATTGGATTAGCCAAAGTATCTTTTGCGATGGAAATGTGCTACCCGTTGTATTGTGGAGTTGTTTGTCTGGATACGCATATTCTACGAATGTATGGCGTTGACCCTCGCAAGGGTTGCGGCAAGGCTTTATATGAGGAAATGGAGGCACATTGGTTAAAAATTTGTCTTGACAAGGGGTATCCATCTGCTATAACTAGACATATCCTATGGGATAAGATTCAGAACAAGCGGAATACAAGATACTGGTCGCATGTATTGGAGGCAGCATAAATGGCTCACGAGAAAAACTACACATTTAAGATTACTATTTTCGGCCAAGACTTTAAAGCCAAGGAAACATTCTTAATTGAGGATGTAACAGAGCGAGAGGCGAATAAGATTGCTAAAGCTGACCCTCGCGTTATCGAAGCTGGCGATAAATTCTGGTCTATGAACCAAGAGAGGTAGTGATGAATTACAGGAAATATACTCACGGTTTTGTGACACAGGTATTTGAGAATGGTAAATGTGTCGAGCAGCACTTCACCGCTGGCGACCAAGTTGAACATGAGGATTATGAGACAGGTGAACCTATTGAGCCTGTTGGCGACGAGACTTATTACCCCTTTTTAATGGAGCAACCAAAGGATGAGTAGTAGATTTTCAGTGTCATTTTATGATGGGCAAAAACTACTTGGTAGATTTGACCTACCGGATTGTTTTGAGCAGGAAGATGCTCACGATGCCGCACAAGATATGGCAAAGAAATACGGAAACAATACAGACGTTATCATATCTGAGGAAACAAATGCTGCCGGAGACTATGTATGAGAGATTATGTTTTCTGGCTATTGGCAGCGACGATGTTAATTATGATGGGTGGATGTAAAACAACCGTAGTCTTATCGGCTAACAGGTATTTTGAACAAGAACAAACTCATACGAGTGCAGAAATAAGAATGGAAAAAGAATGGTAAACAATGAAGATGGTGGCATCCCAATAGTATGCATTTTGGGTTGTGTAACAATTATGGTAATTATGTCATGCATAACATTTGTAGCACAAAAACAAGATATTATAAATCGAGAGGCCAATGAATTTTACTCTAAATCAATAACACAAGAAGAAATAAATGAAGCGTGGCAAAAATATCAGCAGAGACAGTTAGAGCCTATTCCTCTGACAAAAGAAAAACAAATTAAAGATTCTATTGACAAGTGACGATAATGATTTATAATTGGTTCAAACAGTTTGTTAGTTTAGTTATTAAGAAAGAGGACACTATGAGTTTGACAAATGGAAGCGTTCGTATGAGTAAACTTACTGATGCGAAGGAAGGTAATGTTATTAGTTTTGTGTATTATGGTCATGGACAGAATCATGGTCAGTTGCGATACGCAAAGGTTCTTGAGGTTTTGGCTGATGGCATATTGGCTCAAGAGGTCAATACCAATCATCCCAAGCATTTCAAAAATGGTGAAGCAGAGGATGTAAAGGTGGAAGAAAAGCTGCAACAGCTTGTCTCTGGAGAAACAAAGGGTGTTACATTTCTTGATGCCAAAGATATGCTTCTCGAAGCTGGTTGGTCAAACGAGATTGTCCTTGATATTCTCACAGGCGAACAGTTGACGGTTTTGTTTGGTAGTTTTCATACTGCCAGGGAAAATGCTGATGCTGGCGACTTTGAATATCAATGGGATTCTGAGAACGGAAATGTTCTGGTTATTGACAATCGTAATGCGTCAAACGTCAGCGTTGAGCCTGTAGCCCATGACCATACACTTCGATACGTTACGTTTCGAGTAACCCTTCAAGATGGTGGATTTAGCGACTTTCGAGTTACTGTAGACCCATTGGGCAAGATTACGTTTCAGCAGAATGAGAATGTTGTGAGCGTAGATGACTTCGCCAAGGCACTTAACAGTCTGATTGAGGGCTGAAGATGCTTGTTGACATAGCCAAATACAAAATGCAGAATTGCGATTTGAATGAGGCTAAGAAGGGCCAAACTGCTCATTATGTGGAATTAAATCCCATGTGGGCAGTAAAGTTCTTCGAGCATAAAGAGGACAGGGACCACACATATCGCCTACAGAAGTATGCAAGTGAATCATTCGCGGCACCTCCTGTGGGCGAGGTTCTTGTTGTCACTAGACAGAATAAGATAGGTCTAAGCACTACATTTTGGGGATACATAACTGGTGTAGCAAAGGTTGACAAAGACATTTCTTCTGATAAAATGAAAGAGTTGTCCGACAAGCTACTCAGCATCGGAATCAAGTGGAACGATAAGCGCAGAGCAAACTGCGGTTACTACAACGGTAAATTAGTTTGCATAGACTTTGACTGTGAGGTTATAGAACATGAACATATTTTACCTTGACCATGACCAGACTACTTGTGCAAAGTATCACAATGACAAGCATTGTGTCAAAATGATATTAGAGTACGCACAGTTGCTATGTACGGCACACAGAGAACTAGACGGTGACGATTGTATGCACCCTGATGTACTCTACAAAGCAACGCACAAGAATCATCCATCAGCAGTGTGGGCAAGAGCATCAAGCAGAAATTATCTTTGGCTATACTACCTATGGAGAGAGTTGTGCAAAGAATACACATATAGATATGGCAGGGAACACGCATCATGGACTAAGCTAGGCTACCTTATGGCTCGTGTTCCAGAGAACATTGATGTAATGCCAGAGTTTACGCCTCCTACACCAGCGATGCCAGATGAGTGCAAGATTGGCCCAACATCGCTAGAGAGTTATAGGCACTACTATAATACAGAAAAAAGACATTTAGCAACATGGAAAAAACGTCCAGTTCCGGTATGGTATGACTAAAATATGGGGAATCGGTCTACCAAGGACCGGAACAACGTCACTGGCAGAGGCACTAAATCTGCTAGGTTTTAAGACAACGCACTACTGTAAGCTACAGAGTGGAGACTCGTATCTTTCAGACATATTAGAGCAGTCCATTGAAAACGATGCGGTTGTAAACAATCACTTATGCGATTTTTATAAAAGAATATACGCATTAGAGCAGATGGATGAACAAATTGGTTTATATGTAGTAACATATCGTTTAGATAAGTATGTATTAGACAATTTGAATTATTTGGCAGAAACCTATTCTTTCTTTGAGGAAAGAGGTATGATTGACCACTTATTATTATTAGACTCAAATTCTCAAGAAAAAGAAAAATGGAGTAAACTGTCTCATTTCTTAGGAAAAGACACGCCATCATACCCATTCCCCCACCTTAATAAAGGATGCGGAATTTGAATCATAGTATGTCTACTTTAAAATACGTGCAATTTCTAATTAAAGAAGGAAAGCTACAGGAGGCAGCGGAAGCAGCAGAGGATTCTGGAAAATACAGTGAGGACGAGGCCAAATCGTTTATACTCCAGAATGAAAGCGAATTGCGAAATGACAGAGAAACACAAAGGTCCGATAATTGACCCAAAATCTTTTTATGACCCATATAAAGAAAACGACCCTAGACCAAGGATTATCGTGGAAAAGAAAAGGACACAATCAGAAGTTATGATAAACTACTTGACAATTATTACCTCACTAATTACAATAGCGGCAGCTATCAAATATCTGTTGTTTAGCTGAATAAAAAAAGAATTTGAAAAGAAATTTGATATTTGATAAAGAAACATTTGACAAGTGCCGATAATCATTTATAATGGTGGCATGACATTTAGTTTTTAGGATTGGTTTTCAAAAGGGAGAGAATATGAAAATCGCACAGGATTACGGTAAGACTAGGACAAACGGGGCAGTGGTAAAAGGTTCGTTCACTATGGACGAATCACCAGAGGCGTTCGAGATTCTTTCGGACGGTCTTTATCCAAACAAAATCAAAGCGGTTGTGCGTGAGCTATCCACAAACGCTGTAGAGTCTCATATCACCAGACATAAACAACTTACTGGTGAAGAAATTACGCAAGAGGTCATTGACTCTCTGCCACAGTTTGAGATTCATCTTCCGACGACTATGGAACCTCATTTCTCTATACGAGATTTTGGTACGGGTCTCAGCCACGACGACATTATGAATATGTACACAACGTATTTTCGTTCTACCAAGCGAGATACGAATGATGTTGGAGGATGTTTGGGCCTTGGCTCCAAGTCTCCCTTTGCATACTCTGATAACTTCAGCGTAGTTAGCGTTTACAAAGGACGCAAGACCTGTTACAATCTGACGATTGACAATGGGTATCCTACTCCATCATTTTTCGCCAATGAAGATGGTAGTCCGGTATCTGAGGAAACAAGCGAACCGGATGGTCTGCTCATTACCATACCATGCAAGTCCTCTGACGAGTATGAATGGGAGAATGAGGCACAGATAGTCTACAAATACTTCCGCATCAAGCCGAAGTTTATCGGCAAGCAAGTACATATTCATTCTCCAGAATATCTGGTAGAGGGTAATGGTTGGGGTATTCGAGAACGTGACCACAAAGGTCCGCGAGCTATCATGGGTAGCATCGCATACCCCATCAGTCGCAGTTCGATTAAATGTTGGGATGATACCGACAAAAAAGATTCTAGTCTTGAGTCTATACTGCGAGCAGACATTGACTTGTACTTTCCACTTGGAGTATTAAAGATTACTCCTAGTCGTGAGGCACTTGGCTACAAACCGTCTACCCAGAAGAACATCAAGGCTAAGTTGACCTCTGTGTATGACGAATTAAAGCAGCAGGTCAGTACGTCTTTCGATGAGTGCAAGAGTCTATGGGAGACTCGATGCCTCGCCAATGAGTTATTCTACATGGGTAATGCCGCGCTACGTTCTGTAGACAACGTATTCGATGTTGCTGCTGTTAAATGGAATGACAAAGAGATTGGTGGGCGTGACGTTAATCTGAGAGATTTCCGTGGCGAGGTACACAGATTTTATCTTAAATCCTACTATAGTCAGGAGGATAAGTGTTTCCATCAGAGGGACTTCACATATCTCACCGCAAATCCAGAGATTGCGTTTATCGAGGCAGATTTGAGTGTGGGTAACTTTGCCAGGGCGAAACATGCCGTAAAGTCTGGAAAATATACAGAGGTAGTTGTTCTGGAGTGTAATGCTGGAAAAGGCAGACGAAAGGCTTTATTAGACAAGATAGGGATTCTAGAGTCTGATATTGTGAAGGCCTCTGACCTTGAGCGTCCACCGAAACGTCCGAAGAACAGCGGTGGGGGATTTAGTTCTGGTAAGACTGGTCAACTGTTTGAGATGATTACCAGGACAAGTAGTGGTTACAATAAGAATGACTACTGGAAAGAACAAACCGTAGACCTAAGTAAAGGCGGCATATATGTTGAAATGACAAGATGGGATGCCAAGGACGATACTGGCGAGCTTCTTGCACCAGAAGAAGTAGCAATAGGTGTTAAGAAACTCGAAAAGTGTACCGGCAAAAAAGTCACTGTCTATGGTTGTCGTAGTCAAATGGCAAAAGATTTTATCGAGGCAGATAATTGGGAGGACTGGTGGACATACTCTCAGCGTGAAGGCGAGAAGGTCTTTAAGACTAAAAACGCCAAACATGCTCAGATTGCATCGGTAATCCACAATCTTGGTCAAGAACACCTGATAAGAGACTTAATTGACAGTGTAAATCTCAACAGAGGGGTTCCTAGCCCGATGGTTGATTTGCTCAAGGACTTCAAGAAGATGGATGAGTCAATCAAGATTCTTGAAAAGCAGGGAGTGTTTTGGAGTGAGATTGTTGCTCTGTCCGAGATTCTGAACATCAAGATGCCGTCCTTGCCTGAGAGAATGAATCTCAAGTCTAGGTGCGAGTCTATCTTGAAAGAATATCCAACGGTGGTAGCGGTGCATGAGGCAAGCGGTCGATACTACTACGGTAAAAGCTGGCAGGGTGAGATGCTCAGAAGCGAAAACTGCAAGAAGATGATGGGTGACTACGTTAAGCTGGTTGACGACAATCGAGAATGTCAGAAGGGCTTGACAAAGTAGAATAGTCTAATATAATATAGAGTTAGCGTAAAGTATTAACATTTTTTATGAGGGAGATTTAGGATATGTTGAATTACATTTGTTCAGCGAACGGAAACATCACCATCTCGTTTGATGGTCAAGTCAAGTGTGTAGCGAATGACCATGCGAATTATCGCAAGGTGGTCGAGGCACTAAAGAAGAATGACAAGGAGGCTCTCGGTGAGGCTCTGAACATTCAGAAGGCAGTCACACGGTACATCGGGTCTAGCGATGTAGAGGTCAAAGATGGGTGCGTCTTTTATCGAGGCGAGCAAGTCAGAGGCTATGTTGTAGACCGGATTCTCGCCCAGATGCGAGCAGGGTTCGGATACGAGCCAATGTGTGCGTTTCTTGAGAATATGCACGACAATCCTTCACCAGCATCGGTGGAGCAGTTATTCAAGTTTCTTGAGGACAATGGTCTTGTTCTCACAGATGATGGATGTTTCCTCGCCTACAAATATGTAGATAAGGGCGAAGATGGAAAGTTCTATGCTAATTGGGCAAACAAGGATGGTACTCACAACGAGTCCGGTCCTGGCTCAGTAGTTCGTATGCCACGGTCTGAGGTCGAGCATAACCCTGCAAAGAGTTGCGCTCCTGGACTTCACGTTGGCAGCATGGAATATGTCCAAAACAGACAGTGGGTGATGACCTGCAAGGTCAATCCCAAGCATGTGGTCAGCGTTCCCGACCATGAGTCTGGCAAGATGCGTACTTGTCAGTATGAAGTAATCGAGGTCAATGAGAATAAAGAGGCCAAACAAGGTCTTATCTACTCAAATGACCTTGGACGTAGCGAACACGCTCCCGATGTTGATTACGAAACTAATGACCATTGGGATTATGATGGTGACGACTACGATGATTACTGGGACGACGACTTAGACTACTAAACGAATCTCTCCCTCTGGGTTGGGGGAAGTCTTACGGGACTTACCCCTTCCCTATTTTTTTATTAAGGAAACAACCATGCCAAGACCAATGAAAAAACATAAATACTATGTCAAGTGCGGTCAGCTAGAGAAGTGGGTGATTGCATACGACGAAGTAAACGCAGCGGTAGTCACGCTGATGAACGCGCCTGGGGAAACTATGCTTGACCCCTACTATTTCTTTGTCAGCAAAGACTACCACGCAGACATTGAGGACAGATACTTTCAAGACAATCCGATGAAGAAAGAGGATTTGAAGGATGTACACATTATTCAGACAGATGATGTTCTTGAAATGTGTAACATGATTACTGAGGAATCTGCTGACGAGTTCTATCTTAAAGATATGAACAACGAGGACGATGATAGTGGTTGGCCTGACGATAGGTCAAACGAAGAATTTTAACCAAGGAAGGATGAATATGAAACGTATTCTACTTATTATGTCTTTGGCGATTGCAGGTCTGTCATT